>WBZL01001092.1_pt1 | contig 29211 bp, 18 predicted proteins | sample 5204291 | NCBI WGS metagenome assembly WBZL01 (sample SAMN12344345, study PRJNA552823) | activated sludge metagenome | biome: Activated sludge suspended growth; feature: Nitrification reactor; material: Wastewater; isolation source: activated sludge from nitrification reactor of wastewater...
ACCTCACCCGCGCCGCGCAGGAGGAAGGACCCGCCGCGAGCGCTCGCTTGCGGATTCGCCTGCGGGGACATCGATCCGCCAGGTTGGCCTCGATCGGCCGTCCTTTCGCAGCCGCGCGCAACCCGAAGATCCAGCCACCGCCACCGCGCCAAGCGTCGATCGGCCACTCTTTTCGCGGCCGCGCGGACCCGCGACGGCGGGAGCCCGCGAGCCTCCTCCCGCGTCGTTGCTTGCCGCGGTCGCGTCGACCCGCGCCCACGGCGCACAATGGCGCCGTGCAGGCGTCCTGCGGAGCCACCTCGCCGAGACCCGACGCCTGCGGGATGCCCTGCCGCTGGAGACACAAGCATGAGCGACTCGCCGCAACTCGCCGAATGGATCGTCGATCAGGTGGCCGACGCGCTGATCTACGCCGACCGCGAAGGCAGGATCGTGCGCTGGAACCACGCCGCGTCCGCGGTGTTCGGCTTCAGCGCTGCCGAGGCGCTGGGCGAAAGCCTCGACATCATCATTCCCGAGCACCTGCGCGAGCCGCACTGGCGCGGCTTCAACGCCGCGATCGCCCGCGGCGCGACGAGGCTCGCCGGGCGCCCCACGCTCACACGGGGACTGCGCAAGGACGGCTCGAAGCTCTACGTCGAGATGACCTTCGCGCTGGTGAAGGACCCCTCCGGAGCGGTCGTGGGCTCGGTCGCGATGGCGCGCGACGTGACCGAACGGACCGAGAAGGAGCGCGCCGCGCGCCGCACCGGCTGATCGGCCGGGGCCGTCGAAGAACGGCGGCGCGAGGCGGTGCCGGTCGCCCCCCAGCGCGACCAATCCTGTCGGGGCTACGCCTCGTTGTCCCTGGGTCCGATCTGAGCCTCCATCGGGGCCCATCGCGGGTCGCGCCGCAGATCGCGGAAGCTGGGATCGGTCCGCAGGAGCATGACGTTCGGGTCACGCGTGCGGATCGCCTGCTCGAGCAGGGCGAAGGCCTCGCTCGAACGGCCGCAGCGCAACGCGACGATCGCGAGCACGTAGGGCGACACGCAGCGCTCGCCGAAACGCTCGCGCATGCGGGCGATGGTCGCGTCCGCGTCGTGCACGCGTCCGGCCATCCCCTGCGCCGCGGCGAGGCTCGCGTAGCAATTGGGGTACTCCGGTCCGAGTTCGCAGGCGCGAACGTAGTGCGCCATCGCGGCGTGCGCGTCGCCGCGAATCATCGCGATGACCGCCGCAAGGCCCGCGACCGGCGCGCTCTCCGGGGCGATGTCGCTCATGGCGGCGAGTTCGGCCTCTGCGTCGTCGAGGCGGCCTTGCGCGATGCGGAGATTGACCATGTGCATTCGCGCATTCGCGTACTGCGGGTCGAGACGCCGCGCAAGGGCAATCTCGGACTCCGCTGCCTCGAACTCGCCGCGCACGAGCAGGTGGTAGCCGTAGGCCGAATGCACGAACGAGGCATGCGGCTCCAGCGCGACGGCGCGCTCGAAGCACTCGCGCGCACCGGACCAGTCGTAGTCGTACTGATGCCGGATCGCCCCGAGCAGCGTGTGCGCGACCGCGTTCGATGGATCGAGGTCCAGCGCGCGACGCAGCGCCTCGGTCGCGTGCTCCGAGGCGGGACCCGGCTCACGGTGCCAGCCGGAGGCGAGGTTGAACCAGGAACGACCGACTCCCACGAGCGCAGGAACGTAGCGAGGCGACTCCCGCAGCGCCGCCTCGAAGCGGTCGAGCGCGGTTTCGAGGGTCGCGCGCGACAACGGTTGCCTCAGGTAGTGTTCGCCGCGTTCGCACAGGTCCCGGGCCAGACGCGTCTCCGCGTCGTCGGGAGGCGTCCGCCACTTGAGGGTCGGCACGTAGCTGCCGACCGGCAGCCGGAACTCGAGCACCGCATCGCCGCCCTCGTCTTCGTAGTATCGGTCCAGTCGCTGCCGGAGGCGCCGCGCCTCCACGCGCACGATCGTGTCGCGTTCGGGATCGAAGGAATGGAGGGGTCGCTTGAAGACCTCGAGTGCGAGCACCGCCTCCTTGAGCGAGCCGGTGTGACCGGTGACCGCCCGCTCCACGAGATGTCTGAGGAACTGCTGGTGGCGCGGCGAGGAGCGAAAAGCGCGGCTCTCCACGATGCGCGCGAGTTCGCCGTCGATGAGCGAACGTGGAAAACCGGCGGCCGATCGCGCCGGCGCTCGCGAGACTGCGTGCTGGTGGAAAGCCACGGCGTCCGGCCCCCGTTCCACACCCGTACGCGACGAGTGTAGTCGGGTTCGCCGGAACGCGGCAACGAATCCCGTCGCCTGTCGCAGGCCGGAGCGACGGGGATCGCTTGCGGACCCGACGAAACGGGAGCGGCGAGTCCTTGGCATCGGCGATGACGGTCGCGTGGGAGGCGGCCTGCGGCGGCCGGTCACACCGGATACCGGTAGGCACCCTGGCACGAACCGCCGCGCCCTCCCCGCCGCCGCTGCACGGCGCTCCGCGCGACGTCCGGCGCTCCGGGACCGCCCGCGCGGCTGCCCGCGCGGGCGACGCGACGCAAACGCCTCGCACGAGGCTCGTGCCGCGCGATCATCGTCCAAACCGTCTGCGCCGCACCCAGGCTGCCGTCGCCAGGATGAGCGACAGCACCAGAAGCGCGCGTCGGTCGAGCGAGGGCACCGGTCGCGCCTGCGCCGGTCCGGCCGCGAGGATGCCTGCGCCGCCGGGATCGCTGATGCTTCCGTCCACGGCAAGGTCGCTGTCCCCGGCGCCGCCGTCGACGAGGGTCACCGTCATCACGTTGCCCACCACCTGCGAGGGCAACGAATACCAGTGCGGCCCCTGCGCCAAAGTCGGACCGTACTTCCAGTACGCGGCCCCGGCGGGAATCGCGCCCGGATAGGTGAGCGACAGCGTGACGGAGGCGCCGCAGCCCGAGGCGACGAACTGGAACACCCCGAACGGGAGCGACACTCCGGGGGGCGGCGGTGCGCCGACGCTCGCGGCAGTCACGAACGCGGCGCTGGTGAACTGGCATTCCGCCGCGCCGCCGACGAGGCAGGCGGTGGCGCTTCCGCCGGAAGGCAGTGGCCCGTCGAAGCACGTCGGATCCGGCGCGGCGAGGGCCATGAACGTGTCGCCGGCCTGCGCGGGCAGGTAGGACGCGTTCCCGTCGTAGCGTGCCGACAGCGCCAGGGCACCCGGAGAAACGGGGGTGACGCCGCACGACGCGGTACCGTCCGCAAGGGTGACGCCGTCGCACGCGAGAGCGCCGAGCGCGAAATGGATCGTCTCGCCCGCGATCGGCGCGTTCGGCTCGACGCTTGCATCGACCAGCGTACCCTTCAATGTCACTGCGGAACCGACCGTTCCGCCCCCCGGCGACAGCGCGATGGAGAGAAACGTCGTGTGCCTGCCCGCGGTCCAGTGGACCTTCACGACGTTGGACCCGTATTCGCGGCCGCCCACACTCGCGGTCGCGACGATCTTGTCGTCACCGGGCATCACCCCGGCGAAGTCGAAGCTGGCGATGCCCGACGCATCGGTCGTCGCGAGGCGGATCTGCGCGTTCGACCCCTCGACTCCGAACAGCACCGGCGTTCCCGCAGGCACGGCGACATTGGAGAACTTCGCCGCGAACGCGATCGAGGTGCCTTGAGCGGGATCGGGCGTGACGACACCCGGGGCAAGCACCAGTGCGGGCAGTGCGTTCGACGCATCGAAACCGCATTCGCCGGAATCCTTCGACAGGCGGAGGATCGTCTCGAGCGCGGTGAAGTAGAGGCATCCGTCCGGGCCGACGGTACCGGTCGAGGCCTGCCCGTTGGTGAGATCGGTGAAGGTGGGTGGATTCGTCGTGATATCGGCGAGCTTGAGGCCCGACGATTGCAGCACGATGAGCGACTTCGCCGCGCCGGAGGGCAGCGTCTGCCCGATCGTCAACCAGAAGATCGACGTCAAGCCGGCGACCTCGGTCACGGTCGCGGGCTGCGGCTGGTCGGTGCCGCCGATGCGCTGCACCTTGGGGGAGGCGTCCAGATAGTTGGACTGGACGAACAGGGTGCCGTCGGGCGCAAAGGCGAGCCAGCCCGAGGGCGACCCCGGAAGCGTCGCGTAGGTCTCGATCGTCGGCGTCGCGGATCCTGGATCACGGATCCGGAACACGCTCGGGTCGTTCGTCCCGGCACCGAAGCAGGTGTCGTCGTAGAACAGGTCGCCCGAGATCGGGTCGACCGCGAGTCCCTGCGGACAGGTCACCGGCGAGGCCACCGCGCGAATGATCGAGCCGTCCAGCGGATCGATCTCGTAGATCGCGCCCGAGAAGAGCCCGCTGCCGGTCGCGGCTCGGGCCGCGTAGAGCCGGCCATCCTTGCCGAACACCGGCTGCGCGAGCGTCGGACCGTGCGTGTCGAGCAGGAAACCGCTCGAAGCGACTCCGCCGGTCGGCGGCAGGTGGAAGACCTTGCCGTCGGTGAAACTCGTGACGAACGCCGAGCCGTCGGCGGCGAACACCGGGTTGGACGCGCCGGCACAGCCGAACGAGATACCCGAGTAACCGAATGCCGCGGCCTGATAGCCGTTCGACCAGGGCGTCAATGCGAACCCGGGCGCGGCGGTCGGAACGGTCGTGGCACACGTCGACGTGGGCTGCCCGGTGAAGTCGACGACTGCGCTACCCGGCACATCGAGATCGCCGTCGGTGACATCGATCGCCGTGTAGGTGACCGTCTCGGCGTGCGTGTCGGTCGCGGTGAACTCGATCTTGCCGGCAGCGTCGGTGACGCTCGGGCTCGGCCCGCTGATCACGGAATGGCCGTCGCCCTGCGCGATCGCGATGAGCTTGCCGGGCGTCGGGCGGCCCAATGCGTCCTGCAGCGTGACCGTGATCGTGGTCGTGGCGACACCGTCGTTCAACACGCTCGCCGGCGTCGCGGAAATCGACGCCGCGGCGGCGGAGGGCACGCCGAACACGACCTCGACCGACTGCGTCAGCGCAAGCGCGTCGGTGACATCGGTCGCGGTGAGGGTGACGTGCTCGGTGACCAGATCGGTGACGGTGAACACCGCAGCCGTCTGCGTCGACGATGTCGCAACCGAAGCGGGCGTGACCACCGCCGAGCTGCCCGGATTCGCGGCGAGCGAGACCGTCTTGCCGCCGATCGGGTTGCCGTTCGCGTCACGCACCTGGACGACGATGACCGACTGTGCCCCTCCGTCGGCGGGAGTTTCCGGATGCGGCGGGTGCTCGAGGCCGTTCTCGACGGTCGAACGATGCTCGACCGTCGATCGGATGGCGCTCGGCGGGCCGAGCGAGGCGCCTTTGAGCGCGAGCAGAAGCGTGTTGAGTCGAACACCGCCCAGGCCGACATGCGCGAAATCGGATCCCATCGACACGGCGCCGCGGAACGCGCTCGCGCCATGGGCATAGACCGCCGCGTTGAAGGCGCCGAGGTTCGTTCCGACGCCCTCGTTCAAAATGGCGGCGAATCCCGCCCAGGTCGGCGCCGCCGCGCTGGTTCCGCCGTAGAGTTTGCCGTTCGGGCATCCGCCGTCGCTCTCCTGGCAGATCGAACGGCCGTACTTGGGATCGGCGTTGGCGACCAGGTCGGGCAGCGACCGGGTCGGCGACGCCGTCCACGCATCCTGGTAGGCGGGCCGCGCGAAGAAGGCCGACACGCCGAACCCCCCCTGCCCGGTCGGCGGAGTGTCGGCCGTGCCGTCCCACCAACTCTCGCTCGCGATCTGCTTGCCGAGCCCCAGCGCAACCGACGATCCGCCCACGGCGGTCGCGTGTGGCGAACTCGCCGGGACGTGCGCGACGTTCGCAGCGCCGTTGAGGCAAGTCGAGCCGCGGTCGCCGGACGCATTGAAAGCGCTGATCCCCGACGCGGCCGCCGCCGCGAAGATCGTGTCGATGCTCTGGACGTCGGCAAGCGTCGTCTGGTTCTCGCAGTAGGCCCACGAATTGCTGATGATCGTGACCCCGCCGTTGACCATCGCGTTCAGCAGCGTCTGGAAACTGGTGCCGCCTCCGCCAAACGGTGCGTCATAGACCACGACGTCGGCGCCGGGAGCTACGGCGAGCGCGGAGATGATGTCGATGAGGACTTCCGACTGGTCCGCGCCCGGCGCGACGCCGCCGTTCACATCCACGCGGGACACCTGCGCCGCGAGCGCGCTCGCTCCCGCGAGCGCAAAGAAGTTCGCGACATCGGATGCGACGTAGCTGTCGAACGACAGGAGTCCGATCGTCTGGCCCGCTCCGGTGAGCGAGAGCCAGTCGTCGTTGCCCGCTTTCGCGACGCCGCCCTTTGGACGCCCCGGGCGCGCGTTTCCGGAAGCGCTTCCGCGCGACGCCGCGTCGCCGCTCGCGACGCTCGCCGCGGGAAGCGCATCGAACGATGCGCGCAGCTTGGCGCCCCCGCCGCCTTGCTCCCAGGGCCACTTGAGGTTGTTGCAGAAGGAGAAGTACTGGGTTATCAAGTTCGCGGCGTTCGCCGCGCCACCCCCCGACACCGCGAACAAGCCGTAGACGACCGCGCAGAAGGCCTTTTGCAGCGCAACGATGTTCGGCTCGGGCCGCGCCAGATCGGAGAGTCCGATGACCGCCTGCACGCGCCACGCGAGATCGGCGGGCAGTTTCGGATCGGCCGCGTTCGCGCGAAACGCCTTGTCGCCGATCCGATAGTCGACGATCGGCACCGACAGCGCGGCTTCGGCCTTCGCGCGCGTGCCGCGGAAGGTTAGCGTCAGGCGGTTGGCGGAGCCTTCGGCCAGCTCGAAGCCCCGCGATTCGAAGTACGCCTCGACCCGATCGTAGCTCTCCTGCGACGGACCGTACCGGTCGGCGATCTCGACCGGCGTCCGGTAGCGGCGGAACACGGCCGACGCCGGGTCGTAGAGGTCAGTGAGGAACTCCCGAAACGCGTTCTCGTCCTCGCGCCGCAGCACGACGGTCAGCGTGAGCGGCTCGTCGGCGGCCGTCAGCGCCTTGGCGCGCACCTCGAGGCGCGTCGCGTCCGACAAGGTCGAGGGCACGTGGCCAGGCAGTGCGACCCATCCATCCGGCGCAGCAGCCGCAGCGATCGCATGGACGAGGGCGGCGGCCCACACCAACGCACGGAACCGGAAGACCAGTGAGCGCATGTCCCCTCCCTCGCCCCAAGCTTCGCCGAAGTATGGAGGGGGAGCGGCCGCAGCACAGCCCCCGGGGGGAGACTAGGAGGTGACATCCGCACGAAGCCCGAAGTTCGCCACGAACTGTCGGCGCCATGCCATGAAGTCCCGGGCGTGCAATGGTCTAATAGCGCCCGTCGCGACACGCGCCGCACACTTCCGATGCGCCTCTCCCGTCGTCCTTCGCTCGCCTCGGTCGTCCTCGCGGTCGCGGCGGGTTCCCTCTGCGGTTCGCTCGCCGCCCAGGTCGAACGCTTCACGCCGCAGGGCGAGGCGAAGGCCGTCCGCCAGGCCACCGCGCGCTTCGCGAAACCGATGGTCGCGTTCGGCGACCCGCGCCTTCCCGACCCGTTCGAGGTCGACTGCGCCGAGAAGGGCACCGGCCGCTGGGTCGACACGCGCAACTGGGCCTACGACTTCGCGCGCGACCTTCCGGCGGGAGTGCGCTGCACGTTCACGCTCAAACCCGGATTGACCGCGATCGACGGGACTCCGCTCCCGGGTGGTGCACGCCACGAGTTCACGACCGGCGGCCCCGCGATCGTCCAGAGCATGCCCTGGGAAGGCGCGCGGATCGACGAGCACCAGATCTTCCTCCTCGGCCTCGACGCGCCGGCGAAGCCCGAGACCATCGTCGCGAACGCGCACTGCCTCGCTTCCGGCGTCAACGAACAGATCGGCGTGCGGCTGGTCACCGGCGAGGAGCGCAGGACGATTCTCGACAACCGCAAGTCGTTCGCCGCGTCCTACCTCCGCGCCGTGCTACTCGACCAGGAAGCGGGCCGCTCGCGCGCGTTCCTGTTCCGGCTGCCGCGCGACGGCAGCGACCGCGACCGGTTCCTGCGCCTGCGCGATGCGCCCGACTCGCCGCTGGTCACGCTCGCCTGCGCGCGCACGCTGCCGGCCGACGCCGAGGTGAAGCTCGTCTGGGGCCGGGGCATCTCGGCCACGACCGGGGTGGCCACCGCGAAGGCGCGTTCGCTCGCGTTCCGCGTGCGGCCGGCGTTCCGCGCGACTTTCGGTTGCGAACGGGTCAACAAGGACGCTCAGTGCATCCCGTTCCTGCCGCTCTCGGTCTCGTTCTCCGCGCCGATCGCGCGCGCAGACGCGGCGAAGATCCGCATGGTCGATGCCGCGGGGAGGGTCGTGCCCGCGAGGCTGCCGAAGGACGGCGACGGCACCGTGACGTCGGTCAGCTTCGGCCCGGGACTGCCCGAGCGGCAACGGTTCCGCATCGAATTGCCCGAGGGCCTCGAGGACGACGCCGGACGCAGGCTCGCCAACGCGCGGTCGTTTCCGCTGACGGTGCGCACCGACGAGGCGCCGCCGCTCGCGAAGTTCGCGGCCGACTTCGGCATCCTCGAGCGCGTGCTGCCCGACAGGAGCAAGCCGATGCTACCGGTCACCGTGCGCAACGTCGAGGCGTCGATTCCCGGGGCGACGAGCGTGGTCCGCACCACAGCTTCCGCAGCGGCTCCGCAGACTCCGATCCCCGGCCGGTTCGCGCGCGTCGCACCGGGCGACGAGGCGACGATCGTTGCCTGGTTCCGCCGCCTCGCCTGGGCGAACCGCATCGAGCGCGAGTACGACAGCGACAACGACAGCTGGACGGTCAAGCGCAACGGCTACGCCACCTCGGTCTTCAACTCCGCCGACGCGGTTTCGAAGATCCGCGTGCCGAAGCCCTCGGGCGCGAAGGCGTTCGAGGTGGTGGGCATCCCGCTCCCGCAGCCGGGATTCTACGTCGTGGAACTCGCGAGCCCGAAGCTCGGCGCCGCGTTGATCGGTGCCGACCAGACGTTCCATGTGCGCGCGGCCACTCTCGTCACCGACCTCTCGGTGCACGTGAAGCTCGGCCGCGAATCGTCGCTCGTGTGGGTCACGCGGCTCTCCGACGCCTCCGTCGTCCCGGGCGCGGCGGTCGCGGTCCGCGACTGCCGCAACAAGGTCCACTGGGAGGGCCGCACCGACGACGCCGGCATCGCGCGCGTCCCGGTGGCGCTCCCGCCGCGCGACGAACTGCCGGCCTGCACGGGAGAAGGCGACCGGCGCGAGTACTTCGTCACCGCGCGCACCGCCGACGACATGGCGTTCGCCTTCACCGACTGGGGCGAAGGCATCGCACCGTGGCGCTTCAACCTGCCCACCGGGAGCTGGGACGGGCCTTTCGTCGCCCATGCGGTCCTCGACCGGTCGCTGGTTCGCGCCGGCGAGACCGTGTCGATGAAGCTGTTCGTGCGCAGGCAGACCGGCGCGGGCTTCGCGTTCGTTCCGCGCAGCGGGCTCGGCGACACGCTCACGCTGCGCCACCAGGGCTCGGATCGGGAGTTCGCGGTGCCGGTGCGCTGGGCGGACGGCGGATCGCCGGGATCGGGCGAGGCGGCGTTCACGGTGCCGAAGGACGCGTTCGCCGGCAGCTACCAGATCTTCGTCAACGACACGCTCGCGCCCGGCTCGAAGGAACCGCAGCAGCGCCTCGCGGGCAGCTTCCGCGTCGAGGCGTTCCGCGTGCCGCTCCTGCGCGCGCGCCTGCAGGCACTGGGCACGCCGCTCGTGCAGCCTCGGGAGGTGGCGTTCGATGCGCAGGTGACCTACCTGTCGGGCGGAGGCGCGGCCGGCCTGCCCGCGACCTTGCGCACCCAGGTCGAGCGCAAGACGGTGAGCTTCGCCGACTACGACGACTTCGCGTTCGGTGGCGGCGACGTGAAGGAGGGCCGCGAGAGCTACGGCGACGCCTACGCGCAGGCGGGCGCGTTCACCTTCACCGATCCCGATTCCGTCGACGCCGGCAGTGGTCCGGCGCCACCGCTGCGCGGCACCGAACTGCCGCTCAGGCTCGACGACGCCGGCGGCGCGCGCGCGACGGTGCACGATCTCGCCGTCTCCGACCTGCCGCAGGACCTCGTCGCGGAACTCGAGTACCGCGACCCCAACGGCGAGACGCTCACCTCGTCGACGCGCGTCGCGCTGTGGCCGTCAGCGATCGTGCTCGGCTTGAAGCCCGACAGCTGGGTCGCGTCGAAGGATCGGGTGAAGTTCACCGTTGTCGCACTCGACCTGGCCGGCAAGCCGATCGCCGGCGTCGCCGTTCGAGCCGACGCGTTCGTGCGCGAGACCTGGTCGCATCGGCGGCGCCTGATCGGCGGCTTCTACGCCTACGAGCACGGCTACGACACGAAGCGTGTCGGTGACCTGTGCAGCGGCACGACCGACCGGCTGGGGATGCTGGTCTGCGAGAGCGCGCCTCCGGCGAAGGGCAGCCTGATCCTGCGCGCGCGCGCCGCCGATGCCGCGGGCCGGCCCGCGGTCACGCGCGCCGAGACCTGGGTCGCGGGCGACGACGATGCGTGGATGGCGGCCTCCGACAACGACCGTCTCGACCTCCTGCCCGAGAAGAAGCGCTACGAACCCGGCGCGACCGCGCGCTTCCAGGTGCGCACGCCGTTCCGCGAGGCGACGGCGCTGGTCACGCTGGAGCGTGAAGGCGTGCTCGACGCGTTCGTCACGCGCGTCGACCGCTCGAACCCGGTGCTCGAGGTTCCGCTCAAGGGCGGCTACGCGCCCAACGTGTTCGTCTCCGCGCTGCTGGTGCGCGGCCGCGTGGGCGAGGTGCAGCCGACTTCGATGGTGGACCTCGGCAAGCCGGCGTTCCGGATGGGCCTCGCGGAGATCCGCGTCGGCTGGGCGGCGCACGAACTCGCGGTGCGCGTCACCACGCCGAAGGACAGCTACCGCGTGCGCGACAGGGTGCCGGTGTCGATCGCGGTGCGGCGTCCCGACGGCGGCGCGCCGCCGCCCGGGAGCGAGATCGCGCTCGCGGCGGTCGACGAGGGGCTCCTCGAGCTCATGCCCAACGCGTCGTGGAAGCTCCTCGACGCGATGATGACGCGGCGCGGCGAGGAGGTCGAGACCGCCACCGCGCAGATGCAGGTGATCGGCAAGCGCCACTTCGGGCGCAAGGCGGTTCCCGCCGGCGGCGGCGGCGGACGCTCGCCCTCGCGCGAACTGTTCGACACGCTCCTCGCGTGGAAGGCGCGCGTGCCGCTCGACGCGAGCGGGAACGCTACGGTCGAAGTGCCGCTCAACGACTCGCTCACGAGCTTCCGCATCGTCGCCGTCGCATCGTCCGGCGCCGGTCTGTTCGGCACCGGCGAGACGACGATCCGCTCGACCCAGGACCTGATGCTGTTGGCCGGGCTGCCGCCGCTGGTCCGCGACGGCGACCGTTTCCGCGCGATCGTGACGGTGCGCAACGCCTCCCCCCGTGCCTTCGACGCAGCCGTGAGCGCGAAGGCGACGGCGGCCGGCCAGACCGTCGCGGGCCTCGATCCGCGCACGGTGGCGCTCGCGCCGGGCGAAGCGCGGGAGTTGGGCTGGGACGTGACGGTCCCGCCCGGCGCGACGTCGATCGCCTGGCAGTTCGACGCGGCGGGCGACGACGGAGGCGCGCGCTTGCGCGACGCGATGAAGCTCTCGCAGGCGGTCGTGCCCGCGGTGCCGGAACGCACGCTGCAGGCGACGATGTTCCAGCTCGCCGAGCCGATTCCCCTCCCGGTCGAACGTCCGTCGGACGCGCTGCCGGGCCGCGGCGGCGTCGACGTGCAGTTCCAGGCGAAGCTCGCAGGCACGCTGCCGGGCGTGCGCGACTTCTTCGCCCGCTACCCGTTCTCCTGCTTCGAGCAGCGCGCCTCCATCGCCATCGGCCTCTCCGACACGGGCCGCTGGTCCGCGTTGATGAGCGAACTGCCCGGCTACCTCGATCGCGACGGTTTCGTGCGCTACTGGACGACGATGCGCGACGGCGACGACGTGCTGACCTCGTATCTTCTCTCGGTGTCGCGCGAGGCGGGATTCGCGATCCCCGACCGCGAGCGCTCGCGCATGGAGGACGCGCTGGTGGCGTTCGTCGAGGGCCGGGTGCGGCGCAACTCGGCGCTGCCGACGGCGGACCTGTCGATCCGCAAGGTCGCGGCGCTGGAAGCGCTGTCGCGGCGCGAGGAACCGCTGAACGCGAAGTGGCTCGACAGCATCGCCATCGACCCCGACTTGTGGCCCACGTCGGCGGTGATCGACTGGTACCTCGTCCTCAAGCGCCAGCCGAAGCTGCCGCAGCGCGACGCGAGGCTGCGCGCGGCCGGCGAGATCCTTCGCGCGCGGCTCTCGTTCCACGGCACGACGATGGGCTTCTCGACCGAGAAGACCGACGCGCTGTGGTGGCTGATGGTGTCGGCGGACGCGAACGCGAACAAGCTGATCCTCGCGATGCTCGACGAGCCCGGCTGGCGCGAGGACCTGCCGCGTCTCGCGCGCGGATCGCTCGGGCGCCTGCAGCGCGGCCACTGGAACACGACCGTCGCCAACGCCTGGGGCACGCTCGCGATGGCGAAGTTCTCCGCGCGCTTCGAGTCGGTCGCACCGACCGGATCGTCGACCGCCACGCTCGGCAACACGAGCTTCACCCATGCGTGGGCACCGGGGGACGGAGCGAAGACCTTCGCGCAGCGGCTCGCGTGGCCCGATGCGCGCGCCGAGATGGCGCTCAGGCAACAGGGCAGCGGTGCGCCCTGGGTCACGGTGCGAAGCATCGCCGCGATCCCGCTCGTCGCGCCGCTCGCATCGGGCTATCGGGTGACGCGCACGGTCGCGCCGCTGCGCCAGCAGACGCCGGGCACCTGGCGGAGGGGCGACCTCGCGCGCGTCACCCTCGACGTGGACGCGCAGGCCGACATGGCGTGGGTCGTGGTCGAGGATCCGCTGCCGGCGGGCGCGACGGCGCTCGGCCGCGGGCTGGGTGGCGAGTCGGCGATGGCGACCGCCGGCGAGCGGCGCGTTGGCACCGTGTTCCCCGCCTTCGAGGAGCGCGCTGCGAGCGCCTTCCGCGCCTACTTCCGCTACGTGCCCAAGGGCCGCTTCGTGGTCGAGTACACGCTGCGCCTCGACAATCCCGGCGCATTCGCGCTGCCGCCGACGCGTGTCGAAGCAATGTACGCGCCCGAGATGTTCGGCGAGTCGCCGGTTCCTCCGTGGAGCATCGAGCCGTGAGCGGGCCGACGCGACGAACGCTCGGCCGAGGGCTGCGCGCCATCGCGGCCTGTGCGTTCGCGCTCGCTGTCGCGCCGGCTCTTTCCGCGCCGGCCGGCGACGCTCCGCCGACCTTCGCGGAAGTCCGCGCGGCGTTCCGCCCGTCGGAGGCGGTGCTGCTCGACCGCGGCGGAACCGTCCTCGCCACGGCGCGCATCGACCGGAGCGTGCGCAGGCTCGACTGGGTCGCGCTCGACGAGGTGTCGCCGGCGCTCGTCGCGGCGGTCGTGGCGGGCGAGGACAAGCGCTTCTTCGAGCACGACGGCGTCGACTGGACCGGGCTCGCGATCGCGGCGTGGGACAGCGCGTGGCGGGTCGTCGACGGGCGGCGGCCTCGCGGAGGCTCGACCCTCACGATGCAGCTCGCCGGGCTCGTCGATCCGGCACTTCGCGCTCGCGGCGGAGAAGCGCGCACGCTCGGCCAGAAATGGGACCAGGCGTCGGCCGCGCTCGCGATCGAGGAGCGCTGGTCGAAGCGCGAAGTGCTGGAGGCGTACCTCAACCTGTCGTCGTACCGCGGCGAACTCGTCGGCATCGGCGCCGCCGCGCGCGGCCTGTTCGCGAAGGCGCCCTCGGGGCTCGACGCGCGCGAGTCGGCGGTCCTCGTCGCGCTCCTGCGCGGGCCGTCGGCGCAGCCTGCGATCGTCGCGCGGCGCGCGTGCTCGGTGGCTCTGGCGCTCGCGCCGCTCGCGGACTGCGATGCGGTGCGGGCCACTGCCTCGACCGCGCTGGCCGGAGGCAACCGCTTGCAGGCCCGCGAGGACCTCGCTCCGCATCTCGCCGCGCGCCTGCTGCGCGTTCCGGGCGAGCGGCTCGTCACGACACTCGATGCGAACACGCAGGCGTTCGCGCAGGCGACGCTCGTCGAGCACCTGTCGGCGCTCGCGGACCGCGGCGTGGGCGACGGCGCGATCGTGGTTCTCGACAACGCCAGCGGCGAGGTTCTCGCGTGGGTGGGCTCGAGCGGCGAGCTGTCGGGCGCGCCGCAGGTCGACGGCGTTCTCGCGCCGCGGCAGGCGGGCTCGACGCTCAAGCCCTTCCTCTACGCGCTCGCGATCGATGACGCCCGTCTCACGGCGGCCTCGCTGGTCGACGACAGTCCGCTCGCGATCCCGACCGCGCGCGGTGTCTACGCACCGCAGAACTACGACCGGTCGTTCCGCGGCTTGGTCAGCGTGCGCACGGCGCTCGCAGGTTCGCTCAACGTTCCCGCAGTGCGCACGCTCGAACTCGTCGGCCTCGACCGCTTCCACGACACGCTGCGCGCGCTCGGCTTCGACTCGCTGACCGAGGCGCCCGACCACTACGGCGCGGCGCTCGCCCTCGGCGGCGCCGACGTGACGCTCCTCGCGCTCGCCAACGCCTACCGCGCGCTGGCGAACGGCGGCGTGTGGAGCGCGAGCCGCACGGGCGCCGCCGGCACGGGGGCGCCGATGCGCACCCCGATCGGTCCGGGCGCGGAAGGACGCAGGGTCCTGGGCGCCGCGGCGAGCTTCGTCGTCGCCGACATCCTGTCCGACCGCGGTGCGCGCGCGACCACCTTCGGCCTCGAGAATCCGCTCGCCACCCGCGTGTGGAGCGCGGTCAAGACCGGCACCAGCAAGGACATGCGCGACAACTGGTGCGTCGGGTTCACCTCGCGCTACACGGTCGGCGTGTGGGTCGGCAACTTCTCCGGCGCACCGATGCACGACGTGTCGGGCGTCACCGGCGCAGCGCCGGTGTGGCGCGACGTCGTCCATTTCCTGCACCGCGAAGCCGCTTCGCGGTCTCCCGTGCCGCCGCGCGGCCTCGTCCGCGCGAACGTGTCGTTCGACCCACCCGTCGAGGCCGGACGAGACGAGTGGTTCGTATCCGGCACCGCGATGGCGATCGTGCGCGCTGTGCCCCGAACCGGGGACGTTCCGGAAGCCGCGCTCGCTCCGCGCATCCGCTATCCGGCGCCCGACACGATCATCGCGCTCGATCCCGACATCCCGGCCGCGCACCAGCGCATCGCGTTCGTCGCGAGCGACGCCCGTCCAGGCCATGCGTGGACCCTCGACGGGCGAGCGCTCGAAGGGAAGGGCGAGCGCGCGCTGTGGACCCCCGCACCGGGGCGCCACGTCGTCGCGCTGCACGACGACGCGGGCGACGCGATCGCGTCGGTCGCGTTCGAGGTTCGCGGCAGCCCCTGATCGGCCGTCCGCGCGACCGTGCGCGGTGGTGACGCAGCGCGGTGCTGCACCGCGGAATTGCCGCCAGCAGCTCGTGTCGCGCAGGATGCCTGCGGGTGGGTATGATGACCGTGCACGGGGCGCCCTCCGGCGGCCCCGCGATCCGAAGGAGGAAGAGCCATGGCGAAGAAGGGCGGAAACGACGGTGTCTATCGTGTCATCGACGCGATCGGCACGAGCACAGTGTCGTGGGAGGACGCCGCGAAGCACGCGATCGCGGTCGCGAGCAAGTCGCTGCGCGACCTTCGCATCGCGGAAGTCACCAAGCTCGACATGAAGGTCGAGGGCGGCAAGGTCGTCGCCTATCGCGCGCGGGTGCAGCTCTCGTTCAAGTACGAAGCCTAGAGCGGCGAGTCGGGGCCGGTCCGGAGTCCGATCCGGACCGCGCTCCAGCTCCAAGCCGTTTCGACGCGCCGCAGCGACGCAATCGATCGCCGGCGCGTGCCGGTGTTCCGGCAAGACGTTCGTAGTCGGCGTCGTGCCGGAGTTGACGTTGGAGTTGAGACGGGCGCTACGGCGGGCCAGCCGCGCCGCGCCGGCTACTCGCCAAACCTGAACTTGCTCGCTTCCAGATACTCTTCCAAGAGTTCGATTCCAACCCATCGACGGCCTAGCCGTTCAGCGACCGCGCCCGTAGTGTTGGAGCCCGCAAACGGGTCAACGACCAGATCGCCTTCGTCGGTCAGAAGCTTGACAAAAAACTCTGGCAGCGCGGCAGGGAACCGTGCCGGGTGAATCTTCATGCCTGCTTCCTTGCAGCGGATGGTGTATTGATCGTTCGCAGAGTTGTTGCCGACGATCAGCATCTCGGTCGCGACTTGATCCTCGAGGACGTTCGATGGAATCGAGCCGCCAGAACTGATCTTGTCGAAGGACGACGTGATGCTGTGTCCCGACGGCCGAACGGTTGCCCTGACGCCGCGCTGAGCGAGTCGAATCATGTCCGGGCTGTACGGTTTGAGCACTTTGCGGTTGTCGGCCTTGGGGAATGGCGTTTTCGACAGCCACCAGACGTGCTCGACCGAGTCTTTGATCCTGACCCGGCGGACCGTGACCCATTCGGCGGGAACGGGCATCTTCGCCGGGTTGTACCAGTAGCACTCCTGCGCGAGGTGAAAGCCCAAGTCTTCGACGAGCGCAATCATGAGCTTGTAGTGATACAGCGAGCGCGTGGGGGAGCCGGGGTTCCAGCTTCCACCGATGTTCAGGACAAAGCTGCCGTCGTCTGCAAGGACTCGATGGATTTCCCGCGCGAAGGACAAGAACCAATCAACGTAGTCGGCCTTGCTGACGTTTCCGTACTCCTTCTTGAAGTGCAGTGCATAGGGCGGCGACGTAAACACCAGGTTCACGCTGTTGCCGGGGAGCGCCTTGAGCACTTCGCGCGAGTCACCAAGATACGTGGCGCCCAACTCGGTCTCGTAGAACGACTCGACAACGTGCATTAGCTTCGCAGGGTGCTCCTGCGAGGGCGCAAAGAGGCTGGGCTGAGGGGCGTCGAGGAGCTTGTTCATCGGGTCCAAAGTACAGCTACTGCTAGCATGCTGCATCGAGAGTATAGCAGAAAATAGGTTGACAACCGCAACCAATAAAAGCGCTGAGTCGTTTGAACCGGCCGAGTGGATCAATCAAGCCGAGGCGGCGCGACTTCGGGGGGTCTCGCGGCAGGCGATCGCGAAGCTCGTGGCCAACGAACGGCTGCGAACTCTGACGGTTGGCGGCCGAACCCTTGTGAGCCGTGCCGACGTGCTCGCATTCGCACCTAACCCACCCGGCCGACCGAGAACGACCCGCGATGAGTGAGGAAACGGTCAAGGCCGTTCGACAACTGCTTGCCCAATGCGCGTCCGAAGAACGGGCGGCGATTTTCAAGGAGTTGCGCGCGACGCATCCGATCCATCCGTATGAGGCCGTGGTAGGTGCGTCGGCCGAGATGATTCTTGAAGCGGTGTACCGGGCGCCGGAGCTGACGCGCCGAATGCTGCGGGGCGTAATTGCAGATGCGGCGTTCCGAACGTTCGTTGTTGCGGCGCTGGCAGCGCGAGGCTGGCGCGACGTTACACCGGAGGGAAACTTCGCGTACGACTACAGCGTCGATGACGGGGATGGTTCGATCTTGATTCAGGTGAAGTTGCAACGCAGCGAGCGCCGTTTGCCTGTGGTGAAAGACGGCAAGCGATACGGATTCGATGGCGAGGTCTTCATGACCGAGACACAGAAGACACGGACCGGCTCCGATGGAGATGAGAAAAAAACGCGGCCTTACCGATATGGCGAATTCGATATCTTGGCCGTTTCGATGCAACCTTCGTCGGGCAAGTGGGACTCGTACATGTACACGCTCGGGCGTTGGCTTCTTCAGGGAAAGACTGCGGGCGATGTGGCGACCATGCAGCCCGTGGCAAAAACGCCGAACGAATTCTGGACGGATGACTTCGAAGTTGCGGCGCGCTGGTTCCGCGAAGCCGATACTGGCAAGCGCATGCAGGATCACAACGCATCGCGTTCCGGCACAAGGCGCACAGTCGCAAAGCAGGCAACGTAAAGGAGGGCGCAGAAGTAGCGGTGCGCCAGCTTTCGGAGCCTATCGCGAAACGTCCGCCAGCGCCCGCCACACGCGCTCGGCGGTGAGAGGCATCTGCAGCGCGTCGACGCGGTCGCCGGCGCCGGCCCGCACGAGCGCGTCGATCACCGCGTTGACCGCGGCCGGCGTCGCGCCGATGGTGCCGAGTTCGCCCACGCCCTTCACGCCGAGCAGGTTGTTGCGGCAGGGCGTCGACTCGTCCATCGCCATCGCGAAATGGCGGACCAGCGTGGCTCGCGGCAGCGCGTAGTCCATGAAGGTCGCGGTGAGCGGCTGCCCGCTCGCCGCGTCGTGCACGAACGCCTCGCACAGCGCCTGGCCGATGCCCTGCATCGCGCCGCCCTCGAGCTGGCCCATCACGATCATCGGGTTGACGACGCGCCCCACGTCGTTGACCGACCAGTAGCGGTCGACCTCGACCGTGCCGGTGTCGGGATCGACCTCGACTTCGCAGACGTGGCAGCCGTTGGGCCAGGTCGCGTCGTCGACCGAGCTCCGGCTGTCGACGACGATGCGCCGTTCCGGTTGCCGCTTCGCCAGTTCGAACAGGCCGATGCGGCGGTCGGTGCCCGCGATCGTGAGTTCTCCGTGCGCGTACTCGATGTCGCCGGGTGCTGCCTCCAGCGCGGACGCGGCGAGCCGCTTCGCCTCGTCGACGGTCTCGGCCGCCGCCACGTGGACCGCCGATCCGCCGACGAAGAGCGACCGCGAACCCGCGCTGCCGAAGCCGGTGCCGCGGTCGGTGTCGCCCTGCACGATGCGGATGCGTTCGATCGGCACGCCGAACACGTCGACCGCGAGCTGCGCGTAGGTCGTGAGCAAGCCCTGGCCCATGCCCTGCGTGGCGGAGAACATCTCGATCTCGCCCTCGCCGTCGGCGCCCTCGCCCACCGTCACGGTCACGCGCTCGGTGAACACATCGGCGCCGGTCCACTCGAGGAACGTCGCCATGCCGCGCCCGCGCAGGCGCCTGCGCGCCCGCGACGCCGTGGCCCGCGCGTCGAAGCCGTGCCAGCCGGAGAGCGCGATCGCGCCGTCCATCACCTTGGCGAACTGTCCCGAATCGTAGGTCTTCTCCATCGGGTTGCGCCACGGCATCTGCTCCGGCTTCAGCATGTTCCGGCGGCGCAGTTCGACCGGATCGATGCCTGTCCGCCGCGCAGCGGCGTCCATCAGGCGCTCGAGGAAGTAGATCGCTTCCGGGCGCCCGGCACCGCGGTAGGGCCCGGTCGGCGCGGTGTTCGTCAGTACCCCCTTGATGCGGACGTCGATCGTGCCGATGTCGTAGATCGACGTCGTGACCCAGGGGCCGATCAGGAGCTGGATGACCACGCCCGCGGGCGTCGCGTAGGCGCCGAGGTTCGCTCGCGAATCGACGCGCAGCGCGAGGATGCGGCCGTCCGGGTCCAGCGCGAGGCCGATCGTCGTGTTCACGTCGCGCCCGTGCGACGCCGACAGGAACTCGTCGAGACGCTCGGCGCACCACCCGATCGGGCGGCCGAGCGTGCGCGCGCAGTGCGCGACCAGCACGTCCTCGGCGTAGAGCGTCGTTTTCATGCCGAAACCGCCGCCCACGTCACCCACCAGGACGCGGATCGCCTCCTTGCCGAGACCCAGCGCGTTGGCGAGTTCGTCGCGCCAGCCGGTCGGCGTCTGGCAGCTCGTGCGGATCGTGAGCCGGCCGGAAGCATCGACCGAAGCGAGCGTGGTGCGCGGCTCGATCGAGGCCGGGATCACTCGCTGGTTGACGAGGTCGAGCGAGACGACGTGCGCGGCAGCGGCGAACGCCTCCGCGGTCTTCGGCGCATCGCCGTGCCGGGCTTCGCAGGCGACGTTGCCGGTCGCCGCTTCCCAGACGCGCGGCGCGCCGGGGGCAAGCGCCGCGTCGACTTCAGAAACCGACGGCAGCGTCTCGTAGCGCACGTCGATCGCCTCGGCCGCATCGCGCGCCTGGTGAGCGGTGCCGGCGACGACGGCCGCGACGCACTCGCCGACGTGGCGCACGACTCCGACGGCAAGCGCGTGCTGCGGCGGCGCGGCGGTTCGCGAGCCGTCGGCGCGCCTGAAGTCGGCCGACTGCGCGAGCGGCTTCACTCCGGCGCGCAACAGGTCGTCGCCGGTCAGCACCGCGACGACACCCGGCATCGCCGCCGCGGCCGCGGTGCCGATCGACACGATGCGCGCGTGCGGATGGGGCGAGCGCAACAGGTGCAGCACGAGCTGCCCCGGCAAGGGCACGTCGTCGGCGAACACGCCGCGTCCGGTGAGCAGCGCGTCGTCCTCGACGCGCCGCACCGCTCGGCCGCTTCCGAACCGCGCCGGGGACGAGGCGCTCATCCGAGCCTCGCCTTCAGCCGCTCGATCTCGTCCATCAGCCCGAGCACCAGCGCGAGCGCGGGCGCGTCGATCTCGAAGGCGCGCGCCAGCCTCGCCGCCGCCCGCGCGCGAGTCAACGTGGCCGCCGCGAAGCGCCATTCGCCGGCGACCGTCCCGTCGGGAACGAGCACGCCTTCTTCGATCCACGCGCGCACCTCGTCCTCGCGCGCGGCGCTCGCGCGGCAGAGTTCGACCAGCGTCAGCCGGTAGTCGATCTCGACGATCGCAGCCGCGGCTTCGTCACGTTCCGGGTCGCTCATCGGTTCGCCCTCGCTCAACGGCGCACGTCGGCGCCGAATGCCTTCGCCAGCGCGCGGTACGCGTCCTGCTTCGCCTCGGTGTCGGCGCGCGGCAGCACGATCGAGACGACGGCGTAGAAGTCGCCGGGCGGCTCGCCGGGGATGCCGCGTCCGCGCAACCGGAGTTTGCGGCCGGCGCCGGAGTGCGGCGGCACGGCGACGTCGACCTCGCCGTCGGGCGTGCGCACTCGCACCCTGCCGCCGAGTTCGGCCTCCCAGGGCGCGAGCGGAACGTCGGCCGAGACGTCGAGTCCGTCGACGCGGAAACGCGCGTGCGGCGCGAACGCGATCTCGAGGAACAGGTCGCCGGCCGGACCGCCGCGAAAGCCCGGTCCGCCCTGGCCGGCGAGGCGCAGGTTCTGTCCGGCGCGGATCCCCTTCGGAATCGTCACTTCCAGCGTGCGCTCCCTCACCGCCAGTCGCCCGTCGGCGTCGAACTCCGGAACGCGCAGCGTGAGCGACCGGCGCGCGCCGGCGTAGGCATCCTCGAGTTCGACGATCACCCTGGCGTGGTGATCCTCGCCCCGGCCCGGCGTCGCGCTGCGCCTCCGGCCGGCGTCCGCGCCCATGCGCCCGAACAGCGACTCGAAGAAGTCGCTGTAGTCGGCGCCGGTGTCGGGGCGCGGCTCCCCGCCGCGGAACTCGTAGCCGGCATCCCAGTCGGGGGGCGGCGTGAACTCCTGGCCGCTCTTCCAGTTCGCGCCGAAGCGGTCGTAGGCCGCGCGCTTCTCCGGGTCCTTCAGCACCGCGTAGGCCTCGCCGACCTCCTTGAACTTCGCCTCGGCTTCCTTCTCGCTGCTGACGTCGGGGTGGTACTGGCGCGCGAGCTTGCGGTACGCGCGCTTGATGTCGTCGAGCGTCGCGGTGCGCGCAACACCGAGCGTCTCGTAGTAGTCGCGGAACTTCATGGCGCAAGCATAGCGCGCGCGGCTTCGCGGGAGAAAGTCGCAGGTGCCTGCGCGGCGGGCATCAGCCCACCCGGACCGTCGAACCGAGCGCGCCGACGCGCCCTTCACCGAGCAGCACCTCCAGCAACCGGTCGAGCCCCCCGAGTTCCCGAACCTGGAACAGCGTGTTGTGGTGGGTGCAGCCCGGGACGAGGAGCAGCGTCGTCGGCAGGACGGCCTGAAGTTCCCGTCCCTTCCGCAGATCCCGTTCCGCCCCATCGCCAGCGAGGTAGAACACTTCCGGCAGGTGATGCGCGTGCCGCGCCAGCGCGTCGCCGAAGCCGGAAAGGTCGAGGGCCTGTCCGCGCTCGGAAGCCGCGATCGTGCTCTGCATCGCACCTCCGACCGAGACGGCGCGCGGCAGCCCGAGTTCGACCGCGGTCCAGACGGCGGCCAGCCCCCCGCCGCTGGTTCCGAACGCCACCGCGCGACGGTAGCGCTCCGGGCCGACCCGCTCGCGGATCCCGGCGATCGACGCCGGAAGGTCGCTCCCGAACCCCTCGACGCCGCCGAGGTAGAAGCGGCGGGTCGGGTCGAACAACACCAGGAAGTCGTAGGCGTCCGCCGGACAGTGCTGCAGGAACATCGCCAGCGGCATCATGAGGCGTTCCGCGTTGCCGGTGAACGCAATCACCAGCGTGCGACGGGCGATGGCGTCTTCGCCGGCGGGTGCCGCGTACATCGACGCGCCGGGACAAAGCGGCCTGCGCGCGTACGGTTGCACCGTCCGCCCGTCACCGCGCAGCGCGTGCTCCATGACCGCGTGCCAGCGCTGGTGGAGGGGATCGAGCGTCATGCGGCGCGCCCTCACGCCGTCGACGATCGCGGCTGTCTCCTCGGGGCTCGCGTGGACCTCGATCTGGATGTACAGGCGATTGGCCTGGTTCTGTGTCGCGCAACGGGCAAGCGCATCGAGGACCTGCCCGACCCATTCGCGGTCGATCACCGGCAGCGTCCTTCGATTTCGCGCGCGAGTTCGCCCAGCGTCCGGTAGCGGCCGAGTTCCTCGGGCACCAGCGAGATGCCGGTGGAGAGCTCGATGGCGATGCACAGCTCCATTCTCGCCAGGCTGTCCATGTCGAGCTCGGCCAGCGTGAGATCGACATCGCCGGCCAGGAACGCATCGCGGATGCGCTTCTCGTTGATCCGGCCGACGCCGCCCGCCTCGAGCCCGTCGACGATCGCCTGCCGGATCGTGCGCGCGTCCATGGTTCAGGCCGGGTCCCCGAATCCGCGCGCTGCCGCGCTGCGGACCACCTTGCCCTGCGGATTGCGCGGCAGGGCGGCGACCACGTCGATCCTGCGTGGCGCCCTCAATCCCAGCCTCGCCCGGGCGAACGCGAGCACCGCCTCGGCATCGACGTCCTGCCCGTCGCGCGGCTCGACCGCCGCGACGGGGATCTGCCCGTGCGACGGCGATGCGACGGGATACGCAACGGCCACCGCAACGGAAGGATGCGCTTCGAGCACCCGTTCGATCTCGGCCGGAAAGATGTTGATGCCGTCCATGATCATCATGTCGTCGATGCGCCCGTGCAGGCACAGCCAGCCTTCCGTCGTCAACGACGCGAGGTCGCCGGGCATGAACCATCCGTCACGGAAATGTCGCACGCTCGCCGCGGCGTCGCCGACGTAGGCCGTCGCCATGCCGGGCGTACGCAGGCGGATCTCGCCGATCTCGCCGGGACTCGCGGCGGCGCCGTCGGCACGCACGACCTCGACCTCGGCGTGCGCGCCCGGAAGCCCAACGCTCTCGCGCTCGTCGTGCATCGAAGGCTCGGCGTGGGCGACGTAGGCGGTCTCGGTGGTCCCGTAGGAGACGAGCAGGCGCTGCGTGGCGATCCGCGCCAGTTCGCGCCGCAGCGCGATCGGCACGCGCGCGCCGCCGACCTTGACCGACACCCGATCCGACAGCGGTCCCTCCGACCGACAGGAGGCCACGAGATCGGCGGCGTGGAGCGGGGACACCTCGAGCCAGGTGACGTCGTGCCGGGCGCACTGGTCGCGCAACGACCCGGCCACGCCGTCGCCGAACACGTTCGTCCCTCCCTGCCAGAGCACGTAGAGCCGCGTGCGCTTCGAGTTGTTGTACTCGACGTGCGCGGGACGCAGCACCCGATGCGCGGCGAGCGGGGGATAGGAGGCGGCGTGGCGGGCGAGGTCGGACTCCGCGTAGGCGACGACTTTCGGCTCGCCGGTGGTGCCCGAACCGGTGAAGTACAGCCTTGACGCACCGGGATTCGGCCGTGCCTCGGGCGCAGTGCCGGACCGCGCGGAGCGCGACTGCGCCAACACCTTCGCCAGGCCGATCCACGGCAGTCCCGGGATCGCGTCCGAAGGCAGATCGCCCAGCACGACCGTCGCTCCGGTACGTCGCGCGAGCCGTTCACGAAGCGCCGGCGGATCCCGGGACGCGAGTGTTGCCTGGGCGACTCCGAGGTCGAGCAGCGCGAGCGCGGCCAGCACGTGGTCGCGCTCGGAACGCGCCGTGAGCGCGACGGTCGAGCCGGGCCCGAGGCCGGCCGTTCGCAACACCGCAGCGAGCGAGCGCACCACGCCGGGAAGCTCGCCGTATCGCAACACCCCGTCGCGCCCGACGAACGCAGGCACGTCGGCGCGATCTCGCGCGTGGACGAGAAGGCGGTCGTGGAACGTCGCTCCGGCGGGTCGCATGCGATCGAAGGATTCGTTGCGGAGCGGCAGGCGCTGGCTCGCGTTCGCGCGACGCGTCACCGCGAGAGGCGCAAGCGATAGCGCTCGCGCTCGCTCTCGAACAGTCTCGCGGCCACCTCGGGCGGGCCGGAGATCGCTTCCGCGCCCAGCTCGGCGAGTTGCGAATGGGTCTGCGGCCGGGCGAGCACCTGCTGGAACTGCGCGTTCAACGCACCGACCGCTCCGTCGGCCATCCGTCCGCTCCCCCACACGGCCTGCCACAGGCTGTGATCGAATCCCGGCGCGATCGTCTCCGAGATCGTCGGCAGGTGGTCGAATCCCGGCAGGCGCGAGCGCTTCGCCGTGGTGATCGCCAGCATTCGCAGGCCGGTTTGCTGCGGGAGGGTCCCGTTCGTGCCCAGGATCATGAAATCGACCCGGCCCGCCAGCAGGTCGGGAATGCCCCGCGTGGACCCCTGGTAGGGCACGTGTGTCGCCTCGATGCCCAGCCGGGCCATCAGGTCGGCCGAGCACAGGTGCGTGGCGTTGCCCACGCCCGCCGAGCCGTAGTTGATCTCGCGGAGCGCTCGAAGGTGGCGGACGAACGACTCCGGATCCCGAACCGGCAGCGCAGCGGGCACGATGAGCACCATCGGGTTGCTGGAGGTCGCGACGACCGGTCGCAGCGCCGACATGGCCGGCACGTTGTCCGGATGCGCGATGGCCGACGATGCGAACAGGAACGTGTCGCCTGCCGGTTCCGCCGCGGCGACTCGCGCGATCGCGCGGGCGCTGTTGGCGCCGGGCACGTTGTCGACGACGGCGCTGCGACCGGCGGCCGCCGCGACCTCGGGCACCAGGAGCCGGGCGACACGATCCGCGGATCCGCCGGGATTGAACCCCACCACGAAATGGAGGACGCCATCCTGCGCCTGCGCGAACGTCCTGCCGATCCCCAGCGCCATCGCACCGGCGGCCGCCACGGCGCCCAACACGCGCCGCCGGCCGAAGTGTGCCGTCAAGGACACGCCGGTCGCGCGGGTCATCGCTCGTGGCTCACGAGTCGTCCTCGTCATCGGTGCTTCGTCGCGGCCGGTTGCGGGTCAGGGCGCTGCCGTGGGAGCAAGTCCGTTGCGCGACGCCATCCAGTCGACTGCGGGCGGCCTGCCCGGCAGGTCGAGCGCCGCGCGCGATGGCGCGCTGGTCGCGATCACGCGCCCGGCGCGCACCACCGCGAGACGCGCCGCGCGGAGCCGGATCGCCTCGACCGGGTCGCGCGCCTCGAGCAGCACGAAGTCCGCCCGGCAGCCCTGCGCCAGCCCGTAGCCTTCCAGCCCCAGGATCGACGCGGGCGTCGACGTCACCGCCGCGAAGCACTGGTGCATCGCGTCGCGTCCGGTCATCTGCGCGACGTGGAGCCCCATCGAGGCGACTTCGAGCATATCGCCACTGCCGAGCGGATACCACGGGTCCATCACGCAGTCGTGACCGAACGCCACCGGCACGCCGGCCGCGATCAGTTCCGGGACCCGCGTCATGCCGCGGCGCTTCGGGTAGCCGTCGTGCCGTCCCTGCAGCGTGATGTTGATGAGCGGGTTGGCGATCGCGGCGACGCCCGCCTCGCGCATCAGCGGGATCAGCTTCGACACGTAGTAGCTGTCCATCGAGTGCATCGAGGTCAGGTGCGATCCGGCGACCCGTCCCTGCAGGCCGAGACGCTGCGCGTGGTACGACAGCGTCTCGATGTGCCGCGACATCGGGTCGTCGGTCTCGTCGCAGTGCAGGTCGACGCGAAGCCCGCGATCCGCCGCGAGGTCGCAGAGGATGCGCACGCTCTCGGCGCCGTCGGCCATCGTGCGCTCGAAGTGGGGAATGCCGCCGACCACGTCGACGCCCAGGTCGAGCGCGCGCTTCAGGCTGGCGAGCGCGCCGGGCGAGCGCAGCAGTCCGTCCTGCGGGAACGCGACGAGCTGGAGGTCGAGGTACGGCTTCACGCGCTCGCGCACCTGCAGCAGCGCCTCCACCGCGAGGAGCCGCGGATCCGAGGTGTCGACGTGCGAGCGGATCGCGAGCAGGCCCTTGCCCACCGCCCAGTCGCAGTAGACGAGAGCGCGATCGACGATCGCCTCCTGCGTGAGCGTGGGTTTCAGCTCCCCCCACAACGCGATGCCTTCGAGCAGCGTGCCGCTCGCGTTGACCCGCGGCATCCCGTAGGTCAGCGTCGAATCCATGTGGAAGTGGGCGTCGACGAACGGCGGCGAGACCAGCATGCCTTGCGCGTCGATCGTGCGCGCCGCGCTCGCGCCAATTCGCGGCGCGACCTCCGCAATGCGGCCGCCGTCGCACAGGATGTCGACGCCGGCGCGTCCGTCGGGAAGCACCGCGTCGCGAATCAGGAGGTCGGCCATCGCGGGGGCTCGCTCGGCGTCAGGTCAAGACGCGATCTGTCGTTCGTCGGGCGACGGCTCGCGGGAGGCAGTCGCATCCGCCGGCGGCTTCGCGACTCCCGGCTCACTTGGTTCCGAAGATGCGGTCGCCGGCATCGCCCAGACCCGGGAGGATGTAGGCGTGGTCGTTCAGCTCGCGGTCGATCGCCGCGGTATAGATCGGCACGTCGGGATGCGCCTGGCTGAACGTGGCGATGCCTTCGGGGCAGGAGACGAGACACACGAACCGGATCGAGCGCGGCCGCGCCTCCTTCAGGCGCTCGACGGCCGCGACCGCGGAGTGCCCGGTCGCGAGCATCGGGTCGAGCACTATCGCGTCGCGCTCGCGCATGCCCGAAGGCATCTTGAAGTAGTACTCGACCGCGACAAGCGTCTTCGGGTCGCGATAGAGGCCGATGTGGCCGACGCGCGCGCCCGGCACCACCGTCAGGAAGCCGTCGAGCAGTCCCATGCCCGCGCGCAGGATCGGCACGAACACGAGCTTCTTGCCGTCGATGAGCCGCCCGGTCATCGTCTCGAGCGGCGTCTCGATCTCGACGTCGTGCATCGGCATGTCGCGCGTGACCTCGTAGGCCATCAGCGTGCCGACTTCGGTCAAGAGCCGCCGGAACGACGTCGTGCTCGTCTCCTTCCTGCGCAATAGCGTGAGCTTGTGCTGGATCAGCGGATGGTCGAGTACCTGCGCGTGGCCCGTCATCGTCTCCCCTTGACACTTCGGTGTCAGACACGGTGTCTGACACCGTGTCTGACACCTAGAACACGGTTCCGTCGCTTTCGATGATAAACGGAGGCTCGCCTCCGCGCAGCCTCGCCGCGGTTTCGCGGCCGGCCGCCCAGGTGCCTCCCTCGAGGATGCAGGCGAGCGGCAGGTCGCTGCGGCCAAGACGCGCGCGAACCCGGGGCGCGAGTTCGTCCAGCAGCGCGACGGTCAGCGCGCGCCATTCGACCACGAATTCGCTTCCGACCGGGTGCCGCCGCGACGCCTCCGCGGGTTCGCGCAGGCGCAGTACGCCCGTGTCCAGCAGGAGCCCGCCGTTGCGGTACTCCGGCAACCCGGTCAGCGCGTCCCTGTCGACGACGCGCAAACCGGCCTGCTCGAACGGCTCGAAGAGCGAGTAGGCGAGCCACTGCGACAGCTTGTGGAACGGGACGTGGCCGGCCGTCAGGCCTGCGCCGCCCGCGAGCGGGTGCGGCCAGGTGTCGCCGAGTGCAACGCCGCCGAGCGTGAGCCCGTGCGGCCAGATCACGCCGAAGCGGTCGAGCAGCACGCCGAGCAGCGCGGGTGCCGGCACGTCGCCGCCCGTTCGAAGCAGCGCGTGGAACGGCGTCGACGGCCGCTCGTCGACGCCGGCGAGCCGTCGCAAGAGCGTTGCGCGCCCGTCCAGTCCGACGAGCGGATTCGCGTCGCTCGCCTGGAAGACGCGCGCGAGCGCCGCGGCATCGACTGAGGCGAGCGTGTGCGCATCCGCGCGCACCGGATCGCCGGTCGCGCCGGAGAACGCCCCGGCCGCGAACGCGCGGAAGCTCGCGACGCCGAGCCCTTCGGAGCGCGTGTAGCGTCCGCCGGTCTCCTGCTCGGCGAACGACCAGCGCGCCCCTGCACCGGCATCGAGCAGCACGCTCACGATCGTGAGGTCGATGCGAGCCGCGGCAGCGTCGATCGTGCCGCGTCCGGCGAGTGCGCGGTCGAGTTCGCGAGCGCGATCGACGCCGCCTGCTTCGAAGTGGCGCCAGCGGCTGTGGTAGGGAATGGCGAGCGAAGGGTAGCGACGGCGCGTCACTTCCGCGACGAGTTGCGCGCAGGCGTCGAGCTTCGTCCGGTCAACCGCGAAGTGTGTCGTGCGTCCGGCGTCCGCGGCCGCGAGCAGGTTCGCGCAACGTTCGCGGATCGCTGCGGGGGACCGCAGCCACAGCGCTTCGTGGTGCAGCGTCGCGCGCGCCGCTCCGGGATTGCTGTCCGCCCCCTCCGGGGGAAGCGCGTCTGCGCGCTTCGGGGGGATCACCGGCGATCGATGGGCCGTCCCGAGATCGCCGTCCGCCCCCTCGGGGGGAAGCGCGTCTGCGCGCTTCGGGGGGATCACAACCCCCGGCCCTTCGCCGCCTTGAGCTCGGCCTCGCCGGGCTTCGCGCCCTCGGTGAAGTAACCGGCCGCCATCTTCGCGTCCATCTCGACGCGCGCGTCGGACGGGATGAGCTCGTCGGGGATCGGAACGCGCTCGCCGACCTCGATGCCACCGCCGGTGATCGCGTCGAACTTCATGTTGCTCATCGACACCAGGCGGTGGATGCGCCGGACACCGAACCAGTGCAGCACGTCGGGCATCAGTTCCTGGAAGCGCATGTCCTGCACACCGGCAACGCACTCGGTGCGAAGGAAGTAGTTCGACGCCGAGTCGCCGCCCTCCTGGCGCTTGCGCGCGTTGTAGACCAGGAACTTGGTGACCTCGCCGAGCGCGCGGCCCTCCTTGCGGC
>WBZL01001094.1_pt1 | contig 29193 bp, 17 predicted proteins | sample 5204291 | NCBI WGS metagenome assembly WBZL01 (sample SAMN12344345, study PRJNA552823) | activated sludge metagenome | biome: Activated sludge suspended growth; feature: Nitrification reactor; material: Wastewater; isolation source: activated sludge from nitrification reactor of wastewater...
GCCCCGCGAAGAACAGGCCATGGATCTGCCGGGTCTGAAAGTCGCGGCGCAACGCCCGCGGATCGAAGTAGTCGTACTCGATGGCATAGCCCGGTCGCAGGATGTGGGCCTGTTCGAGACCGCGCATCGAGCGCACGGCGGCCAGTTGCACGTCGAAGGGCAGCGAGGTCGAGATGCCGTTGGGGTAGACCTCGTGCGTCGTCAAGCCTTCGGGCTCGAGGAAGATCTGGTGCGCATCCTTGTCCGCGAAGCGATGGACCTTGTCTTCGATGCTCGGACAGTAGCGTGGACCCACGCCCTCGATCACGCCGGTGAACATCGGGCTGCGGTCGACGCCGCCCCGGATGATCTCGTGGGTGCGCTCGTTGGTGTGCGTGATCCAGCATGGCAGCTGGCGGGGATGCTGGTCGGGGTTGCCCAGGAAGCTGAACACCGGCACCTCGCCGACCGGCGGGCTGCCGCCAGGCCCGGGCATGCCGTCTCCCGGCTGTTCGGTCAGCTGCGCGAAATCGATCGAGCGACCATCCAGTCGCGGCGGGGTACCCGTCTTCAAGCGCCCTTGCGGCAGCCGGAGTTCCTTGAGCCGCGACGACAGGCTGACGGCCGGCGGATCGCCGGCGCGCCCGGCCGGGTAGTTCTGCAGGCCGACGTGCACCCGGCCGTCGAGAAAGGTTCCGGCCGTCAGCACCACGGCCCGCGCCCGAAAGCGCAGACCGATCTGCGTGACCACGCCGCAGACCCGGTCGCCTTGCAGCATCAGGTCGTCGACGGCTTGCTGGAACAGCCACAGGCTAGGCTGGTTCTCGAGTCGACGGCGGATGGCGGCCTTGTACAGCAGCCGATCGGCCTGCGCGCGCGTGGCACGCACGGCAGGTCCCTTCGAGCCGTTGAGGATGCGGAACTGGATGCCCGCCTCGTCGGTGGCGGCGGCCATCGCGCCCCCGAGCGCGTCGACCTCCTTGACCAGGTGGCCCTTGCCGATCCCGCCGATCGACGGATTGCAGCTCATCTGGCCCAGGGTCTCGATGTTGTGCGTCAGCAGCAACGTGCTGCAGCCCATGCGCGCGGCCGCCAGCGCGGCCTCGGTGCCGGCATGGCCGCCGCCGACGACGATGACGTCGAACTCCTGAGGGTGCAGCATGGGTGGAAACGGGCCTGCGCGGGGAGGCGGCATTCTAGGAGGCGCAGGCTCGGACCGCGCTGCCCGGGGCATCGTCGCCGGTCATGCTCGAGCCGACCCCAAACGACACCCGACCGACGCCCGGCTTGCAGGACCGCGACGACTGCACCTGGTCCCTGTTGCGACGCACCGGTGGGGTCCAGAGGGCCCCTCGCCGTCGACTTGCCGATCAATACACACTCTCAATCAATACAAATCTATTGATAGCATTTCTTTCGCTCCGCCGAACCGTCGCCAGACCGGCTGCGGCGCCGAATAATCCGCGCATGGATTGCCGCCCCGGTTGTGGTGCCTGCTGCATCGCCCCCTCCATCTCCACGCCGATTCCGTCTCGATGCGGCGGCCTGGCCCAGCCTAAGCGCGCTGGAGACCCCTGCGAGCAGCTGAGCCCGGAGTTCGGCTGTCGGCTCTTCGGGCAGGCCCGGCGTCCGTTGGTCTGCCGCACGCTGCAACCTCAGGCCGAGATGTGCGGCACGGACCGCACCCACGCGCTGGCCTGGCTGGCGCGCCTCGAGCGGGCGACGGCCCCGGAGCCGGCCTGACGACCGCACGCCATGACCGGTGAAGAACGCCTGGCGGTCGGCGCCCGCCTGCTGGACCTGTACCCGGCGCTGCGCGCGCTCGACGATCCGGAGCGCCAGCAAGTGCTCGAGGAGCAGGCCCAACTGGTGGCCGTGCCGGCGGGGATCACCCTGTTCGAAGAGGGGACCCCCTGCCGCGGATTCCCGATGGTGCTGGAAGGCTCGGTCCGCGTGGCCCGCGGCTCGCCCGGGGGACGCAGCCTGGAGCTGTACCGGGTCAGTCCCGGCGAGTTGTGCGTCGTGTCCACGTCCTGCCTATTCGGCAGCGCGGCCATGACGGCCCATGGCCAGAGCACCGAGGCCACGCGGCTGGTGATGCTGAGCCCGCACGGGTTCAATCGCTGGGCCTCGCACGACGCGTTCCGGCGCTTCGTGTTCGGCATCTTTGCCGACCGGCTGGCCGACTTGATGGCCCTGGCCGAAGCCGTGGCCTTCCAGCGACTCGACCAGCGGCTGGCGCAGAGCCTGCTGGGTCACGGGACGTCGCTGCGCGCGACCCACCAGGCTCTCGCCGATGACCTGGGCACGGTGCGCGAGATCGTCACCCGGCTGCTCAAGCGCTTCGAGCGTGCCGGCTGGGTGGTGCTCGGCCGCGAGCGCATCGACATCGTCGATGCACCGGCGCTGCGGGCCATGGCCGAAGGCCAGCCGGGGCTCGCTCCAGACCCTGTGTAACCCAGGTCACAGATCCGCCGGCAGGGTCTGCGGACACTGCCTGCATCGGCGCTGTTGCCGTATGGACTTCTGGAGACTCGCATGAAAAGCAATGTTGGCGGCATCGACCGCGTGCTGCGTTTCGTCATCGGCCTGGTGCTGATCGCGCTCACGCTCACCGGCACGATCGGCGTGTGGGGATGGATCGGCGTGGTGCCGCTGGCCACCGCGGCGCTCGGACTGTGTCCGCTGTACTCGGTGTTGGGATTCAACACCTGCCCGCTGAAAAAGGCGTGACCCCGCCGTGCGGGGCCGCCCGGGTGATTGAGGACCGCCGCAGCCGTCGCCGATAATCGGTCCGACCGCGCGACCCGCTTCATGGCGGCATGTCGAGCGGTCCTCGACGATCACCTCGTCCGCGCACGCGGGCGGCATGCATGGACCGACTTCCTCCTCGAGAGCGCCTGGCAGCGCTGACGCTGGCACTGGTGGCCAGCGGATGGCTGGCCTCGTGTGCCCAGCCGACGGTGGCCCCGAAGCCCCAGGCGGCACCGGCGCCCGTGCCGACCGTCGCACCGGCTCCGCAGCCGGCCCCCCCGCCGCCACCGGCCGCGCCCGCCGTGCCCGAAGGGCCCACGCCCGGCTCGCCGGCGGCGGTGCAGCTGGCCCAGCGCGCCACCACGGCCGCGATCGAGCTGCTCGAACTCGGCAACGAGGACCAGGCGGCTGCCGAGTTGCAGCGCGCGGTGCATGCCGACCCGTCCAACAAGCTGGCGCACAACCTGCTCAAGCAGGTGCAGACCGACCCGCTGGAGCTGCTCGGCCGCGAGAGTTTCAGCTACCGGGTGCAGCCGGGTGAGAGCCTGTCGCGCATCGCCCAGCGCTTCCTCGGCGATGTGCACCTGTTCTACGCCCTGGCGCGCTACAACGACATCCGCGTGCCCCGCCAGCTGCAAGGCGGACAGACCATCAAGGTGCCGGGCAAGGCACCTCCGCCGGCCGCGCCGGTGGCCGCCACGCCGGCCGTGGCGCCCAAGCCTGCCCCGGCGCCCGAGCCGGCGCCCGTGCCGGTGGACGAACGGACGGCCGCGCGCGAGCGCCAGGCCAAGATCTCGGCGGCCACGCGCGCGGCGCGCAGCGCCTTCGCCCGACAAGACTTGAACGGTGCGATCCGCCACTGGGACACCGTGCTCGACCTCGACCCCGACAACAGCACGGCGCAGCTCGAACGCAAGAAGGCGATCGAGCTGCGCGACAAGCTGCGCCGGGTCAAGTAGCCTGGTCACCGGGCCTCAACGACCCGGTGTGCGGCTGCTGGATGGCTTGACGGCGTCCGCCGGCCCGGCCGCGCGCGGCTTGGGCAACTGACGGGCCAGCAGCAGGGCGCCGGCGTGCCGCGGGTTCAGGGCCAGCGCCGTGTCCACGGATTCGCGGGCCGCCTCGGGATCGCGCGCCATCAAGCCCCGCGCCCGCTGCAGATGCAGATCGACCAGCAAGGCGTTGATCGCCGCGTCGGGTCGGGCGGACTGGGCCTGGCGCAACACCGCGATCGCCTCGTCGACCTCGCCCTGACGCGCCAGCAAGGTGGCGTGCTCGAGATGGTTGCGCGCGCCGGCACGGGGTGCCGGCGCCGCCGCGCTGCGCGGGGCGTAGTCGGCGCCGTTGCGCTTGGCCATCGGGGACCGCGCAAACCGACCGACCAGCTGGCGCCGGCCGCGCTCGGCCTCCAGCGAACGCAGCGCATCGGCCGCGGCGGCATGCCGGGGCATCACGACCAGCACTTGCAGGTAGGCATCCGTTGCGGCATCCAGATCACCCCGTCGCTGCGCCGCCTGCCCGCGCGCCCAGGCCTCGGCTGCGGCGCGGCCGATGCGGGCCCGGACTGCGGCGCGCGCCTCGGCATAGGTCCGGTCGTCGGGGCGCAGCACGGTCAGCACCTCGTAGGCCCACTCGGCCTCCGCCAGCCTGCCTTGCGCCAGCGCATCCTCGGCGTGTCGCCGCTGCGCCTCCTCGTAGGACCGCCACGCAGGCTCGGGTGGCGTGACCCGCAGTTCCGGAGCGGGCGCGGTCGACATCGGGACTGCCACGGGCGGTGGCGTGGTGCCGCAACCAGCCAGCACGCCGACGCACGCCGCGGCTGCGAAGTGCCGTGCCAGCGTCGCCATCACGGCACCGACCAGCCGCGGCTGGTCTGCAGCTTGGTCTTGAACCCGTCCAGGCTCAGGTCGCCGAAGATCATGGTCCGCCGCAGCAGCAGGGGATTGGCGAAGAAGGGGTTGCCCCCGGGGGAGACCGTGGCGGCCAGCGCGACGCCCTGGCGGCCCGCCGCGTCGATCACGGCCTCGTTGGCATCGCCATAGGGGTAGGCGAGGTGCCGCACCTTGGCCTCGGGCACGCGGCGTTCGAGCGTCTCGCGGGGAACGCGCAGCTCGGTCTCGATCGCCTGCCGGTACCGTTCGTCGGACTCGCCGGCGATCCTCTCGACCAGATTGCGGTGGCTCTTGGAGTGAGACTGGATGTCGACCAGCCCGGAGGCCTGCATCTCCTGCATCTGACCCCAGGTCAGTGCATCGCCACCACCGACGAAGTCGGTGTAGACGAACAGGGTCGCCGGGAACCCGAAGCGCTTGAGCAACGGGAAGGCGTGCCGATAGACCGACTCGTAGCCGTCGTCGATCGTGATCACGACCGACCGCTCGGGCAGTCCGGCCCGGCCGGCGAGAAAGGCTTCGACGGCTGCCAGCGGCACGACGCGATAGCCGTTGTCCGCCAGCCACTGCAGCTGGGCCTCGAAGTTCGACGGCGGCATCACCATCTTCGTCGCCGAAGGGCCGAAGCGGTGGTAGCAGAGGATCGGCACGGTCTGCACGCGGCCGCTGTGCACACCGACGGGATTCAAGGGCTTCAGCGGCACGACCCAGGGCTGCCCCGGCGCCATCCGGGCGCCGGGATTGGCTTTGGACAGGCTCCAGGCCAACGACGCCTGCCCCAGGAAGCGCGCGGCCACGCCCTCCAGCGAGTCCCCGTCGGCCGGTGCATACAGCAGCAGCCGGTCGCTGCGGCCGATGACCCGGCCGCGCGCTCCGCGGGGCGAGGCCTCGTCGTCAGCGGTCGGGACCGGGTGGCTCGGGACGGCCGCCCGGTCGAACTCCGGCGTCGGGGCCGGTACCGGGGCCAGGTCCGGGGGCGGCGTGGCGCAGGACACCAGCGCCAGGGACACCGCCAGCACGCCGGTGCCTCGCCACACCAGGGCCAGGGCGGGCGGGTGGCTCATCGGGGTGGCGCCAGCGGCGCCCGGGGCACCCCGGTGGTGGGGGGGGCCGGCTCGGAGTCGCCGCCGGCAGCGCGCTGCTCGAGCGCAGCGGCCATCTCGTCGAACTGGGCGTAGAGCTGGCCGAACTCGTCCTTGCGCTGCTCTCGGATGCGGTGATCGAAGCGGCCCTTGGCGATCTCGGCCATCGACTCGCCGACCAGCTGGATCGGCTTGGCGAACCAGTTGGCGACGAAGTACATCGCCACCGCCACGGCGAGCACGGTGACCACCGCCAGCACGATCATCAAGGTGATCGACAGGCGGGCCACCTCGGTCAGTGGCCGCTCGGGAATGCCGATGGCCACGCGGCCGACCTGCTTGTCCTGGAAGGTGATCGGCGTCTCGAAGCCCAGCACGGGCTCGCCGCCGGCCTCGAAGCGCGACAGCTGGACCCGATCGCGCGAGCCCAGCGGCTCGGCGGGCGGGGCCTTGTACGGCTGTCCGACCTGTGCCGCTGCGTTGGACGCGCGCACGATGCCGGCGCTGTCGATGATCGACACGCGTTCGAAATTGCGGGTCTTCATCAACTCCTGAACGATGACCTCGACCGCCTCCCACTCCTCGCCCAGAACCGCCGCGGCGTTCTGCGCGGCCATGAAGCGCGCCAGCGACGCGCCGTAGTCGGTGACCTGACCCATCATCGCGCCGTACTGGCGCTGATTGATCACGGTGGCGGTGATGCCCATGACGATGGCGACGATGAAGGCCATCATCGCGGCCCACTTGACGCGCAGCGGCAGGATGCGCGGCCGGTCCTTGTCCCGGGCGGCCTCGTCGATCTCGGCCAGCACCTTCACCAGCGCCTCGGCGAACTCGCCGCCGGACTGGAAGCGCTGGGCCGGATTCTTGGCCAGGCAGCGGTCGACCACGCGGCGCAGCGACGCCGGCACGTCGGTGCGGTTCTTGTCGATCGGCGGCGCCGGCTCGTTGGCGATCTTGTTGGCCACGGCCACCAGGCTGTCGCCGCGGAAGGGGCGGCGGCCGACGATCATCTGGTACAGCACGATGCCCGCCGAGAACAGGTCGGACCGACCGTCGAGGCGCTCGCCGCGCGTCTGCTCGGGCGACATGTACTGCGGCGTGCCCAGCACGTCGCCGGCCCGCGTGTGCGTCGCAGCATCGCCGGCGTCGTCGATGTGCGCGATGCCGAAGTCGGTGACCTTGACGGTGCGGCTGCCCCGCACGCGCATGATGTTGCCGGGCTTGATGTCGCGATGGACGATGCCGCGGGCGTGGGCGTAGTCGAGCGCGCGCGCCAGCTGGATGGCCATGACCACCGCGTCGCGAACCGGCACGGCCCGTCCACCCTCGAGCTCCTCGGCCAGCGTCACACCGTCGAGCAGCTCCATGGCCATGTAGGGACGGCCTTCGATCTCGCCGACGTCGTGGACGATGACGATGTTGGGGTGGGACAGGCCTCCGGCGGCGCGCGCCTCCTGCAGGAAGCGCGCACGGTAGTCGTTGCCCTCGCACAGCGTGGCATGCAGGAACTTGATGGCCACGTCGCGGCCGATCGTCGGGTCGTGGGCCTTGAACACCGTGGCCATGCCGCCGCGGCCCAGACGCTCGAGGATCTGGTAGCGCCCGACCTGCTGCATCTGGTCGGCGCGCGGGCCGCCGGGCAGCGTGCCGGTGGGCAGCGAGGTCTCGCCCGGCAGCACGCCGCGCCGCCGGATCGTCGTGTCGCCAGTGTGCGGCGTCCCCGTGTCGCCGGTGAACGAGGTGTGCGGCGTCGAGCGGATGGCCTGGCGCACCGTGTCGTCGGGCAGTTGGCTGGTGGGTGGCTCGGGTTCGGACATGGTCAGGTGCAGGTGGCGCGGGGCCCGCGGATCGATGATGCGCCCGGATCGTGCAAGGGTCGGCGCGGTTCGCAGTCTCGCAGGTCGGACTCGGGTGCGCGCACGGGCAGGCGGTGGGCGTCGGCGGCGACGGGGTCTTGCAGTCCCTCAGCCGAAGAGGCCCGGCGCGGCGGCCGGGTGACTGCGCTCGTCGCTGTAGAAGCAGGCCGGGCAGACCGCGCGGTAGCGCTCGTTGCCGCCGATGACGATCTGCTCGCCGTCGTGCACACGGCGCCCGTCGGGGGCCAGCCGGACGTTCATCGACGCCTTGCGGGCACAGGCACAGATGGTCTTCATCTCCTCCAGGTCGTCGGCCAGCGTCAACAAGGCCGCCGAACCGGGAAAGGCCTCGCCGCGGAAGTCGCTGCGCAGGCCGTAGCAGATGACCGGCACGTCGGCGAGGTGCGCCATCCGGTGCAGCTCGCGCACCTGAGCCGGCAGCAGGAACTGGGCTTCATCGATCAGCACGCAGCCGATTCCGGGGCCCAGGTGCGCGGCATCGAAACGGGTGTCGGGCCCGAAGGTGCGGGCCTGGCGCTGCAGGCCAAGTCGCGACGCGATGATGCCGACACCGCTGCGGTCGTCGTGAGCGGCGGTGAACAGCAGCACCCGCATGCCGCGTTCTTCGTAGTTGTAGGCCACCTGCAACAGGGCCGTCGACTTGCCGGCGTTCATCGCGGCATAGCGGAAATACAGCTTGCTCATCGTCGTCGACAGGCGGGAGCGCCGGCAGACTCAGTTCACGACGTTGAAGGTGACCATCGCGGCGCCGAACGCGTCGGCACAGGCGCCTTGGGGCGGGCACACCGGCTTGCCGGCGAACAGGGGCAGCGGCCCGGTGTGGCGTGCCGTTGCCGCCGCCGCGGCCGCCCCCGTGGGGAAGAGATTGAAGTCGCCTTCGCGCCGAGGCTGCAGGCTCGAGAAGTCGCGCTCCACTGAAGAGACGATGACCAGCAGCTCGCTGATGCCGGTCGGGCCGGTGACGGTGAAATCGATGGTGTCGCGGGCCAGTGGCACGGCCAGCCGCTCGCCGCTGCGCACCCGCGGCTTGGGGATCTTGGCGTGCGGGTACAGCTGCATCAGCACGTTGTCGGAGCCGCGGTTGAACACGTAGAGGTAACCGTCGCGCTGGGTGCGCACCGTGAACGACAGGCGTTCCTTCTCGCTGCGCAGGGTGCTCTTGTTCAGGTCGACCTCGACCGTGAAACCGGGAGACTGGGCCTTGACCACCCGCGCGAACTCTTCGGCGGCGTCGAAGGCCGGTGCCGCGGCCACTGGAGGTGTCGGCGGCGCGCTCGGCGCTGCGGCCGACGACACCGGCGGCGGTGCCGGTGCCGATGCAGGGGCCTGGACGACCGGGGACGGGGCCGGTGCCGGCAAGGGGGCCGGGGCCGGCTTCAGCCAGGCGTAGCCCACCAGGCCTGCAGCCAGCGCGCCGACGGCGCCCAGGCCGAACAGGATCAGCGGCCGTCGCGCGCCCGCCTCCGGCTGCGCGGCGGCGATGCGCACCGATGTGTCGGCCGCGAAGTCATCGCTGGGAGCGGGCAGCGGCAGTTCCTGCGGCCTCGTCACGCGGACGGTGGCATCCTGGTCGGCACCACCCCGAACCGTCGGATCGGCGGCCGCCCCGGGCATCAGCGTCGGCAACGACGCCACGCCCGAGGGATGGCCCAGCGACGAGGGCATCCAGGTCATGGTGCGCTCGCGCACCCGTTCGTTGAGGCCGCTCTCTTCGCGGAACTGGGCGATCGATTGGGTGCGCTGCTCGGGCCTGACGACCAGGGCGCGGTCGACGGCCTCCAGGAAGCGCTGGCTGTAGCGGCCGGCGGCCACCTGCGCCAGCGGCTCGTAGTTGTCGTTGACCAGACGCCCCACCGAGGGCGGGGGGGTGCGCCGGGCGATCGCGAAGTGGATCAGGGCCCCGAGCGCATAGACATCGGTCCAGGGCCCTTGCTTCATGCCCGGCACTTCGCCCCATTGTTCGATCGGCGCGTAACCGGGCTTGAGGATCACCGTCAGCGCATGGGTCATGTCGCCGATGACCTGGCGCGCGGCCCCGAAGTCCAGCAGCAGCGGCTTGCCGCTGCCGGCCAGCAGGATCACGTTGTCCGGCGCGATGTCGCGGTGGTACCAGTTCTCGGCATGCAGCACCGCCAGCGCCTCGGTCAACGGATCGAGCAGCGCCATCAGCGTGGCCTCGTCCGGCGGCTCGGGCTGGGCGCGCCATTCGTCGCGCAGCGTGATGCCTTCGCAGAACGGCATCACCATGTACGCGGAGCCGTTGGCTTTCCAGAACCGATAGACCTTGATCAGCGCCGGGTGGTCGAAGTGGGCCAGCAAGCGCGCTTCCTCGACGAAGCTGCGCAGCCCGGCCTCGAAGGTCTCGCGGTGGCGCTCGGAGCGCACTGAGACCTGCGTGCCACCGACGCGGGCGGCCAGGCCGGCCGGCATGTACTCCTTGACTGCCACCTGCCGGTTGAGCGAATGGTCCCAGGCGCGGTAGACGATGCTGAACCCGCCTTCGCCGGCCACGCTGCGCAGCTCGAATTCGTCGAGGTAGGTGCCGATTGGCAGCGCGTTGCCGCCATCGTGGCGCCCCGGCGATGCGGCGGCGGGTGGCGTGGGCACCGGGCCGGTGCTGTCCGGCGGCTGGATGACCGTGCGATCGTCGTTCGGCGGTAGATTGCTCATGAGTCTTCAGCCGCTTCGCGAGACGCTGTCCGACGGGGATTCGTGGGCGTGGGTCGGGGCCCGGGCCCCTGACCCGAGCAAGGCCTCGAAACCGGGGCCTCCGGGCAGGCCCCGCGTGACCACCAGCCGGCCGGGATCGGCATCGGGCTCGCACCACCACAGCGCGTGGCCGACCACGGCAGTCTGCCAGATTGTCAATGCATCATCGGTGCGCATCGCCGCCACTTCGGCCGCCGAGGACAGAGGCATCGAGGCCAGCGACTCGCCCGTCGGCAGCACCGTCCCGGCCCGCCGAGGTACCGGCGTGCTGGCCGGAGCCTGAGGCAGGCGCGCCAGCTCGGCCTCGAGCTGGGTGATGGTCCAGTCGTCCTGCAGGGCGTCGGCGGCCAGGTCGTCGATCTGGTGCAGCCAGCGCTGCAGCCGGTCGAAGTGGTCGGCACCACCAGGCGGTCCATCGAGCGGCGCGATCACGGTGAAGGGGAAGTAGCGCCCGGCGCGGTCCACCGATGGCATCAGCACGCCGGCCCAGCAGGTGTTGCCGCCGGCGGCCTTCAGGGCACCGGGCATCAGCACGAAGCGCCAGCTCGGGCTGGCGAGGTAGTCGTCCAGCCACGTCTGCGGGGCCGCGCTCTTCAGTTCGGCAAGCCCCGCGGCCAACCAGCCGTCCCAGGCCTCGACGACGTCGTGTGGCAGCCGGCGCGTGGCGAAGTCGCCCAGCGACGGCAGCTTGCCATGCCAGCCCGGAGGTTCGCTGCCCATCGTCACACGGCACTCGGGCAGCGGAACTGGGTCATCTCGCGCAGCCTGAATGGGTTGAGCACGCTGCTCGAGGTGACGTCCAGGCGCACGCGGCGCCCGTCGAGCGTCATCATGACGCCGAACTTCTCGGGCTGCGCCGAGGGCTGGATCTCGAAGCGGTCGAACATGCGGAACAAGGCCCAGGGGCCGTCGAAGACCAGCGGCGTCCCGCCGGCGCTGAGCTTGACCTGCGAAGCGACCCGCGTGCTGGGCCAGGTGATCGTCACCGAAGGCCCGCCGGCGGTGAGCTTGAAGGCCTGGCCGTCGATGTCGATGACGACCTCCTTCAATCCCTCGCCGACCTCGACCGCCCGGACGTCGATGCGGAAGGCCGGGGCCTTGCCGCCGCTGCGGAAGAAGGCCTCCCGGATGCGCGCGGCGCGCTGGAACTCGGGCAAGGATGCCGATGACGGCCGCGTGCCGTCGGCCAGCGGCTTGTAGGCCCAGACGGCGCCGCCGGTGTCGACCATGGCCGCCAGGCGCTTCTGGAAGAAGTCGTCGAGCTTGCCGCCACCGCCGAACAGCTCGCCGAAGTCCTCGGGCAGCACGTCGGCCCGCGAGCCGGAGGCGAAGGGGTAGCGGTTGGCGATGGCGCGCTGGCAGAAGTCGGTGATCGGCTTGAGCTCGGCATTGAGCACGTCGCGCTCGGCACTCTGGCTCTGCTTGGCGCCGGCGTCGGCCAGCGTGGTGACCATCGCGCGCAGGGCATCCGGCAGCTGACCGGCCTCGAGCTTGAGCTTGGCGCCACCACCGCCGGGGGGGGGCGGGGCCGACTTGGTCTTCTGCGCGTTGTCGATCGCCATCAGGTACAGCTGCTGTTCCTCGAAGGACTTGCGCAGCGCATCGATCGCCGGCGGCTGGCCGGCGAACAGGCGACGGTATCCGGCGAAGTGGTCGTCCACCATGCGTTCGAGCGGCCCGCCGCCGGTGGCCGTCGGCGCGGCGCCCGGGTCGGCCAGCCTGGCGGCCTCGGTGCGCGCCTTGTTGGCCTTGTCGGCCAGCTGGGCGGCCGGGCTGGCGCCGCCCGCCGGGGCGGCCGGAGGCACCAGCGTGGTCTCCTCCGAAACGCGACGGAAGAACGCGACCATCGGCGAGTCGACCCCCGCGAGCAGGCGGAAGACCTCGATCTGCTGGGCCAGCGTGGGCATCGGCACGAGCTTCACGTCGGCCAGGTAGGCGTCCCAGGTCTTGATGTAGTCCTCGAGGTAGATGCGGCGCACGCGGTCGGCCAGCTGGTTGCCCAGTGTCAGCGCCTTGATGCGCTCGGGGTCGTTGCGCATGCCCAGGACCCAGTTCTCCTCGGTCGCCAGCTGGGCCGACACCTTGGGGATCGTGCCTTGGAAGGTGCGCCGGTAGCCCTCTCGGGTGTACAGGCCCGGGATGCCGCGGGTCAGCGGCTCGCCGCTGGCCCGGGTGTAGACCAGGTTGCCACGCGGGCCGGCATTGGCGGCCACCGTGAAGTCGGGCAGGTCGTTGCCGCGGCTGCTTCGCTTGATGCGGCCATAGACGCGCTGCTCCAGCGGCAGGGCCACGAGCATCTCGCGCACCGTGGCCACCAGCGCCTTGTCGACCTGCACCACGGGCGGCGGCGCGCCGCGCGCGAGCAGCGCATCGAGGTGGCGATCGAGCTCGGCGCGGCCGTCGGCGTCCAGCGCGCGGGCGTACTGCGTGTCCCAGTCGGTGCCGATCCAGGCCTTGAGCATGTCCGCGTCGAACTTGTCCGGCGTGTACAGCATCAGGTAGTTCTTCAGGGCCTCATAGGCGTTTTCGAGGTTGCCGTTGTTGGCCGCCCGCAGCCGCTCCTCGAGCCGAGTGGCGATGCGCGGCGCGAAGGCCTTCTCGAGCAGTCGGTGGTAGGCGAGCTGCGCGCCGGCATCCAGCTGGGTGCCCTGGTACAGGCCGAGGCTCATCGTGAACGGCGGATCCTCGATCGCGAACGACGGGCTGCGCGCAGCCTGGCGCACGTCGGCCAGCGGCTTGATCAGCATCGACACGTCGCCGCCGGTGCCGGAGGGAATCGCGTCGACACCCTGCTTGATGACGGGCAGCTTCGCAGCCACCTCGTCGACATAGTTGACGTTGCGCACGAAGCTGATGGCCCAGCCTGCCAGCAGCGCCACCGAGATCACGCCGATGCCGACCATCACGGCCATGCGCGTGGCCGCCCGGCGTCGCTCGGCGGCGGCGTTGTAGACGCCGAGACCGCGCTCCTGGAAGACCACGTCGCGCAGCAGCCGCGCCAGGAAGAAGCTCTTGCCGGGCCCCGCGCCCCGCGCGGACAGCGCCGGCCGCTCCAGGCCGAACGCCCGTCCCAGCGAGCCCATCACGCGATCGATGGGCGTGCCTTCCTGCGTGCCGCTGGTGAAGTACACGCCGCGCATCGGCGGCGTGCGCTGCACGGCGCCACCGGCGGTGAACACGGCAGCCAGGAACTCGCGCAACGGCTTGCGCAGCATCGCCAGTTCCTGCGGGAATCCGAACAGCGCTGCCCGGCGCGTGGGGTCGCGCTCGGCCTGCAGCCGGTCGTGCAAGCCCTCGGCGAGGCGTTTCTCGAGTCCGCCGAAGCCGCGCTCGAACTCGGCCGCGACGTCGGGCGAGGCGTCCTCGGTCCACGGCAGGGTGAAACCCCAGACCTGTTCGCGCTGGTCCTTGGGCAGGTCGCCGAAGGTCTCGTTGAACCCGGCCACCAGGTCCATCTTGGTGACCAGCACGTACACCGGCGCCTGCACCCCCAGCTTGCCCTGCAGCTCGTGCAGGCGGTCGCGCAGGCTGCGCGCCAGGTCGGTGCGTTCGGCGGCGGACTGCTGCACCAGGTCGAAGGCGTTGACCGTCAGCAGCACGCCATTGATGGGTTGGCGCGGGCGGGTCTTCTTCAGCAGGGCCAGGAAGGCGTCCCAGGCGCCGGCATCGACGGCGCTGTCGGAATCCTGGGTCGTGTAGCGGCCGGCGGTGTCGATGAGCACGGCATCGCGCGTGAACCACCAGTCGCAGTTGCGCGTGCCGCCGACCCCAGCCACCGAGGCGCCGGACTTCCCGTCACCCAGCAGGAACTGCTGACCGGAGTTGAGCAGCGCGGTGGTCTTGCCGGCGCCTGGCGCGCCGACGAAAACGTACCAGGGCAGCTCGTACAGGTAGGACCCCGGGCGCAGCCAGGACCGGCCGGCGCTGGCCCGCAACTTGGTCATCGCCTCTTCGAAACGCTGGGCCAGCACCTGGGCCTCGCGCTGGCTGGCGGCGGAGCCCGCCGCCAGTCCCTTGACCAGCGCCGCATGGGTGCGACGGCGGCGCAGGGCATCGAAGACCAGCCAGCCGATCCACAGGCCCCAGATGACGGCCAGGATGGTGACGCGCACCCAGGTGGGGTCGAAGGGGCGCGACTCGCCGAATCCGATCAGCGGAAACGCCCACCACACCACGGCGCTGAGCACCAACAGCCCGATGGTGCCGATGACCACCGGGTTCAGAAACCATCGCAGCACGTTCTTCATGTCAATCCGTGTCGGTCGGTGGCGTCAGTTCGAGGCCACGAACAAGGTGATCTCGACGCGGCGGTTGCGTGCACGGCCCGCGGGCGTGGCGTTGTCGTCCACCGGCTCGGACTCGGCGCGCCCCTCGGCCTTCATGCGCTCGAGCTTGACGGTCGGGGCCAGCAGGTTGCGCACCGACTCGGCGCGTGCCTGCGACAGGTGCCAGTTGGACGGGAAGCGCAGGGTGCGGATGGGCACGTTGTCGGTGTGCCCGGTGATCAGCACGGTGCCGGGCAGCTGGGCCAGCGCCTGGGCGATCTGTCCCAGCAGCGGGCGCACGTTGCTCGTCACCTCGGCGCTGGACGACTCGAAGAAGCCGTCGCCGGCGATGGTGACGATCGACCGATCGGCCAGGTCCTTGACCTGCAGCTGGCGTGCCGCGATCTGATCCTTCAGCAGCACGGCCAGGCGCGGCGCGGCCGCCGGCGGAGGTGGCGGCGCCGGCAGGGGCCGCGTGGCGGGTGCCTTCACGTCCAGGGCCTGCAGTGCATTGAACGTCGCGTTGGTGCGACCATTGAGGGTGAACTGCAGGATGAAGAAGATCACCAGCAGCACGCCGGCGGCCAGCGCCGCCACGGCCCACAGGGGCACGCCGTCACGCAGCCGGGTGGTCGAGGCCACGCCCTGCCACTGAGGTGACAGCTCGGGCTCCAGCGGCCCGGCGTGCTGGCGCAGCAGCACGGCCAGGCGTTCGCGAATCGTGTCGAGCTGCTGCCGGCCGTTGTCCATGCCCCGGTAGCGGCCCTCGAAGCCCAGGGCCAGCACGGCGTGCAGCAGTTCGAGCAGCGCGCGGTTGGCCGGCACGTCCTTGCCCAGCTTGGCCAGCAGCTGGAAGACCTTCTCACCGCCCCAGGCCTCGTTGTGGAACTGCACCAGCAGGCTGTGCGAAGCCCAGGCGCCCGACCCGCCCCATGGGGTCTGCGAGGCGCATTGGTCGACGAAAGTGCACAGCACGTAGCGCGCCGCGATGACCTGCTCGTTGGGCACGCCACTGGCGCGGGCGTTCGATTCGAAGCGGCGCACGGCGTCGGCCAGAGCGCTGCGCAGGGCGGCCGGATTGGGGTGCTGGGCGGTCGCGCGCAGACGCGTGGCTGTCATCAGCAGCGGGGCAGCATGCTGCAACAGGGGGTTCAGCCCGGCGGCGGTGGGCACGTCGGCGGCCGCGACCGGCATCGCCGAGGCCGCGCCGGGCTCCGGGGCAGCCGGCGCCGCCGCTCCGGCGGCACCACGGCTCGCGCGGCCTGCCGCGGGCTTGATGACGGTGCGCCCTTCGTTGCTGTTGAAGTGGGCGAACGGATCGTCGTCGTTCATTCCATGTGCTCCGTGCCACCCAGGGTCACCCCGGCTGGAAAACTGCTGGGCAGCCCGGCAGGCGCTGCCGGGCCGGCAGGGTCGGGCCGAGGACCTTGCCTCGGTGGGACGCGCGCCCCGACGCCGGCGCCCGCCCGGCCGGACACCGGCACCCGGGGAGCCGCCCAGGCTCTGCGAGGTCGAGGACAGGCGCCACGGGCGCTTCGGGAAGGATTCAACTCAGTCCTTGATCGGGGCAGACACCGGCGCCCGTCAGCGCACGGCCCACAGTTCCAGCTCGAGCCCGGGAAAGTCGCCGGCGATGTGCAGTGCCAGACCGCCCGAGGTCTCGAGCTGCTTCCACAGCTCGCTGCCGCGGGTCTCGAGCTCGAAGTACGCGAAGCCTGCGTGATACGGAATGCCCGGAGGCGCGACCGGCATCGGTCGCAGCGGAATGCCGTAGACCTGGTCGACGACGATCGCACGGATCTGCTCGGCCGGCCCGATCTTGGTCAGGGCCGGCAGGCGCGAGCGCAGCGTCTCGGTGGGCATCTGCGCCGACGCGGCCAGCACGAAGGTGGCCGTGCGCTGCAGTTCGACATCGGGGATCACGGCCACGCGCACGCCGTACTTGCGCAGCTGCAGTTCGATCGGGATGGCGCGGCGCTCGATCACCGCCGACAGCGACAGGCGCAGATCGGCCATCACCGGGCGGAAGCAGCTGGCCAGGTCGTCGTGCAGGTAGTCGGGATAGGCCGGGGGGCGACGGCCCTCGCGGTAGGTCGCCAGCTCCCCGGCCAGGTGCAGGCACATCGCGTACAGCGCCTCGGGGTGCAGGACCGTCAGGCGCCGGGCGTGCGCGAACACCGGTTCATGGCGGTTGATGGTCTGCAGGAACAGGAAGTCCACGATCTCGCCGACCCCGCTGCGCCCGGGTTGCGACAGCAGCGCCGCCAGCGTCTCGCCGCGCTGATGCAGCAGGCCCAGCAGTTCACGCAGGTAGCCGTCCAGCACGTTGTGCGCCGGGGCATGGATCATCGGCGGGATGTACTGGTCGTCCAGCGCCACCGGCCCTCCAGACGTGAGCTCGCGAACCCGGGCCACGCCCAGCGTCGAATAGCCTTCGTTGGCGTCGCGCGCCAGCACCAGCCGCAAGTTCAGGCGGCCGACGATGATCGGCGCCTGGCGCAGGCTGACGGCCTCGCTGTCGGCCACTTCGACATCGGCCATCAGGTAGCGGGGCGGCATCGCGCTGTTGCCGCCTTCGACGTCGCTGTCGGCCACGCCCGGTCGGGACAGCGACACCGCCAGCAGCACCATCTCGTCGCGGATGTCCGGCGGGATCTTGAGCGCCGGCGGCGCCGCATCGTTGCCGGGAATCTCGAAGGCCGTGCCGTCGGGCAGCACGCCGCTGGCCGACGCGATCGCGAACAGGCCCTGCTCGAGCGCCGCACGGTCGATCTGCAGCGTCGAGAAGCCCGCGCCATAAGGCAAGGCCGATGCAAACCGTGCGCTCACGTGGCGCAGCATGGCCCGGTCCTGCTGCTGGAAATGCTGCGGCTGGAGGAACATGCCCTCCGTCCACAAGACCTTGTTCTGCCAAGTCATGGTGCGCTGACGTTGAGGGTCATGGGGGCTCCGGTGTCCCGACGAAGGCGCGATAGCGTACCGCAGCATCGCTGCGCTCACGCGACCCATTCGGCAGGGGTGTGATTCTTCACGTTGCACTCCGCCGAGCCAACCGTCGTGTGTGGCCGGCACATCATCGCAGTCCCGGCAGCGTGAGATTTCGCCGCGAAGCACGCCAGTCTAGGGATGGCTGCCGTGCACATGGCCTCTAATCTGGCCCTCCCGCGCCGCGCAGGCTGCGTGCGGGCCACACGGCATTGCCAGCGGGCGGTGGTGCGAGGATCATGCCCGGTCTGCGCGGCTCGCGGGGCGGTCGGCCCACGCGGGTCAGGCCAGGAGAACAAATGAAGGTGTTGGGATTCGGATCGCTGGTGGGCCTGGCTTGTTGCCTGCTGCCCGGCTCGGTATCGGCACAGGCCGAGCAGCCGACGGTCGACGTGGTGGGTTACCAGGTTCGAGGGAATACCCTGCTGGGTGGTGCGGTGCTCGATGCGGTTCTGCTGCCGCTGAAGGGTCGTCGCACGCTCGACGAACTGCACCGGGCCGCGGCGGCGGTGCAGGCGCTGTATGCCCAGGCAGGCTACGGCGCGGTGGTGGCCTACGTGCCGCCGCAGACCCCGTCCGACGGCGTGGTGACCATCAGCGTCGTCGAGGGCAAGCTCAGAGCCGTCACGGTCAAGGGGGCCGAGCAGTTCCCGGCCGCCAACATCGTGGCCAGCCTGCCCGATCTGGCCGTCGGGGCGACGCCCCGGCTGCGAGACATCGACGCACAGCTGCGCATCGCCAACGAGAACCCGGCCAAGCAGGTGCAGGTCTTGCTGCGTCCCGGGCGCCAGACCGGCTATGTCGAGGCCGAACTCGCCGTCACCGAGCAGCCCCTGCGGCGCTGGACGGTCGGCCTCGATAACACCGGAAACGCACGCACCGGTGAGTTCCGGGTCTCGCTGGGCTGGCGGCATGCCAACCTGAGCGGTCACGACGACGTCTTCAACGTCCAGGCCCAGACCTCGCCGACGGAGCCCGACAAGGTCGCCGTGCTCAGCGGCGGCTACCGCTGGCCGCTGTACCGGCAGCACATGGTGCTGGACGCCTTCGCGGCCCTGTCCGACGTCGACGGCGGCAGCAGCCAGACGCTGGCCGGTGACCTGCGCTTCAATGGGCGCGGTCGCATCTTCGGCGCACGCGCCGCGTGGTACCTGCCGCGGTGGGGCGACTTCGACCAGCGGGTGGCCGTGGGGCTCGACCGCCGCGACTACCTCAACCGCTGCGAGATCGAGGGACTCCCGGTCGGCGCCTGCGGTCCGGCCGGATCGAGCGTCAGCGTGACGCCGCTGTCGCTCGAGTACACCGTCCAGTCCGCGGGCGTGATGCTGATCGGTGCCGGCGCCTCGATTCACCACAACCTGCGCACCGGTGGCAGTCGCAGCGGCGCCGACGCATTCGAAGCGGTGCGCACCGGTGCGACGCCCGGGTACACGGCCGTGCGCTTCGGCGCCCAGGTCGGCATGGCGGTGCTGGACGACTGGCAGCTGCGTGGCCGCCTCACCGGACAGCTCACCGGCGATGCCCTGGTGTCCGGCGAGCAGTTCGGGCTGGGCGGCATGTCGTCGATCCGTGGCTACGACGAACGCGAGCTGGTCGGCGATAGCGGCGCGGCGCTGGCCATCGAGGTCGGCACGCCGGCACTCTTCGGCGACCGTCTCGGCGAAGGCGCGGCCTTGCGGCTGCATACCTTCGCCGACCTCGGTCACGCCCAGAACAACCGCGGCGCACCCTGCCTGGAGGCTCGAACCCACTGCACCCTGGCTTCGCTGGGCCTGGGCGCGCGATTCGGCCGCGGCCCGCTGCAGGCCCGGCTCGACCTGGCCTATCCGCTGAACGACGCGGCGCGCACACGGCGTGGCGACGCACGGGCCCACGTGGCGGTCCAGTACGGCTTCTAGGCCCCGGACCGCCTGCATCGCGAGACTCGACATGAAACGATCGATCCGAACCGGCGCCCATCCGACTCCTGACCTGGCCGCGACCGCGCGCCGGTCGATGCCTGGCAGACCCGGCGGCCTGCGCGGGCTGCGCCCGGTCACGGCTGCCGTGCTGACCCTGCTGGCCCTGCCGGGCACCCCACCCGCGTGGTCGCAGACGCTGCCGACCGGGCCCGCCGTGGTCCATGGCCAGGCCAGCATCGTGCGGGACGGTTCGCGCATGACCGTCACCAACTCCGCCGGCGCGATGCTCGACTGGCAGAGCTTCTCCGTCGGGGCCGGCGCGCAGGTGCGCTTCGAGCAACCGTCGGCGCAGAGCCAGGTGCTCAACCGGGTGATCGGCCGCGAGCCCTCGAACATCCTCGGGCAGATCTCGAGCAACGGGCGGGTCTGGCTCGTCAACCCCTATGGAGTGCTGTTCGGCGCCAGTGCCCGTGTCGACGTGGCCGGGCTGGTCGCCTCGACCCTGAACATCGACGGTGCCGACTGGCGCGCCGGGCGCTTCAGTCTGGTGCCGCACGCCGACGCGGCCGGCGCGTTGGTCAACCGCGGCGAGCTCCGCACCGTCACCGGCGGCGAGGTGCTGCTGCTGGGCGGCCAGGGTGGCGTCCGCAACGACGGGCTGATCGAGGCACCTGGAGGGCGCGTCACGCTCGCCGCGGGCGCGTCGATGGACCTGGCCGACAGCCGCACGCCCGGGGTGGCGGTCCGCATCACGGCGGCCGATACCCAGGTGGTCAACGCCGGGCGCATCGTTGCACCCGGAGGTCGCATCGACCTGCAGGCGGCGATGGTCAACCAGGCCGGCCTGGTGCGTGCCGACAGTCTGAGCGGCCAGGGTGGGCAGGTCACTCTGCAAGCCCGCGACGCACTGGAGCTCGGTGCGGGCAGCGTCACCCAGGCATCCGGCGTGCGGGGTGGACGCGTCACGGGTGATGCCCCCAGCCTGCAGGTGGCCGGCGCGGTGCAGGCCACCGGGTCCGACGGCGTGGGTGGACATGTCCAGTTGACCGGCCGCCAGATCGCGTTGTTGCCTGGCGCCGACATCGATGTATCCGGCGCCGCTGGCGGCGGCTCGGCATGGGTCGGCGGATCCGAACGCGGGTTGGATCCCAGCGTGCCCCAGGCGCAGGCGGTGTACATGGACGCGCAGGCCCGCATCCGTGCCGACGCGACGCGGCAGGGTGACGGGGGACGCGTGGTGCTGTGGAGCACCGAGGCCACGCGTGCCTACGGCAGCCTCAGCGCACGGGGTGGACCGGCCGGCGGCGACGGCGGCTTCATCGAGACATCGGGGCGCTGGCTCGACGCGCGACCCGTCGCCGTGCGCGCCGATGCCCCGGCCGGACGGGCCGGCAGCTGGCTGCTCGATCCCAACGACATCCTGGTCACCGACGGCGGTTCGGACACCCACATCACCGGGGGACCCAGCTTCACCACCAGCGACGACTCCGCCGTCATCACCACCGCGACGATCGAGGCTGCGCTGAATGCCGGCAGCAGCGTGGTGGTGAGCACCGGCGCCGCCGGGACCAACGCCGAGTTCGGCGACATCACGCTGTCCGGCGTGAACCTGCTGGCGGTGCCCAGCCAGGCGGTGAGCCTGACGTTCGAGGCCGCCCGCAACATCGACATCGTCGCATCCAGCCTGGCCACCAGCGCGGCGCCATTGAGCCTGCGCTTCAGCGCGGCCCATGGGGGCACCGGCGGCATCATCGTCTCCTCGTCCAGCCTGCACAGTGGGGGCGGCAACATCGAACTGGGCGGCGTCGGCACTGCGTGCGGAGTGGCCGGCTGCGCGCCGTTCGCGTCGGCCGTCGGCTACGACTCGCCTGGGCGCCGCGACGGCGTCAACATCAGCTCGTCGACGTTGTCGGCCGGCGCGGGGTCGATCGTGATCCGCGGTGCCAGCGCGGCCGAGAACGGCCCCAAGGCCGGCATCGCGATGGACTACTACAGCTCGCTCAGCGGCCGCAACATCACGCTGCAAGGCTGGGCCGGCTCGGCAGGCCTGCAGGACCAGGTCGGGGTGGCCATCTCGGGCCAGGTGACGGCCACCCATGCCGTTTCCATCGATGGCACCAGTGCCGTGGGGGGGCCGGCCGATATCGAAAAGGTCCTGCTGGGCGTGCTGGTCGACTCCTCCGGTCAGGTTGCCGTCTCACCGTCGGGAACCGACTCAACGGCCAGCCTCGACATCGTGGGGCGATCGGCGATCCGTTCCGGCAACTACGACTCGGCGGTGGTGATCGAGGGCAACGCGCTGATCCAGGGCGGCGCCTCGGCACGGATCCAGGGCGACGGCGGCGACATCGCGCTGACCGGCGGGTCGCCGCTGGACGCGCAGACGGCCCAGTCCTTGACCCTCAGTGGCAACACGACCCTGTGGATCGACGGCGACATCCAGCTGCCCACCGGAGGGTTGTTCGGCATCACGACGCAGAAGGGCGTGTCCATCCTGGGGGGTGACATCGTCGGCTCGCCAAGCAGCGTGTCGATCAACACGCCGACCGGCAACGTGGTCATCGGTACGCTGGGCGGCTCGGCGAGCGTCGACTTCGGGTCGGCGCCGGCCACGATCCGCGCGCAGCAATTCAGCATGGGCACCGACTCCGGATCGGGCAACCTGGGTGCAGGGTCGCTGCTGATCCGCGCCGACGGCGTGTTGCTGGACGCCGGGGCCTCGTCGCTGTCGGCCACCTCGACCGGCAGTGCCATCCAGTTTGCCGGCCTGCAGGGCAATGTCGTGTCGTTCATCAACCTGGCGGGCTCGGGCGTGCTCAACACGCCCAATGGACGCTGGCTGATCCATGCCACGGACCCGGTCGATGTCGCGAACTTCGACGCCGGCGGCTTGCAGCACGACTTTCGCCAGTACGGCACGACGTTCGGGGACGCCATCTTGGGGACCGGGAACGGCCTGGTCTTTTCGCGCGTGGCGAGGCTGCGGCCGGACTACGCGGGCTCGCCGATCAGCAAGGTCTACGACGGGCTGACCGACGTGTCCGTGGACGGCAGCGTCACGCTCGCGGGGCTGGTGCCGGGAGACTCCTTGGCCGGGACGCCCGGCTTCGGGTCGTTCCGCTTTGCCGATGCCAACGCGGGCACCGACATCCCGATCCTGGCCAGCCTGAGCGGCAACGTGCCCGCTGTCGTCGACGATTCGGGCAAGCCCGCCTACGGCTACACGTACCGCGAGCAGAGCAGCGGCTTCGTCGGCACCATCAGTCCCAAGCCCGTCAGCGTGCTGAACGTGACGGCGCAGAACAAGGTCTACGACGGCACGGCGACGGCCACCCTGCTGGGCGGCACCGTTGCGGGACTGGTCGGGGCGGAGACGCTGACGCTGGCTCCCGGAACCGGGCTGTTTGCGACCCCGGACGCCGGCACGCAGATCCTGGTCACCGGAAGCGTGACTCTGGCCGACGGCGACAACGGGGGGCTTGCACGCAACTATGTCCTGGCGAGTGCCGCCCCGGTGTCGACACGTGCGGACATCCTGCCTCGCCCGTTGACGTTGACCGCGCTGACCGTGGCCGACAAGGTGTACGACGGCAGCACGGTGGCATCCGTTTCGGGCGGCGTGCTCGATGGGCTGGTCGCCGGCGAAACCCTGGGCGTCGGTGCCATCTCGGCGCACTTCGACACGCCGCATGCCGGCACCGCCAAGCCCGTCACCGCCGACGTGGTCCTGGCCGATGGCACAGGAGGCGGCAAGACCACCAACTACGTGCTGACCGGCGGCAGCACCGCGCAGGGCGTCGGCAATGTCCTGCCCCGGCCGCTGACGGTCTCCGGGTTGAGCGCCGACTCCAAGGTGTACGACGGCTCGCGCGAGGCCGTCGTCAAGGTCGGCTCGCTCACCGGCCTGGTGGGGGCCGAGACGCTGACCGTCGCGGCGACGGGACAGTTCGCCAACCCGGACGCAGGCCAGGGCAAGGCCGTGGCCGTGACGCTGTCGCTGGCCGACGGCGCGTCGGGCGGGCGGGCAGCCAACTATGCATGGGGCGCCGCCCCGCCTGCCGTGACGGCCGACGTCACCCCGCGGCCCGTCACCCTGACCGATCCGCGCGTCACGGTACGTCCATACGATGGCACGCGTCTGGCCACCTTGGACGGCGCCCAGGTCGATGGGCTCGTGGCCGGTGAAGCCCTGGTCGTGCAGCTGCTGGGTGGACTGTTCGACAGCCCGGATGCCGGCACCGGCAAGGCCGTGACCGGTACGCTGGCCCTGGCCGATGGCCCCGGCGGGCGGGCGGCCAACTACCAGCTGGTGTCGCCAGGATCCTCCGTGCTCACCGGCACGATCGTGCCCAGGGCCCTGACCCTGACGTCGGTCCAGGCGGCGGACAAGGTCTACGACGGCACCACCGTGGCCACCGTCGAAGTGGGCAACCTGCTGGGGCTGGTCGCCGGCGAGTCGCTGCAGTTCAACGTCTCGGGCGCGTTCGACACGCCGGATGCCGGACGTGGCAAGACCGTCACGGCCCAGGTCGGACTGGTCGACGGCACGGGCCATGCAGCCAACTACAGCGTCGACGCCGCCTCCGTCACCACCCGGGCCGACGTGCTGCAGCGCCCGCTGACGCTGACGGGCGCCGTCGCGGCGGACAAGCCTTACGACGGCACCACGGCGGCGTCGTTCACGCCCATCGGATTCGAAGGCCTGGTGGCCGGGCAGAGCCTGGGCCTGCGCGCCGATGCGCGCTTCGACACTGCGGCCGTCGGCACCGGCAAGCCGGTGGTGGGAACAGTGATGCTGGCCGACGGCGCCGGCGGCCGCGCCAGCAACTACGTGCTGGCGGACCCGGGCACGCTGTCGGGTACCGCCTCGATCACGCCGCGGCCCCTGGCCGTGGTGTCGGCCACGGCTGCCGACAAGGTCTACGACGGCGGGCTGGCCGCACAGGTGTCCCACTTCGAGCTGGCCGGGACGATCGGTAGCGAGCGTGTCAGCGTGGCGGCAGGCCAAGGCAGCTTCGCCAGCGCATCGGTCGGCGTGGGCAAGCCCGTCACGGCCACCGCGACGGCCCTGACAGGACCGGACGCCGCCAACTACATGCTGGGTCAGGCTTCGGTCCAGACGACGGCCTCGATCTCGCCGGCGACACTGACCTACGTGGCCGATCCGGTCGTGGGCGCAACCGGCCTGGCCCTGCCCCCGCTGACAGGACTCGTGTCGGGCCTCGTCGGCTCGGACACGCTCGGCTCGGCGACCCAGGGCAGCCTGCAGTTCACGACCACGGCGACGGCTCAGTCCCCGCAGGGCGTGTATCCCGTCACGGGCACCGGATTGACGGCCACGAACTATGTGTTCGACCAGGCGGGCGCCAACGCCACCGCGCTGACGATGATCGTGCTGCCGCCGTCGCCACCCGGGGAATCGACGGCCTTGATGCCGACGGTGCCCGGCACGATGGCCATCGTCTTGCCCGTGCCGCAACCCACCACCTTCGCGGCGGGGCGCACGCTGGACGTCACGCAGGCGCTGCAGGTCGGGTCGGGCTTGGGGATCGGCTTCCGCCAGCTCGACCTGCGCGTCGAGTCGGCCGAGTCCGTGGCGATGACCTTGTCGGCCCGCGAGCGGTACAAGCGTGCACTGTTCGCCGAGGCGGTCGCCGAGCTGGAGAAGAACCCGTCGCTGGCCGACGCACCGGCTTGCCAGACCGTGGAGCAGGCCGCGGCGGGCAACTGCCTGATCACCGAGGGCCTCAAGCCGGCCCTGCGCGAGCGCATCCTGCGCGAGGAAGGCCGTCAGGTGCCGGCCGCACCGGCGCCTGCCGTGCCACCTGCGGTGTCGCCGCCGCCCACGGTGGCTTCAGCAGCGACCTCGCCGTCGGCAGCCAACGCACCCGCGGCACCTGCCACACCCGCGACACCCGCGACGCCCGCGCCGACGCCGACGCCGCCCGTGGCGGCCGCGGCGCCCACCGCGCCACCGGTCACGGCGCCTGCCCTGGTGGTGCCCGCACCGCCACCGGTCGCGGCCGTCCGGGTCGCCCCGCCTGCACGCTTGCCGGGGCCGCGAGCGGTGGTCAGCGCCGCGCTGCCGCAGATCCAGACCAAGTGGGCACTGGTGATCGGGACCGACGACTATGTCGACGCGCGCATTCCGAAGCTCGACAACGCGGTGTCGGATGCCGTCGCGGTGTCCCAGGTGTTCGAGCAGAAGCTCGGCTACCAGACCGTGCTGGTGCGCAACGGCAGCAAGTCGGCCATCCTGCGGGCCTTCAACCAGCTGGCGGCCGTGGTGTCGCCGCACGACTCGGTGATCATCTACTACGCCGGGCATGGCGAACTGGTCGAGAAGACCGGCCTGGGCTACTGGCAGCCGGCCGACGCCGACCCGTCGCGCCCGCAGACTTGGCTGTCCAACACCGACATCGGCAAGCTGCTCGGCCAGATCGGCGCGTCGCAGGTGGCGCTGGTCTCGGACAGCTGCTTCTCGGGCAGCCTGGTATCCGACGAACGCATCCGCGCCTCCGGCGTGCCGGCCGACGTGAATGCCTTGCTCAGCCGCCGCGCCGCAGTCGTGATGTCCTCGGGCGGCAACGAGCCGGTGTTCGACGCCGGCAAGAACGGCCACTCGCCCTTTGCCTGGAACCTGATGCGCTCGCTCGAGCGGGTCTCGGCATGGCGACCGGGCAGCAACGTGTTCGAGCAGGTGCGCTTTGCGGTGGCGCGGGAACTCCCCCAGCGGCCGCAGTACGGCGCCTCGCACCTGGGCGGACACGAGCCGGGTGCGGACTATGTGTTCGAACAAAGGCAGCTGGACGGCACCTCGAAGTGAGAAGATACGCCGGACACGTCTTGTCATGGGCACTTCGCGCGGCGAGGCTGTCGCGGAGAGCCTCGCACGGCGGCCGCCCGTTTTACTTTGTTGACAGCGATGGAGGTTCGACCATGACGATTGCAGTCTTGCGCGCGGTTCTGGCCGCAGCAGCCGGCGCGGCGGTGATGACCGCTCAAGCCCAGGCACCCGCTCCGGTGATGAAGATGAACCAGGTCACCGAGCAGGCCCTCGTTGACGCCCTGGCCATCGATGCCCCGGCCGTCGAAGAGGGGCAGAAAACGCGGGGCCTGCGCCCGACCAAGCGCAACGCGCCTGCCACGTCGACGTCCACGGCGGCCGGCAAGTCGAGCCTGCTGATCACCTTTGCCACCGACTCCGCCGAGCTCACGGGCGAGAGCAAGCAGGCGCTGGCCACCGTCGCCCGGGCCTTGCAGTCGGACAAGCTGGCGGGATTCGCCTTCAGCATCGAGGGGCACGCCGACCCACGCGGCGGATCCGAGCACAACCAGCGCCTGTCCGAGCTGCGCGCCAAGGCGGTTGTCGATTACCTCGTCAGTGCCCATGGCGTGCTGCCCGACCGACTGGCAGCGGTCGGCAAGGGCGACAGCGAGCCGCTCAACCGCGACCGGCCCGAGGCGGCCGAGAACCGCCGCGTCACCATCGTCACCAAGCGCCAGTAGTCTTCGCGAGCGCGGCGGCCCCGATGAAGCGGGCCGCCGTGAGACATCTGCACGGCATCGGCCCGGCCGAGATCGTGACACTCGCCGATTCGGTCGGCGGCTGCGCGGCACCTCGGCAGCGACCGCATTCGGGGCCGAAGGATCACCCCAAATAGCGAGGTATGCGTTGAGCAATCCGGAGGAACTGATGCAGGCCGTGACGGGCTGGCTCTCGCCCTTGAGCGGTGACGACGGACCGTGCGGCCCCGACCTGGAATACGACAACGCCTTTCTCGAGCTGACCAAGGCCGCCGAAGGCAAGCCCGAGACGCAGTTCGAGAAGGCCGTGCCGCCCGATTGGCGGGCCGTGCGGGGCATGGTCGCCGACATGTTCGAGCGGACACGCGACCTGCGTGTCGCGATCCTCTGGTTGCGCAGCATGCTGGCCCTCGAAGGGGTGGGCGCACTCGGACCCGGGCTGCACCTGATTTCGAGCCTGCTCACCGACCACTGGGACGAGCTGCACCCCAAGCCCGATCCGGACGATGGCGACACCTTTGCACGCGAGAACGCACTCGGTGTCTTCAAGGTCAACACCGGCGTCGTCGGTGACCTGCTCAATGCACGGTTGCTGACCGTCAAGGGCGTTGGCGACATCCGCCTGCGCGACGTCGAAGTGGGTCTCGGCGCGATCCCTGCACGCGAGGGCGACGCCACGCATCCTCCGCAGCAGATCGAGCGCATGATCGCCGGCCAGGACGATGCCGGCGTGTCGGTGAGAGCCGCGCTGATCGACGGCCAGCAGCAGCTCAAGCGCCTGGCCGCCGTCATGGACGAGCGCTTCGGTTCGGGCTCCAGTGCCGACCTCAAGCCACTGTTCGACATCCTGACGCACGCCATCGGCCTCACGCACGACGCCGAAGCGGATGCCGCCGCAGACGGCACGTCGGAGGCATCCACCGACGGCGACGGCGGCGCCGGGCAGCCCGGACGCCGCGGATCTGCCGGTCTCAGCGGCAGCGTCAGTTCGCGCGAGGAGGCCGTCCGAGCGATCGACCTGGTCTGTGCCTACCTCGAGCGTGCCGAGCCCACCAATCCGGCCCCGCTCTTCCTGCGCCGGGCCCGTGCGCTGCTGGAGCGCAACTTCCTCGAGCTGCTGAAGGAGTTGGCACCGTCCTCTCTCGACGAAGTGGCGCGCATCGTGGGCGTTGATCCGTCGACGGTCGGCGAGCCCAGCGAGTGAATATTCCCGTTCCCCACCCCCACTTTGAACCTACCGCGAACCAAGAGTCCCGACCTATCATCTTTTCAACCCACAGCGCTCGCCGCTGACAGGAGCACAACATGGGAAGCAGCCAGAAGTTCATTGCCCGCAACCGGGCGCCGCGTGTGCAGATCGAGTACGACGTCGAGGTCTACGGCGCCGAGAAAAAGGTCCAACTGCCCTTCGTGATGGGCGTGATGTCCGACCTGTCGGGCAAGCCCGCCGACCCGCTGGCTCCGGTCGCCGATCGCAAGTTCCTCGAAGTCGATGTCGACAACTTCGACTCGCGCATGAAGGCGATGAAGCCGCGCGTGGCCTTCAACGTGCCGAACACGCTGACCGGCGAGGGCAACATCAGCGTCGACCTGACCTTCGAAAGCATGGACGACTTCTCGCCCGCCGCCATTGCCCGCAAGGTCGGTGCGCTGAACAAGCTGCTCGAGGCGCGCCAGCAGCTGTCCAACCTGGTCACCTACATGGACGGCAAGGGCGGAGCCGAAGAACTGGTTGGCCGGCTGATGAACGACCCGGCACTGCTGTCGACGCTGGCCTCGAGTGCCAAGCCCGCCGACGAAGAGGGCAAGGCCTGAGGCCCGCCGCAACCAGCAGACCCGGAGCACAACATGGCTGAAGCACAAACCAGTTCCACATTGGCCGCGGTGGAGTTCGAGGGCAGCGATCTGGCGTCGCTGCTGCAGAAGGAGTTCAAGCCCAAGACCGATGAGGCCAAGGGCGCCGTCGAGGCCGCCGTCCAGACCCTGGCCCAGCAGGCGCTGTCGCAGACCCAGCTCATCGGGTCGGACGTCGTCCAGACCATCGAGGCGATGATCGCCGCGATCGACAAGAAGCTCACCGAACAGATCAACCACATCCTCCATCACGAGGACTTTCAGAAGCTCGAAGGTGCCTGGCGCGGCCTGCACTACTTGGTGAACAACACCGAGACCGACGAGATGCTGAAGATCCGCGTGATGAACATCCCCAAGCAGGAACT
>WBZL01001096.1_pt1 | contig 29168 bp, 29 predicted proteins | sample 5204291 | NCBI WGS metagenome assembly WBZL01 (sample SAMN12344345, study PRJNA552823) | activated sludge metagenome | biome: Activated sludge suspended growth; feature: Nitrification reactor; material: Wastewater; isolation source: activated sludge from nitrification reactor of wastewater...
CCAGCAGTCAGAGATTTACCCAAGCAAATGAAGCCGGGATGCTCGCGGCGAATTTAGAAAAAGGCGCACTTCTCGTCGTTGACCGGCAGGAAGAAATCCAGGTCGAATACCCGCCCCTGCCTTTTTCCACCGCCCTCCTCCTGGAGGAGGCCACGGCCTCGCTTGGATGGACGGTGGCCCGCGTGACAGAAACGGCCCAGGCGTTATTCGAGGCTGGCCTGATCACCTATCCGCGCACCGACTCAACGCACCTGGCCCCGGAAGCGATCTATGCCGGGCAACAAGTGCTCGCGGAGATTTTTGGCCCCGACGCCATTGGAGAGGCTCCGGCAGGGGAAACCGTGCCCCTGCCAGGGGTGGGGAAAGCGCACGGGTGGCGACGTTTTTGGTACGCGTCGCCTGCGCCTGAGATGCCTCCCACCGAAGCGGAAACGCCCCTCGAAGCCCATGAAGCGATCCGCCCCACGGCCCCGGCGAAAACCCCTGAGACTCTCCGCCACACCTTAGCCCTGGAGGACTTTGCCTTATACACCCTGATTTGGACGCGGTTCCTCGCCAGTTTGATGAAACCGGCCCGCTATCGCGTGATCACGGTTGACTTGGAGACGCCATGACCGCCCCCCAAAAACCGCGCTTGAAAGCGCAAGAAATCCAAACCCTCGACGCCGGGTTCCGGCAACTCTACACCCCGGTAGGAGCCACCCCCCTCCCGCCGCCCCAAACGCCCACCCGTCTTGCCCACTTAAAAAAAGGCCAAACCGTCACGCCGCGACACATTCGCGTGGTACGTCATCCCCCGCCCCCACCCCCGGCGATGCGCGAGGCCGACTTAATTCGCGCCCTTCGCACGCACCGGATTGGGCGACCCGCGACGTATGCGGCGATCATCGCCACCCTGCTCGACCGGGAGTATGCCGTCCAGATCGAGGGGGGCAAACTTCGCACCACCTCACGCGGGCAAGCGGTCTGCGACTTCCTGGTGACGCAATTTCCCAAACTGGTTGCTTATGGCTTTACCGCCGAGATGGAAGCCCATTTGGATGACCTGGCACATGGGCGACGCGGATACGTGGAGACCGTGCAAGCCCTCTGGACGGCCCTCCCCACCAACCCCACAAAGGACAAAAAATGAGTTCACAAATTTTCTTTGGTTGTCCCCACGCCCCTTGCGCCCACACCGCCACGCTCACGCTGGATGAATTTCGGCAAATTGGCGCGCCGTATTGCCCTGAGCATCAAATCCAAATGGTCTCCCCACAAAGCGACGGCGGCGCGAAGAAAGCCGCCGAAGCCGTAGGGGTGATTATGACGGGCGTCACCCAATTAGCGGCAGTAGCCATGTCGTATTTACCAGCTCGCAAAAAGGACGAATAAGGCATGTCTCCTTTCTCCTTGCCTCGTCTCGAAAATCTATCCCTGGCCCGTGTGCGCTTTACGGTCAAAAACCCGCGCCAGGGTCTCGCAGAAACCCCCGACCCTGATCTCCCGGCCCTCGCCGCCTCAATGGGGACGGAAGAGGCCCCCACCCTGGCGCAATATCCGGTAGTAGAAGAGGTGGAACCTGGCGTGTATCGCGTCGTGGCCGGGGAGCGGCGCGTCCGGGCCGCCTTACTCGCCGGATGGCAGACCATGCCCTGCTTGATCACGCCTGCGCTCACCCCTTTAGAGACGCACCACTGGCGGGTGCTAGAAAATTTACACCGGAAAGAAGTCGGGATACTTGACCTCGCCCTCGCCCTCAAGGTGGCCTGGTTTGCCCGGAACGCCCAAGCCCTGGCGATCCCGGAAAAGACGCTCACCGCGCTCTTGGCGGAGGAGGTCCCGTCCGGAGTGATGGCCCGTGGCCTGGAGAACTTGCTGACGGCGCATGGCTTTGACCCCACCGCGCCGCCTGTGACGTGGGATGAATTGTTAGATGGGTTTGGCCTGGCCTTCGACGCGGCACGGCGGCGACATTTGCGGCAAGTGTTAGACGTGACTTTGCCCGTGCAAACGCGCCTGCGTACCTTAGCGGTGGAATTGAGCGAAGCCCATTTGCGCGCCCTGGCAACGCTCGAACCCGAGACGCAACTGCGCTTAGGCGAGGCGTTAGCCGCCCACCCTGCGCTCGTGCGGAAAATTGGGGGGATGGTTCACGCCGTGCGCGGACATGGGTACACCCTGGAAGAGGCTTTGACGGAAGCCCAAGCCACCCTCCTGGACACGCTTCACGAACATGCTGAGGAGGAGGAAACCTTTGAGGGGACAAGTGCGCCCGAGGGGGAGGGCTATAACGTTGCCCTGGCCGAAAAGGTTTTAGGGGTCATGGAGAGCCTGCAAACTTGGCGGCAAGCCCTCAAAACCTTGCTTGTGGACATCCGCCCCCTCACCTTGCACACCCTCCCCTCGCCCTGGCAATTGCTTCTGCGGGACGCCCTTCAAGAGACGCGGGAAGATTTGGAAACCCTTTTATTTTGAGGAGGTAAAACACATGGAAAACACCTTGCACTTGCACCGGATCGAGGTGGCCCACCTCTTATTGACCCTGAAAAATCCACGGCGGGATGCCGCCGACGATCCCGATCTCCCGGCCCTCGCCGCCTCGATGGGGGCGGAAGAGGCCCCCACCCTAGCCCAACCGCCGTTGGTAGAAGCCCTGGACAATGGGCAATACCGTATCTTGGGCGGGGAACGCCGCCTCCGCGCGGCACAAATGGCCGGATGGCAGACGATTGAATGCCTTGTGCGCCCCCGCCTCGACCCGGTGCAGGCGCACCGGCTCCGGGTCGTGGAAAACTTGCACCGCAAGGATTTACACCCGCTTGATCAGGCCATTGCGCTAAAAATCGCCTGGTACAGTGCCAATGCGGAAGCCCTCGGCGTCCAGCCCCAAGCCGCGGCCCTGCTCGACCAGGAACAACCTCTGACCGAAACGCTGACCGGCTTAGAAGGCTTATTGGCGGAAGCTGGCTTTGTGCCCTCTCATCCCGCCGTGTCCTGGGATGAAACGCTGGACGGCTTAGGGATCGCCCTGGACAAAGAACGGCGCAAAAAACTCATGCAGGTCTTGGGGGTAGCCCCGGAATTGCAGGGGCAAATTCGGCAGTTAGACATGACCGAAGCCAGCCTGCGCGCCCTGGCGAAACTGGAACCGGAAGATCAAAAACGCCTGGTCGAGGAAATTGCCGAAAACCCTGACCTGGCACACAAAGTCCGCCGCATTTCCCATGCCGTGCGAACCCAAGCTTACAACCTGGACGACGCCCTCGCGGAAGCGCAAGGACGCCCCACGGAAGGGGAGGAGGGGGATGCGGCGCACGCCCTCCCCACAAATCCCGCCCTGGCAATGGCCCTCGACCGGGGAAATGCGGACGAGGCCGAGGCGACGCCCTCTTCTAATGGGGCCACGGCCACGATTAACTATGTGCCCGACGCGGAGATCGGCGATCTCGTGGTGCAGGTGATGGATGCGACCCATACCCTCAAAGCCGCCCTTGAAAATTTGCATACCTTAGTAGGGGACACCCCCCTCGCAACCCTGGCCGCCCCCTGGGGTCTCTATGCCGACGAAGCCTTGACCTCGTTACGCACGGCCCTGGAACTGTTTGACTAAAGGAGAAAACCATGTCTTGTGAAGCCCATCGCGGGAAATACTTTCAACACCTGGCCGAAAACGTGCCGGGGGTAGACGCCCAAGATTTAGAGAAACTGTATCAAACCGCCACGAACCAGCCTAACGAAGCAATGGCGGAAGTCGTGGAATTGAAGACCCGCATGTTGTTTCATGACATGCAACTGGCGGGGCTAAAACCCCCCACCCATTCGCCCACCGGCTTGCCGAAAAAGAAATCCCAACATGGGTATGCGGCAGTCTTTGACTTTCTGAAAGGGAAGGGGCATTTTGACCCCAAGAAAAAGACACGCCAGGCCGAAGAAAACGGAGCGGCCAAAGGGTCTAATAATGGCCGGATGCCACCGCAAAACCTCAAAGTGGCGGTGGCCGAACACTTGCGGGAACCACGGGAAACTGCCAATGGGCACGCTACAAAGGCTCCTGTTGAAAATGGCGAGGAAAAATCCTCTAAGAAACCCGAAAACGCCCCCTCTGAGCGCACGGAGACGGTGGCGACCGAAGCAAAATCGGGCTTAAGTCTGGTGGGGATGGATGAAGATGACAATCGCGAACACGCCGCCCGTTTTCCGGTCTGGAAACACGTCCCGCGCTGTGGCAAGTGTGGCCGGTGGATGTCTACCCAAAATCCGGTGTGCCAAAATCCGAAATGTGGGAGGCGTGGTGAAACGCAAGGGGAACCTGTCGCCTGGCCGCCCGCGGGGGCGAATTTCAAACATTCGCGCATTCAGGCGCGCACCCCGCTCGCGCCGCTTCCGCCGCTCCCCACGAAGGCAACTACTACCACCAAGCGGAAAGGGGGAAAAGGGGAACGTAAACAAGTGTCACCGCAGGGTAGCACCACGGAAGATGCGCGCGAGGCTGTGAAGCAAAGGATCATTGACGACGCCCGCGCCAAACACGCCCTTGCCGGAGAAGAGGCTGGAGTCTCTTACGAGGCCATGAAAGCGGTCGCCACCGGGCAAGCCGCCTCGGAAGAACCCAAAAATCCAACCCCGGAACAACCCGCGCTAAACCGCAATGAAGCCATCATTAAAACGTCGCGCGGAATAAAAAGGGTGGAAATAACGGGTATCGACGGGGATGTCATTGACTACGAGGAGGTTTTACCCGGCCCGTACCCGATCCGAGGGGCCGGGAGGATCATGAAATCTCTCGTCCAGACGTGGGGAACTCCGGCAATGGCGGACCTCGAACGATATATTGCAGGCGTCACGCCCATACCGGAAGCGTCCCAACCCGAAGAAACGCCGACTTCACCCCCGGCTCCCTCAGCTGAGGAGGGACGTGATCCTGACACCCGTCCGCCCGAAGAACAAGCCGCCTGGGAGCAAGCCGTGGATGAAGAAGCCGCCCAACGCACCCGTGAAAAGGCGGAAATTCTTCACCGAAATGGGTTAATGGAGCAAGAGGGCAAAGTCGTCGGCGATCCGACGAATCCCGAAGCGGCTTTAGCGTTCAGTGCCAAACTACGCGACGCCGCCCGGAAAGCCGATCAACAAGCGGATGGGGCAACCCCTTCAAAGATGAAACGGTTGCGGGAATATGCGCGGGCGGGGTACGCGGATGCCGAGCGAATTGAAAGCAGTCTCTTACGGTGCGAAAAATGCGGGGCATTTCTGGATAAAAACGGGGAATGTAACCATCCCAACTGTCCGACCCATCGGCCCGTGCTAGAAGACGACCCCGAAACCTATGGGGATCGTCTGGAAGACTTCGAGGCGGCGGCGTTCTCCGGGATACAAGAAGAGGAACCGGAACCCACAAGCCCCGCGCGGCGCGAAGCGGATGAATTTGAGCGAACTGAGCAATTTATTCAGGGGCAACTAAATCTCATGTTGGCGCAACGATATGCACGTGAGCATCCCGACGCCCCCATAGTTGCCGGGATAAATAAGGCAGTCGAGGATGTGACCGCCGTCCAAAATGCGACCAGTCAAGCCCGGATGGAACGTATGGCGCGGCTCATGGACGAATATCTTCTGGATCACCCTGACGCGGAGATAGAGGCAGTCCGGGCTTATGTCATGGCAAATTTAGTGGCGGAAGAGGAAGCCAGCCCCGCCCCGGACACCCCTGAAACCGGTGAGTTTGGCCGATGCGAAAAATGCGGCGCGTTCCTGGACAAAAATGGGGAGTGCAACAATCCTAACTGCCCGACCAAAACCGGCGAACCGGAAACGGACGGAAACGCACGGAAACAAACGGAAACGGAAGGAGATGAGGCCGAGGACGAAGAAGAAATCTTCGAGGAAGACGCCTTCGAGGAACCGGCTCTCGCGGTCCCGCAAGGCCCTGACTATCACATCACCGACGCGGATGAACTCGGCAAAGGCGGGGCAAAGACCAAAGCCCGCCAGAACATCGAAGCCATTAAACTGATCAAACAATTGGACGAAGAAGGACGCATGGCAACCCCCGAAGAACAAGCCATCCTGGTCAAATTCGTGGGGTGGGGCGGCTTGCCGCAAATGTTCGATAGTCGGAATGAATACTACAACCCCAACGCCTCCTATTCCTATGGCGGGAATCGGCAAAAGCCCGAATTCTATGACGAGTATCACGAACTCAAAAAACTCCTCACGGAGGCAGAATGGCGCGCCGCTTCGCGGTCTACCGTCAACGCCCATTACACCAGTGCGACGGTCGTCCGGGGGGTGTGGGACGCGTTGAAGCACATGGGGTATGACAAAGCAGACGGCAACGTCCTCGAACCCGCCGTGGGGAGCGGGAATTTCTTTGGGGTGATGCCGGAAGAATTTCAGGCGTCCCATAAAGTCGGGGTGGAACTGGACGCCTTTACCGCCCGGATTGCGCGGCATCTCTACCAAAACGCCGATGTGCGGAATATGGGCTTTGAGAAAACCAACCTTCCGAATGACTTCTTTGACCTGGCGATCTCGAATGTCCCCTTCGGGAATTTCCCGGTGGTAGACCGGGAATTCAACAAAGGCGGACGGCGGTTTCTCACCCGTTCCATTCACAATTTCTTTTTCGCCAAAGCCCTGGACAAAGTGAAACCGGGGGGGACGGTGGCGTTCATCTCCTCGCGGTACACCCTGGACAGCAAGGATGACAGCGTTCGCAAATACCTGGCCGAAAAAGCCGACCTGGTAGGCGCGATCCGCCTTCCGAACACCGCGTTCAAAGAAAATGCCGGGACGGAAGTCACCACCGACATTATCTTCCTCCGCAAACGTTTACCCGGCGAGGAACCAGGGGACCTCTCCTGGGTGAACACCCAAACCGTGCCGGTGGGGAGAGACGAGAACGCATTGGTGAACCGCTATTTCGCCCAACACCCGGAAATGATGCTCGGCACGCTGAGTATGGAAGGCTCCATGTATTCCGGGCGCGAATTGACCGTGCAAAGTGATGGACGGCCCATTGGCGAGGCCTTGCAGGAAGCGATCACCCACCTGCCCAAAGGCGCGTTAGCCGCCCCGCATGGCCGTTGTCAGGCGTGCGGCGCATTTCTCGACCAAAACGGCCAATGCAACAACCCGCGTTGTCCCAAAACCCGCCCGGTGGAGACCCGCCGTGTCTTACCCGAGGAGGGCATGACCGAAGGGCAATACTTGGCGCGAGCTGAGGGCGTGTACCGCCTGGAAAATGGGCAACTTGTTCCTCATGAGAAGCACGGGCAGAAAACGGCGGACGGGAAAGAAGCCCTGGAAGTCCGCCGCATTCGCGGCCTGGTCGCCCTCAATCAGGCCGCCCGCGCCGTCCTGAAGCTGAACCTGGAAGAAGCGGACGAAGCCGCCCTTACCACCGCCCAAGCCACGCTCAATGCCGCATACGACGCGTTTGTGCAAACGCACGGGCCGGTTAACAGTAAAGCCAATCAGCGCGCCTTGTCCGGCGATCCCAACCTGCCTTTCCTCATGGCCCTGGAAAACGACTACGACGCTGAAAAGAACACCGCCCGGAAGGAGGCGATCTTTAGCAAACGGGTGATCTCGGTCAATAAAACCGTCGAAAAAGCGGATACCCCTCAGGATGCCCTGCGCGTGGCGCTGAACGAAACCGGGATGGTCAATTGGGCACGCATGGCCGAACTGACCGGCCTCTCCGTGGCACGCTTGCAAAAGGCGTTACTGGCGGAAGGGTACGTGTACCAAACGCCGAGCGGAACCTGGGAAACGGCGGAGGAATACCTCTCCGGCAATGTCCGGGTCAAACTGCGCGAGGCCGAAGCCGCCGCCGCCCTCAACCCGGCCTACCGGCGCAACGTCGAAGCCCTCCAAGCCGTCATCCCGCGTGACCTGGACGCCACGGAAATCAAAGCGCCGTTGGGCAGTCCCTGGATTCCAAAGGAAGACATTGCCGCGTTTGCCAAAGCGATGCTCCGGGCGGACTTCAGCGTGTCCTTTATCTCGGCGATTGCCGAATGGAAAGTCACCCCGGAGAGCAAAAACCGCTGGTTGGGGTACGACAAGAATTCCGCCCTGGCGTCGCAAACCTGGGGCACACGCGACGTGGACGCCCTCAGTTTGCTTCAAGACGCCCTGAACGGGAAGGAACCTACCGTCTACAAAACCATCACGGAGAACGGCAACGAAAAACGCGTGGTCAATCAGGACGCCACCATCGCCGCGCGGGAGATGCAAGGCAAAATCAAAGAGGCGTTTGAAAAATGGCTCTTTACCTCGGATGATGAGCGCACCGCCCGGCTGGTCACGCACTACAACGAAACCTATAACGCCGAAGTCCCCCGGACGTTTGACGGTTCCCACTTGACCCTGCCCGGCATGGGGGCGAACATGCCCGAACTGCGCGCCCACCAAAAGGACGCCATTTGGCGGATCAGCCAGGGCGAAAATACCCTGTTGGCCCACATCGTCGGCGCGGGGAAGACCTTCTCGATGATTGGGGGGAGTATGGAACTCCGCCGCACCGGCATGCGGAAGAAACCCATGCACGCCATTCCCAACCACATGCTCGAACAGTACACCGCCGACTTTTTGCGGATGTATCCGGGGGCGAAAGTGCTGGCGATCTCGGCGGACGACATGTCCGAGAAAAAGCGCGCCCTGACCATGAGTCGCATTGCCACCGGCGATTGGGATGCCGTGGTCGTCACCCACTCCGCCCTGAATAAACTCCCGGTCAAGGCCGAAAGTGAAATCGAGTTTGCGAATGAGCAAATCGAAGGCTTGCGCGAAGCCCTGGAAGCGGCCCGGCAGGAAGGGGAGCAGATGACGGTCAAGGAACTGGAAAAGAAACTCGCCCGCGAAGAAGCGAAGCTCCAAGAGAAGTTGATGAAGGCCCGCGACCGGCAAGATAACACCATCACGTTCGATGAATTGGGGGTGGATCAGTTGTTCGTGGACGAGGCCGACCTGTTCAAGAACCTGGACTTTCCGACGCGGCGCACGCGGTTGGCCGGAGTGCAGGGGCAAGCGAGTAGCCGCGCGCAAGACCTGTTTATGAAAATCCGGGTGATGCGAAAGAAGTATGGGGATGATCAGAGCGTGGTCTTTGCCACCGGCACGCCCATCGCCAACTCGGTCAGCGAAATGTACAACATGCAACGGTTCCTGGACTACGACCACCTCAAAGACCTCAACCTCGCGCACTTCGACAATTGGGCCAGCCAATTCGGAGATGTCGTCACCAGTATCGAGATGAAACCTTCAGGCGGCGGCTACCAGACGAAATCCCGCTTTGCTCAATTCAATAACGTGCCCGAACTCAAACGCCTGTTTATGCGCTTTGCCGATGTCCAGGTAGACCCGGAGAGCCTGAACCTGAAACGTCCCAAACTCGAAGAGGATGACAAAGGCCACCGCCGCCAGCGCGGGATCGCCGCCCCCGCCTCGGAAGAATTGAAAGCCTACATCGGCTCCCTGGTCGCGCGGGCGGAAAACCTGAAAAATGTTGACCCGAAAGAAGACAACATGCTCAAAATCACGTCCGATGGGCGCAAGGCCGCGCTTGACATGCGGCTCATTGACCCGTACGCGGAGGACAATCCTGACAGCAAACTCAACAAAGCGGTGGAAAACGCCTTCAACATCTACCAAAAAACCACCGGCGTGGAAGTGGCAGGCGTTGAAGGCAAGCAAAACATGGCGCAGATGATCTTCTGCGACCTCGGCACGCCCAACAATGAGGGCTTTAATGCCTACGCGGACATCAAGCGCAAGCTGGTCGCCCGCGGCGTCAAGCCCGAAGAAATCGCCTTTATGCAAGACCACAAATCCGACGAAGCGAAAGCGGAGTTGTTTGCCAAAGTCAACGCCGGGCAAGTCCGGGTGCTGATTGGTTCCACCGAAACGATGGGGGCAGGGACGAACGCGCAACGGCGCATGGCCGCCCTCCATCATCTGGATGCCCCCTGGCGGCCCCGCGACGTGGAACAACGCGAGGGACGCATCATCCGGCAAGGGAATATGAATGAGGAAGTGGGCGTGTACCGTTACCTGACGGAAGAGTCCTTCGATGTCTACAACTGGCAACTGCTCGAACGCAAATCTCGCTTTATCGCCCAAGTGATGAACCGGGATTTGAGTGCCCGCAGTGTGGAAGATATTGACGCAAAGGCGCTCACCTACGCCGAAATGAAAGCCCTCGCTACCGGCAACCCCGCCGTGATCGAGAAAGTGGCCGTGGACGCCGAACTCCGTAAATTCCGCGCATTGGAGACCTCCTACAAACAGCGCACCTCTGACCAACGCGTGAAGCTGGAACGCCTGCCGAGGCAGATCGCTGATCACCAGGAGAAAATTCGCAAAGCCTCCGCCGCCCGTGAAGCCACCCAACGCGCTCTCGAAGCGGAAACCCTGCGCGAAGCCCAGTTAAAGACCGAGGTCGAGCAGGCGCGGGGGTGGGCGAAACACATGGCCGACGCCGCCAAAGAACTTGGCACGCCCGAAGCCCAGGAACGCGCCGAAACCGCCAAACTCGCGGCGCAAGGCAAGGCCGACCGTTTCAAGCGCAATGGGGCCTTTTCGATGACCGTGCGCGGGCGGAAATTAGACGAAAAAGACGACGCGGCGCAACACCTGGCCGCTCTGGAAAGCGATTTGATGCACACGCCCTCGCCGCTTGGCGAAGTGGAAGAAGTCGGGGAGTATATGGGCTTTCCGCTCTTGGCCCAGCCCCCGAAAGTGATCGGCGGGGAGGTGAAATTCTTCCTCAAACTGACCGAGGAAGAGGCGCAATACATCCCGGCCAATAAAGAGACCGCCCGCACGTTTGGCGGCGAAGGACGCGACCTTACCCGGCTTGGCATGGCCCTGAATGCCCCGGTCAAACGGATCATGGAGAGCCAAACCGAACTGGCCGCCCTGGAAAAAGACTATGCCGAGGTCAAAGCCTCGGCGGGAAGTGGGTTTGAACACCAGGCCCGTTTGGAGGCCCTTTTGAAGCGGGAGCAGGAATTGAACGGCATATTGAAGGCCATCGGCAGTGATAAACAGGCCGTGGCGGAATAAAGGATTATTGACAACAGTATAGCAAAATGCTATACTGTAATTGACAGAGACCTACTCGAAAGGAGACCCCAAAATGACCGACCTGAACCTCCCCTCCCACAACCCCTTGACCACCCTCCGCCAGGACCTCCGGGCGCATTGGCGCAAATATCGCCCCCAAATGACCGCCCGCCTCGAAGCGGAAGGCACGCTGGATGAGCGCATTGAAGCCGCCGCAAAGGAGACCGAAGAGGCCGTCCTGAGCTATGTGGCAAAAGCACAAGGCACGTCCTTCACCCCCGCGCAAGCCTTCTGGCAAGCCTGGGAAATCTACCGGGAGGAGTGGGCTTTCCTCCCGGCTGAAGCCTCGGACGAGGACGAAGAAGAGGACGAAGACTCTTTCGCCGCCATTCAGCACAGGCTCAATGCCATCGAGCAGGAATACTATCAGCTTGATGATAAGGACACCGCCGATGACGATGAAGCGTAAGATGCTCTGGTTGGACGATGAACTGGATGCCGAGGCGATTGAGGTTATCAAAACCCGTTACGGATGCGAATCCGAAAGTCAGGCCATGCGCCTCGCCCTCCGCGTCCTCGCCGCCAGTCCCATGCTCACCCTCGAACTCCCTACCAAACCCACCCACGCCCGGCTTTCGCCAAAGGATGAATGAATCATGAGGCCATCCCCCCTCTATCTCCCCGACGAAATCGAAGACGCCATGCAACGCGGCGCGGCGATGTCCGTGTCCATTTCAGGCGGCAAGGACAGTCAAGCCCTCGCCATTGAACTCGCCAAACTCCACCGGCAACGCCAGTGGACAGGGCCGATCTTCGCCCTCCACATGGATTTGGGTCGGGCGGAATGGGCGCATACCCCTCACCACGTCGAAAAGATTGCGCGGGAAAACGACCTAGACCTGATCGTTGTCCGCCGTCCGCAAGGGGACTTGGTACAGGAAATTCAAGACCGCATGGCGACCCTCCGCGGCACGGATAAACCCTTCTGGCCGTCCTCGGCCCAACGCTACTGCACGAGCGATCAGAAACGTGGGCAGGCCGACAAGGTGTACCGGAACCTGGGCGACCACTTGCCTCCCTTCTGGCCGTCCAACACGAGCCGCTACTGCGCCTCCCATCAAAAGACCAATCAGGCCGACAAAGTTTATCGGCAACATGATTTGGTGATCAGCGTCGAGGGGATTCGGGCGGATGAGAGTCCCGCCCGGCGCAAGAAAACCCCCATCCACGTCCGCAAGCAAATCACCGCCAAACGTTACCAGGAGTTGACTGTTACTGAGGCGTTGCACCAGCACACGCCAGGGCAACGGGTGGCAATCAACTGGTTCCCACTATTCGATTGGGACGTGAACGCGGTTTGGAACACACGGGAAACCACCCAAGCGGAACTCGACCACCGACGCGACCTGTATCGGCACGGCGACGTGGAAAACGCCCTGGACGGTTGGCCGTTTCATCCGGCCTATGTTTTTGGCAATGAGCGGCTGAGTTGTGCGATCTGTATGCTGGCAAGTAACAACGATATTCGGAACGGGGCACGCCATAACCCCGAACTGTATGAAATCTATCGGCAAATGGAACTTGATGGCGGTTCCACCCTCAAGCAGGGGAAATCCCTGGAACAAATCGTAAGTCAGGCAATCGCCTAAAGGAGCAAAAAGAAATGAGTCTAGCAAAATGCAATAACTGTGGCTGGCAAGGCAATGAAGACGAATTGAAAGCGTCTGAGCAGTCAATTTCGTTCGTGCATTGTCCGAACTGCGGCAGTGATGAGACCCTCGTATCAGAAGGGGATACCCCCATCACCTTGTTGAATGAGATACACGTCTGTTTTGAACGCATGAAAGCGGAAGACGATATGGATATGGACGAATTTGTGACAGAAATGGAAGGGCTGATCCAATTTAGGGTGATCCAGGGATGGATCACCCCTCTGTATGCTGTCCAGGAGGCGCAAAATGCTGAATGATGACACCCGGATTGACGGATTAATAGATTTCGCCAATGAAAACGCCCCTAAAATCACCTGCCCTGAATGTCGTGGAGAACTTCTCCTCTTGACCGGGGAAGGGATTCATGAGTGCCCGGAGTGTGGTACAGAATTGGAAGTTGCCTTCCAATTCGCCGGTGAGCAGTTTATCGGGTGCGAGGTCAAACTGAAGGCAGAGCCGGTAGCCGACGACGAAGATGCCGCCCTTTTTGCCTACATAGACAAACTGGACGAGGGGCGCGCCGTTTTAGCCCGCCTCCAAGCCTACTTTGACGACAATGGAGAAATTCACCCGGAAAGCGTGACTTGGGGGCATGTTGGCTCCCTGACCTATTTGGTCAGTCTGTTGACCCAGGCCAGGGACATGGTTGACCACACCGGTGAATATGCCAATTAGCGGAGCAACTCAATGAAAGTAAAACTTGTCGCCGTCTCAAACCCGGATTTTTCCCCGGATGTGCCTCAAGGCTATATTGAATTACCCGCGACGTGGGTGGAAGTGCGCTCGTTGGCACATGCGTCCCAGGTTTGTCGCCAGTATATTGACGAGCATGGTTTAGGAGGCGGGAATTGGACGGGGGGCGAAGTTGTCACCGCTGAAGGCGCACCCCTCGCCTACGTCTCGTACAATGGCCGCGTGTGGAAAGATGTTCATTCGTTCGAGGAAATTAAATTGTGATTTAGTAACCAGCCTCCAGCATTGAGGCTTTATTTTTATTCAAAGGAGTTTCTAATGTCTACCCCTACTAATCAAAATGTTCTAACCATCCCCAACCATCATAGTGATGCCTGCGGCGTTCCTCCTGCAATCACGCCCGAAAAGCAACAGTACACTGGCTATTTCGAGAACGAACATGGAGAACAATGGGTTTTCACCTATGACCGCCAGACACGCAAAGGTGTCTTGCGTGGCGGGGATGTGGAGTGGCAAAAAATCTACGAAGTGACCGATGGGACTGTCCAGTTGGTTATGGCCGAAAACGAACGGATTTGGCTGGCCCTGTGTTGGGTAACAGCAAAAACGTGGGAGAAATGAAAATGTTAGATGATGCCGCTAAAGAGTTTTTCGCAGGTTTATTGCCCGACGAACTACGCACAAAAGAGGCTGAACACTTCGAGGAACTTTACAAACTTGCCACCGCACTAAGATTAGCGCTTGCCAAAGTTGCCATTCCAAACCCTTACAGGCGATTTCGCTACCCCTACCACGCAGAACACGATGAAATGTTGGCCGATCTTGCCGCATTCGCCTTTGATGAACTGCAAGGGGCACTCAGCGATATTGCCACGAGAGCAGGGGTCGAAGTCAGCGAGGAACTCCCCGAATCTCCTGATATAGCACGCTACAAACAACGCAAACACGAGGCGTTGCTTGCCGTGGAGCAGTCCATGCGAATAGGGTATGGCGACGGGTATCTTAATGGCTTTTCCGATTTTCTCGCTTGCCTAAATGAAGGGATGGAACCGGATGAAACATTTGAGCAACTAGAAATGTTCCACGCTGAGGTCTGTACCTGGGAGGAAAATCCGCGCGAGCGAATAGATTTGATCGAGGCCGATATGAAGGGCCGAGGAGATTATCCAGTCCCAAGCTACGAGGAACATTATCTGAAACGCGGTCGCCGCATACAAGAGAAAACAGAGTAACACCATGACACAAAACCAACCAACCATCGTATTCCAACGCGGTCCTTACGGGGAAATCTTTCCCCCGCCGTTCCTCTCCCACGTTACCCCGGAAGAAGCCTGGAAACGCTACTACGCGTTCAACCTGGCTATCGGGGTCAAACTTTCCGGCCCTCAAAACGAGGCGGAGAAACCCCTTTGGTACAACTATGCCGCCGTGTATTGTCATCAAACCCGTTTGCGCGAGGTGATCGGCGGCACGGCCCCGGACGAAACCCCCGAGGAAACCGCCCTCCGCATCCTGGTGGCCGAGCAGGGCGAATTGCTCTCCATCCGCCCCATCGGGATGGAACATCGTGCGCCTAAGACCTATGCGCCGGTGATCTGCCGTGTGGATGAAAACACCTGGCAATTTGGCCTCCCTGAACAGGGGCGAAACCAGGTCATCGAGGCGCAGGCCGGGGAGATCGTCGAAAAGGCACAGCACCTGTATGTCCAGTGGCAACAGGAAGAAAAAAAGGCCGACCTTAACGCAGACCAATGAAATGTTTTCGCTATAAATGGCAATATCCTCCAATTAGTTTTCACCACGAATGAAAACTATTGGGAAGTTGTACAAATATTCTAAAAAACAGTTGCGAGACATTCGTGAAGCATATAGAATTGCGGATGTCTCGCAACTGATTTCTGCACTTTAATAATTCAGGCGAAAAATGGCGACTAAAGACCCCCAAAAAAGGAGACCCATATGGGATACGGAATAAAAATCCGCGTGAGCGGCCCCTACGCCCTCTTCACCCGCCCCGAATTCAAGGTGGAACGGGTGAGCTATGATGTCATCACCCCCTCCGCCGCACGAGGGCTGATCGAGGCGATTTACTGGAAACCCGCGATCAGGTGGGTGATTGACAAAATCCACGTCCTTAACGAAATCCGGTTTACGAATTTTCTGCGGAATGAGGTTGGGGCAGTGGTGTCAACCACCGCCGTCAGGCAGGCAATGACGATGGACGATAACGCCCCCATCTACCTGTCCGCCACTGCAAATCGCCAGCAACGTGCCGCGTTAGTCCTCAGAGATGTGGATTATGTCATTGAGGCGCATTTTGAGATGACACGGCAAGCCGGGCCGGACGATACGGTAGAGAAGCATTACAACATGGCCCTCCGCCGCTTGAGAAACGGACAGCATTTCCACGCTCCATGCCTGGGTACGCGGGAGTTTCCCGCAAAAGTGGTTTTGCTCGAAGATGAGCCATTCCCGGCCAGTGCGCTAAATGGTGATGGAAAGCGCGATTTGGGCTGGATGCTGTACGATCTGGACTACGAGGCTAGGGAGGGTGATGATGAACCACGCGAGATTCGTCCCAATTTTTTCCGCGCCAGGATGATAAATGGCGTGCTAGACCTGACAGAAGTTGGGGGGAGGGTAAATCCATGATCATCCAAGCCTTAACCAACTACTACAACACGTTGGCGGCAGACCCGCAGAGCGAGATAGCGCGACTTGGGTACAGTGCCGAAAAGCTCAATTTTGCCCTCGACCTCTCAGCTGAGGGAGCTTTGCTTGAGGTGATCCCCCTATTTACTCAGGTGGAGCGTGGCAAAACAATGGTGGATGTCCCGCGGACGATGATTGTCCCGGCACGCGTAAAGCGCACAGGGTTAAGCATTGCGGCAAATTTCCTCTGGGACAACAGTGCATACGTGTTGGGGGTTCCAGACGCAAAGGGGAAACAGGCATATTATGGGGCAGATCGCTTTGCAGGCTTCCGGCGCTTACATCACGAGATTCTCGACGCCATAGATGACCCGGTAGCCCGTGCGGTTTTGTATTTTTTGGATAAGCATGATCCAACAAGCGTCACAGACACACCCGCGTTTGCCCCTCACCTGGAAAAGATGCTCGAAAGCGGCAATATAACCTTTCTGTTTCGCGGAAACTTTGTTTTTGATCACCCTAAAATCCGCGAGGCGTGGGAGAAAACTTACCTGGGCAACTCGGCAGAAGCGAAAAAAATGCAATGCCTAGTGACCGGGGAATTTGCCCCCATTGCGCGTGTGCATCCTAGTATCAAGGGCGTCCGAGGGGCTAAATCTACGGGGGCCTCTCTGGTGAGCTTCAACAAGCGCGCTTACGAATCATTCGAGAAAAAGCAGGGCTACAATGCGCCGGTGAGCGTCAATGCGGCGTTTGCCTACACAACGGCCCTGAACCACCTGCTCTCTGAGGCCAATCCTAATAAAAAATTCTTCTTGGGGGATACTACCGTGGTCTATTGGTCTGAGAGCCAGCACAAGGGCTTTGAGGAGGAGGTCTTTGCCAGGTGCGTTGATCCGTCTGAAAAATCAGGCGGTGACGACCACCCGAGGGCCGAGGAACCCACCGACGCGCTGAGTGCTATCGCAGAACAAGTCCAACATATCCGCGCCGTTGACGTGGACGAATGGCCGGATGATTTGGACAAAAAACCGCGCTTTTACGTGCTTGGGCTATCCGCGCCCACGGAAGCTCGTCTCTCGGTGCGGTTTTTTCTCGCGGACCCGTTTCGAGACATCGTAAAACGCGTGATGAGCCATTATCAGGATTTGGCAATCGAGAAGGAATTCGACGACCAACCCACCTATTTGACCGTTGGACGCCTCCTCTACGAAACGGTCTCGAAAAAGTCTAGTGATAAAGAGGCCAGCCCGCTCCTGGCTGGAGCAGTTTTTCGGGCCGTTATCGAAAACACCCCCTATCCTGCCGCCCTTTATCACGCCATTCTCACCCGCATCCGGGTGGATCAGAACGAACCTAAAGGGGCAAAAAAAATCAACTATGTCAGAGCGGCGATCATCAAAGCCTGCCTACTTCGCAAATACCGAAATCAACCCCAACATCCCATCCAGGAGGTCCTAACTATGGCTCTTAACGAGCAGTCCACCCGTCCCGCCTACGTGCTAGGCCGTTTGTTCGCGGTGCTGGAAAAAGCACAAAAAGACGCACTTGGGATAACGACGATCAGTGATCGCTTTTTTGCGTCGGCCTGTGCTACCCCGGCCCGCGTTTTCCCCCCCTTGCTCCGTCTCTCAAAACATCACAACGCGAAGGCCGAATTTGGCTTTTTGAATGAGCGTAAAATCCAGGAGATCATGGGGTTGTTGGAGGTGGATAAAAACCCATTTCCAGTAGGTATCTCGCTCGACGAACAAGGAATTTTCGTGCTTGGTTACTACCACGAACGCAACACGTTTTACAAGAAAAAATTACAAGAAACCACAATCGAAGGAGAATAATTATGTCCACCCCTATCAAAAATCGTTACGAATTTGTTTTGCTCTACGATGTAGAGAACGGCAATCCCAACGGCGACCCCGATGCCGGGAACATGCCCCGCACAGACCCGGAAACCGGGCATGGCATCGTGACGGATGTCGCGCTCAAACGCAAAATCCGCAACTACGCGGAACTAATCAAGGGCGATAAGCCTGGATACCGCATTTACGTCAAAGAAGGCACGCCCCTGAATCAAAACCATGAGGAGGCCTACCTAGCCGTTGGCTTAGAGCCTGGCGGTGACAAGCCCTCTCCCAACGGCGTTAACGAGGCCCGTGCCTGGATGTGTGCGAATTTCTTTGATGTTCGCACGTTTGGGGCCGTGATGGGCACGGGTAATAATTGCGGTCAGGTGCGCGGCCCCATTCAAATTAACTTCTCCCGGAGCATAGACCCCGTTGTGCCACAAGAAGTAACTATCACGCGCCAGACCGTCACCAAAATCGAGGACGCGGAAAAGGAACGCACGATGGGACGTAAATACATTATTCCCTACGGCCTATACCGGGCCGAGGGCTACATTTCCGCGAAACTGGCTAACGAAAAAGGCAAAGGAACCGGGTTTTCTGATGCTGATCTGGACCTCTTTTGGGAGGCCCTGGTCAATCTGTTCGAGCATGACCACTCCGCCGCACGGGGCAAGATGGCGACACGGAAACTCTATATCTTCAAGCACCAGGACGAACTCGGCAATGCCCCCTCTCACAAACTTTTTGACCTGATTCAAGTCGTAAAGAAAGCTGATGTCATTGCCCCGCGTAGCTTCGGGGATTATGAGATCAGCGTTGGGCAGGCTCCCAAAGGCGTCACCCTCATCGAAAGATAAAATCTAACAGGTTTTCCCCAACTGCGAACCCCAAGTGAACCTCTGTTTCGCTTGGGGTTCGCAGGCTATTTGCACCTTTACAAAGGAATATTTACCCAAAAAGGCATCTGTATCGCGGGTAAAGAGTTTTTGCCAAACCCCCACCTATGCGGGGAAGCTATATCTTTTGTCTATTTCTTGCGGTCGCACCCCGTCCGGGTGCGTGGGTTGAAACCCTGTACTCCCACATGGGAACCATTATTTCCTACGTCGCACCCCGTCCGGGTGCGTGGGTTGAAACATCCAAATCCCCTGGGGCATCACCATCCCGGGCAGTCGCACCCCGTCCGGGTGCGTGGGTTGAAACTCCCCAAAAGCCTGGTGACAGGGTAGCCATAAAGTCGCACCCCGTCCGGGTGCGTGGGTTGAAACAAATTATGGCAAACCATCTCCTCGGTGGCCCTGGGTCGCACCCCGTCCGGGTGCGTGGGTTGAAACACCGTAATTTGGAAGGCCTCCTGAATTTCATCCGGTCGCACCCCGTCCGGGTGCGTGGGTTGAAACACGAAGTGGGGATTCGCCGCTTTCTTGATCCTGTGTCGCACCCCGTCCGGGTGCGTGGGTTGAAACATCCACCACCTTTCCACCTTCCCCACCTCGGAGTCGCGTCCCATCCGGGGCGCGGGGATTGAAACATTTGCGTTGACTATTGATCCAGCGAAAGGCTCAGTCGCGTCCCATCCGGGGCGCGGGGATTGAAACAGAATGAACTCGTTATCGCGTTTATTAATCAATGTCGCGTCCCATCCGGGGCGCGGGGATTGAAACAGGGAAAACCCGTCGCGGAAACTAAAAACCCGTGTCGCGTCCCATCCGGGGCGCGGGGATTGAAACCCGGTTGCCACACAACCACAACCCACATCCAAACGTCGCGTCCCATCCGGGGCGTGTGGATTGAAACGATGGAAGACCAACAGGATAATGCGATTGCGTACGTCGCGTCCCATCCGGGGCGTGTGGATTGAAACACGATAAAGGGGTTCATCTTGCCCCCTGCCAACGTCGCACCCCGTCCGGGGGCGTGGGTTGAAACCTCGCCCGGATGTTGGAAGGATATGAAAAAGCCGTCGCACCCCGTCCGGGGACGTGGGTTGAAACTATTTTCCGAGGTGTCATGATGAACCAAATCAAGTCGCGCCCCGTCCGGGTGCGTGGGTTGAAACTCCCTGAAGATTTTATTAGGCGGCAAGCATTAGAGTCGCACCCCGTCCGGGGCGTGGGTTGAAACCAATGAAACGCTCCCTTTCAACCAATCACCATAGTCGCGCCCCATCCGGGGCGCGTGGATTGAAACTTCGGAATAGCAAACTGAATTATCAGATTAGTAGCGTAGTCGCGTCCCATTCCTGGGGCGTGTGGATTGAAACCAAAAATATCTGGAACTGGCCCACCTTACCCCTGCGTCGCCCCCCATCCGGGGCGCGGGGATTGAAACACCAACTCGGCCTCTTTGGGATGCCAACAACCATAGTCGCGTCCCATCCGGGGCGTGTGGATTGAAACATCATATGAAAGATAGTCATTATAGATTCTTCTTCGTCGCGTCCCATCCGGGCGTGTGGATTGAAACGAAATCTCCGGGCGGCTTGCCCACATCAAAGCAGTCGCGTCCCTTCCGGGGCGCGGGGATTGAAATAGAACAGCAAACACGTCTCCTCGCTCGTCGCGTCCCATCCGGGGCGTGTGGATTGAAACACCTTCGAGACGGTGGCCTAAACCTTTTACTTATGTCGCGTCCCATCCGGGGCGCGGGGATTGAAACTCCATGCCTAAAATGCGGGCGACATGCCCCTGCGTCGCGTCCCATCCGGGGCGCGGGGGTTGAAACTATCAGGTTGCAGGTTGGATGACGGGCCAGCAGTCGCGGCCCCGTTCGGGTACGCTTGGATTGAAACATTGTCGTGGACACCTTCAGCGCGTCGAATTCAGTCGCGCCCCATCCGGGGCGCGGGGATTGAAACGTCTCAGTGGAACAGAAATTTGACATCAAGACCCCGTTGCCGCGTCCCATCCGGGACGTGTGGATTGAAACAACCCGGATTTGTGGAATCGCTACGCCGTGCGCCGTCGCGTCCCATGCGGGGCGCGGGGATTGAAACCCGAATGGCTGGTTTGACCAGGTTCACCGTTTGCGGGTCGCACCCCGTCCGGGTGCGTGGGTTGAAACCACGAAAGGTTAGGGCTGACTCTCATTGCAACTGGTCGCGTCCCATCCGGGGTGCGTGGGTTGAAACATTTCCGTGACCGAGCAAATAGATACCTCCACCCCCGTCGCACCCCCGTCCGGGGACGTGGGTTGAAACATCGTGTGGGCAAGGCTTTGGACGGCTTGCACGTCGCACCCCGTCCGGGTGCATGGATTGAAACTGTGATTTGGCGTTCCGGGTAGTGGCCGTCGCACCCCGTCCGGGTGGCGGGGATTGAAACTCCATTGGATCAAATCTCCTAACCGTTGGATCAAGTCGCACCCCATTCGGGGGCGTGGGTTGAAATGTTGCACTGGAAGCCCCCTCTCAGATGTTACAAAAATTAAAAGCCCTCCGCGTAACGGAGGGCTTTTAGTTTTACGGCAAAAGAATTCAAAAATTTATAACTTGAGAGGCAATGGAGATGAAAAAAAAGACCATCATCGCCGCATAGAAGGCGACCACAATTTGCAGAATTTCGGGTAATTTTTCAAAATTCCAAAGCCCAAGCATGATTAAGCAACAAAAAGCTAAGGCAACCCAATAGGTTGGATTCATTTGTCTATAACTCCTTTGCGGAATAATCCACCCGTTCCATGCGCCCGGCCAAATCCTCCAGGGCAGGTTCAGTGTAGATCATCACCGTTTCGAGCCGGGCGTGACCCAACAAAGCGGCCAGGCCTCGCAGATCGCCGGGATTGGCCGCTAAATAGCGGGTGGCAAAGGTATGTCTTAAGACGTGCGGTCCAATCGGGTCAAGCCCGGCATCCAGGGCATATTTTTTGACGAGATAGGTGATGGTTGCCCGATCCTGCCAATCCCCGCGTTGGCCCACCCAAAAAGCGGCATGGGGGTTGTGTCGGTCGGGATGGTTGTCCAGGTAAGCAGAGAGGGCATTGCGGACGTGGGCGGTCAGGGGAATGGAACGATGGTTCCCCCCTTTCCCGTTTCGCACCGTCACCACGCCTGAGCGTTTTTGGATGACCACATCCCCGATCTCCAACGCCAGGCATTCGCTGGCCCGGAGACCCGTGCCCAGGAGAAATTCGATTAAGGCGTAATCCCGAACATCGCCCCCCTCATGGGTGGCCCGGAGCAACTTCCGCACATCGCGCTCAGTAAGCGCCTTTGGCTTGCGCGCGGGAGGGCGGAGCATTTTGACCCCCTGAGCCGGATTGCTGGCAATTACACCTACCGAGACCGCCCACTCGAAAAAGCCGGTCAAGGCCGTCACCCGTTGATTGATGGTCGCGGGGGCCGCTTTTTCGACGGTTTGTTGGTGGGTTTTCCAGTCATGCACGTCGCGGGGAATGATGGCCGCAGGGTTGAAGGTTTCGCTGTATTGGCGGTTCCAGGTGACAAAGTTCTCCGCCCCGCGCTGATAGGCTTCGATGGTATGGATGCTTTTGCCTTTGTCTTGGAGGTCATTAAGCCAGGATTCTATATAATTGGTCATGTTTAAGTATCCTTGTTAGATGCTGGTAAATTAATTTAAGCATATTGTATCGAAGTTTAAGGGGATACCTGCTCTTTGCATAAGGCCGTTTATGCGAGGAGTTTGTTCTAAAATCTCTCTCCCCATCTTAATTTCCTCTCTAGGAATCCAATTTTCCCCACCAAGCTAAGGGCTAAAAAATTCATCACATAATGCGAAGTTGGTAAAAAAAAATCCGTGCTATACTTGGCAAAACGAATAAAAAACCGAGCCGTGTTCGTACCACGCTCGGTCATGGCCTACACGGAAAGGGTGTGAGGCGGTTCAATCGTAACACATTGGGGCCGCTCATGCAAAGCGTGAGCGGCCCTTTTTATTTATACAATAATGCGTTTCCCGGCGGTGGTCCAACTAAGAAGGTTATAAAATGACATTACAAGAAGCAATATTACTTGTTCGTAAAAAATTTTTGGAAGAACAGAAAGGTGTAACTGATAGCCCTACAGGTGAAACCTACAAAAGGGCTTGTGAAAAATACCCCTCTATGATGACCGTTGCTCATTATATTTGGGCAAGAGAACTAACGAAGGATTTACCTTAATTATCTGCACATGCGGTCTTACTTTTTGCCGATTCTCCCATGAATTTTAGGTGTCCTTTGAAGTATGTTGCTGATGAAAATGAATTGAATACGGTAGACATTGTTACAAATACAATGTTTTCTTTGGGATTCCTAGACCAAATCACGCATATAATTTTTAGTCCTCATCGTCATAAATTTACAGTTGGGCAATTTTATGATCAATGGTTGGCATCCATAAAAGTGAATGAGCCAAAAATTCCGTTTAACCCCGGAATTTTTGTTGCCTATATTTATTGCGGTTTGCTGGTCACAAAAGAAACCTGGTACGATCTTGTTCCTAACATCGAGATCAATCAACTAAATCAAGATTGGGGGCTTGGAAGTGTCACCTGTATTTCTCCTAAACAGAACAAAATCACCCTGCCTTATTTTATTCGTCGTCTACGTAATGCTCTTGCTCATGCGAATTTCACACTTGGAATGCCAGATGACATCTTACTGACTGAAATACACGATCGATCAACGATATGTTTCCGAGACAATAATCCAAAGGATGCTGACGACTACTTTGAAACCACTCTCACATGGAGACAGATCGAGAAATTAATAAAACAGTTTCACGCGGTTATTTATCCAAGTGCAAGAGATAGGCACGAATTGCCCATCTCTAAATAAATAAAAAAATGTTTGGATAAGTTTATGGGAAATCAAGCCAAGCGGTTTCTGCAATTCAAAAGCCGCGCAGATTGCGTAATGACCCATTTAGAACAGGAGTAAGCATGTCCATTACCAAAGATTTTGAATGGTCAGACCTTTATTTACACTGGAACACCCTTTTTCTGAACAAAGGCTGGAAGGAGAAAGTTTCCTTTACTCCCATCCTAGTAACATCTCCTCCTGGGGGACTTCGGATTGGCACTGAAATCTGCGATTGGTGGCCGACAAATGAAATATCTGAGCGACAGACTTCACTCGAAAAGGATGGCACGTTTGGCGTTAATTGGGAATCTAAAAAAGGCACGATACACACAGCCCAGCTCCTTTATCAATGCCAAGATGATCCGGAGACTCAGGCCTCTATTCTGATTGCGGCCTCGGCATGGGACAAGTTAAAACCCCTTCCCAAAGCCTGGCGGGGGGACATCTTTCAGCTTGCTACGGACATTTTGAATTTGATTACCTTCGATGCGAGTAGTCCGTTTTGTAAACGCGAGTTTCCTCGTTGGCATCATGCTATGCGTGAGGCTCTTCCAGTGAATATTGCAACGGAAGAGTTTGCAAGATTTAGCACCCCCAAAAAGTATCAAGATTTAGTCTATTTGGCCTTTTTAGAAGCGACCTTAAGTACTTCATTATGGGCCCCCGTTATAGTTTCTCATGCTGAACCCAATTAATAGACTGTCGCAGGATCGTTGCCTAAAGCCGTCTCGTCCCTCTCTAATAAAAACTAAGGTTACTAATGGCCTAATTTCCTGTCAACTCTCAATCGCATAATTAGGATGGTAAATTGTTATGGAAAACACAAGCACTTTTTTTCTTCTGTCCACTGGTTGTTTATTTGTTTTATTGGTCGCGGGCATCGCTGTCGCAGTGTATTTTTTCCGTCGCCAAAAGGCACAGCAAGCACAACTTGAACTTGAAATTAACAAGTTGCAGACCATCCTGAAAGAAACCGGGGCTTTAGATGTGCATCTTGCCCAAAAAGCCCTGGCAGAATTAGAGCAGAAACAAGCAAAGTCTACGCAAGAATTTGATGAACTAAAGGCGCAACATGAGAGAAAGTTCACCGAATTGAATGAGCAAATCCTTGCCGCTCAAACCAAGTTAACCGGGGTTTCCGAAGAAGTCGCAAAATCCGAAAAATCCCTTGCCCTGAATGCAAACAAATTACGCAGACTTCAGGCTCTCTTCAAAAGTATGCAGTTTTCAACGAAGCGGTACTTTGATGAAAATGGTTTTTCCAGGGAGTTGCTTACAGATGAAACCATTTCCGAAGCCGATGAATTGCTCTCGACAACGGTCCAGTTGAAGTTGCATTTGATGGATATTCGCGAATTGCGAAAGTTGTACAATCAAAACAGCAAAGTGATTCAGGAATTGTTGGTCAAATATAAGGAGAGATATACGACCAAAGCTAACGCGACAATTTATCAATTGATGGTCATTGCCTTAGAAGCTGAACTCCAAAATGTCCTGTACAATCTCCGATACGCGAAACTCGACAAAGCGATCAAGGATGTCAAAGCGATTACCGCGAAATATCAAAAGATCGCAACGGACGGAAACCAAAATATCGCCACAACAGTCACGAGATTTATTGGGGAAATCGAATATTTGTTTATTGAAGCTATAAAAATTGAATATGAATACTACATTCAGAAAGAGCGGATCAAAGAGGAGCAAAAAGCTCTCCGCGAGCAGATGCGGCAAGAAGCGGCTGAACGAAAGTTACTTGAAGAAGAACGCAAGAAGGTTGAGCGTGAAGAAGCCAAATATACAACCGAAATATCTAATATTCAGGAACAAATGGCCGTTACGGAAGACCAAACCAAGTTGAAACAACTTGAAGCACGGATCGCTAAAATTCAAGCCCAATTAGAAGAGGTGGAGAAGAAAAAAGAAGGGATCATCAATCTCCAGCATGGAAAAGCGGGCTATATTTATATTATTAGCAATCTTGGGGCCTTTGGAGAAAACATCTTCAAAATAGGCATGACGCGCAGGGTCATGCCTCAGGAGCGCATTGATGAACTTGGGGATGCTTCTGTACCTTTTGCCTTTGATGTCCATAGCTTTATTTTCTCAAATGATGCCCCCGACCTTGAAAGAAAACTCCATCAGCGTCTCCACGAGCAACGCGTGAATAGAGTCAACCTTCGGAAAGAATTTTTCCGCACCACAATAGATGGCCTTGAAGAATTGGTTTATTCATTGGAGCCATCGGCTGAGTTCAACCGCACCATGTTAGCCGAGCAATTCAATCAAAGCATGGCTGTTCAGGAGATTCCCGATGAAGTGATAATTGTTGATGACACTGACGATAGGATTGATGAGGAAGAAGATGAATAAAACTTATAACAAATTACCAAGTTTTGGCTGTAAATAGCTAGAAGAAAGATGGTAACTGGGCCAAACTTAGTTAGTAGAAAAAAGCAAATGAATTATGAGCAAGAAATGGCGAGAATTCGAAAAATTAGTCGCACGAATTGAGAAGCTCCTTTCCCCGCAAGGTGCAATTGTAAAATCGCCTGACCGCATAAAAGACAAAATTACAGGTCAAGAGAGGGAGGTGGATGTATCAATTCGTTTTAAATTAGGCTCAGTTGAGATTCTCATCACAATTGAGTGTAGAGATCGAAAATCTATTTCTGATGATATATGGCTTGAACAGCTTGCCACGAAAAAACTAAAAATTGGGGCATCACACACAATCGCAGTCTCATCAACAAGGTTTACAAAATCGGCTAGGAGAAGCGCTGAATTTTTTGGCATTGAGTTAAGAGTTGTCAAAGATATAACTGACAAACAAATTCTTGCTTGGCTTGGAAGAATAAAAATCACAAATGAAATTGGTCAAGTAGGATTAGAAAGAATTACGATAAAAGTGTATGATGATGCATGTGAGGACATAGAGTTGGCTCCTCAGGTAATAGAAGAAATAGAAAAGGATAAATTGCAAGCTAAGATTTTCTATATTGAGCGAGATAATGCTAAGGTTACGATTCTTAGTTTACTTAATTTCCTTGCCTACATTGATGCTATATCAAAAGGGGATGCGAGAAAAATAGATGTGTCAAATAAAATTGTTTTGAGTCCTGGAGACAGATTTGATGTAGAACTAAAACCTGGTTTTATGAACTTATTTGACAACACTCCAGCCAATAAAGACGGACTTGCTCGGATTAAGGTTTTTAAGTTTAGTATTGTGAACAAAGCGGCATTAATCGAAACTATAAATGGCCCCAAATATGTAAAAGAGGTGGAAATAGAATTAGCCCTGGCTAGAAAAATACAAGAAATACATCCATCAAGAACAATTCAGTATGCAGACACCATTGAACCTATTAGTCATGTAGTAGAAACTGAGTTTGAGTTATTTAATAGTGATAACAGAAAGGAATATATCCTTTCATATCCGATTCCGAAGGATGAGAATGGGCCTGTATTACTACAAATTACAGAAAAAGACCAAGAATGATGGGTTACAGTTAATAATTATTAGGAATATATATGAACGAAATTATTTTAACCGTCAGGTTATGCTTTAAAGACACCAAGAAAAATAAAAACTTGTTCAATAAGCTAGTGGAGTGGTTGAATCAAGGATACCAACCAACGTATCAAGAATGCGCTGTGGATTTTGTTAATAATATTTTGCAGTCAGCAAAATTACCACTTGATCGTGATTTTGAATTAACAACACGTATCACCCATAGTGCCAGTGATAACCCTCTCGGATATTCACATCCAAAGTTGATAAAAGTGGACAAATGGCATTTGGATGATTTACTCTTGAAGGATAAATCTAATATTTGGATTAGACTGGAAAATCAATGGATTAAGGGAGTAGTTGAGGTAAAAAACAAAAATAGTTATATTCTGATATTACCTGAGAATGTTTTAATTCCGATAAGTGAAAATTTGTTTTTAAGCTGGCTTTAGCCTTCAAAATTTAATACACATGGTTACTATGTTTAATTTCCATACCGAAGAGCTCCCTAATAAAATTACACGCCAGGTCGGACAAAAAATCGAACAAGCTAGAGAAGAACTAAGCCTTGATCACAAATCTCTCGCTGAATACGCTTATATGAGTGTCTCTACTCTTCTCAAGGACGAACAAGGCACTAAAACACTAACCATTACTGATTTGATTTACCTGGCGGGAGCGTCAAAAAAGCCATTAACCTATTTTTTCCCTGAGGAGATTGTCCAAAGATTAGATGTCCCTTATCTAACACCAGATGAGGTAACACTTTTGCGTTTATTTAGGGAGTTATCCATTGGCGAAAAGACACGAATATTTGCCACAATTCGTGCTTGGTTACAGACTGATCACCAGGGACTTGAATGACCAACTTCCTCTATCATCACATCCAAACCCAAGTTACAGCCTGGCGAGAGGCGAATTACCCTTGCCCGGACCATCCCGCCATCAGTGAAATATTAGCCTTTGCGACTGTGCCTGAAACTGGTCAGTTGCGCTATCTTCGGGCGGCGCAATTCCGTGCCTTAGAAACGTACTGGTATCTCAGGCTGATCGAAAAAACTCCGCAGGTTTTTGAACTATATAAAAAGACTTACCCAGGAAATCGTAATATCCTTACCGCCTTAGACCTCTTTACCGAACCGATTAAGGATTTTCTCGTGGAAGAAGGGATTGAGGCCCTTTGGGAAAAAATACTGAACGATCCCGATTTTATCCGGCAACATCGGCTGGAAAGTGTCCACGAAACCCTCACCCTTTCCTACCCAAGCTATATCTTTGCGCTGGCAATGGGGGCCGGAAAAACCAGGCTGATCGGAGCGATCATCGCCACTGAATTTGCCCTGGCCCTAGAATATCATCCCGAAGAGTCAGGGCCATTTGTGCAAAACGCCCTAGTTTTTGCCCCCGGCTTGACGATCCTAGAAAGCCTGCGCGAACTGGCCGAGATCGAGTATGCTCGTCTATTGCCCCCGCGTTTATTCAAAACCTTCGACGCTTCCTACAAACTCACCATCACCCAAGATGGGCAGAAAGACTTGCCGGTCATTCGAGGAAGCCGGTATAACCTGATTGTGAGCAACACCGAAAAAATTCGGATTCAAAAACGTACCCTCCGCCGTCATCCGTCATGGACGGATCAGCAATACCGCCTCCGGTTGGAAGAAGAAGAACAGTCGGCCAATTTGCGTTTATTGGCCGTTGCCTCATTGCCAAACTTGGGAATTTTTTCCGATGAAGCCCACCATACCTACGGGGTTGACGTGGGGAAAGACCTCAAACGCGTGCGCCAAACCGTAGATTATCTGCACGAAAAAACCAATTTAATCGTCGTGGTCAACACAACAGGTACGCCATACTACCAACGCCAGCCCCTTAAAGATGTGGTGATCTGGTATGGCCTGGCTG
>WBZL01001098.1_pt1 | contig 29159 bp, 33 predicted proteins | sample 5204291 | NCBI WGS metagenome assembly WBZL01 (sample SAMN12344345, study PRJNA552823) | activated sludge metagenome | biome: Activated sludge suspended growth; feature: Nitrification reactor; material: Wastewater; isolation source: activated sludge from nitrification reactor of wastewater...
TGGGTCACCCTGCTGGTCGGCATCGGTGGCGTGCTCATCACGTTCATCGTCGGCATGCCGTCGATGGTGCGCACACGCTTCTCCACGCCCACGATCGGGCGCGACTGGATGATCGGCCACACCGGCACCGCCGTCGGTGCGATCGATCCCGAGGGTGTCGTCCAGGTGGGCGAGGCCAAGTGGCGGGCACGCACCCACCGCGCCACCCCCATCGCCGCCGGTGACGAGCTGAAGGTGATCGCCATCGACGGCATCACCCTCGAGGTCGAACCGCTCGAAGGTGCCGCCCGCGACCACCGCGAACGCCGCGCGAAGTCCTGACGCATCGCCGCGGAAGGGCGATACTGAAGCCATGGTGACCGTCGTCGACCGGCGTACGTTCGTGCAGGATCGCCCGGCCACCTATGGCATGGCCGGCGAGGGCCTGCCCGTGGTGCTGTTGCACGGGTGGGCGCTGGGCCAACACACCTACCGCGACGTGATCGGCGCGCTCGCCGATCAGGGGTGCCAGGTGATCGCGCCCGCGCTGCCCGGCTTCGGTGGCACTGCCGAGCTGCCGGGCGAGGTGTTCTCCCTGCGCGGCTACGCCCAATGGGTGGCCGATCTGCTCGACACCATCGGGCTGGAGGAGCCGGCCGTCGTCGTCGGGCATTCGTTCGGTGGTGGCGTGTCGGTGCGTTTCGCCCACGACCATCGCGAGCGGGTGCGCAGCCTGGTGCTGGTGAACTCGATCGGCGGGTCGTCGTGGAAGAGCGGCGGCGGACTCCGCAGCATCACCGAGCGTCCGCTGTGGGATTGGGGGCTGCACTTCCCCGGCGACGTGTGGCCCCTGCGCCAGGCCACGCGGGTGCTGCCCGTGCTGGCCGAAGACCTGTTGCCCAACCTGGTGCGCAACCCACGCGCGATCGTGAAGGTGGCCAACCTGGCCCGCAGGGCCGACCTGCGCAGCGAGTTGGAGGGCCTGCGCGACAGCGGCCTGCCGATCAGCATCATCTGGGGCACTCGCGACGGCATCATCCCGCGTGAGTCGTTCGAGGCGTTGTGTGTGGCCTCCGGGGTGGAGGGCACGGTCGTGGAAGGCTCACACAGCTGGCTGTTGGCCGACCCTCAGCAGTTCGGCGAGATCATCACCAACGATGTGCGTGTCGCCCAAGCGGCGCGCGAACTCGAACTCGCGGCCGCCGAGCGGCTCTCCCGCCGTCGCAAGGGCCTGCGCCGCGTCCAGTCGCTCCACGTGTGGCACCACCACGATCGCTCTGGCACTGACTCCTGACCCCTGACGTCACCGTGCGATGCGTCAGTCGGGGAGGCGGGGGCCGGCGATGCGCAGGTCGCCGCGGCGGCGGGTGATGCCGCGAGCGTCGAGTTCGTTGGCCAGCGGGAGCGCGTGCTTGCGGGTGATGCCCAGCTCATCGCGGAACTGGGCCATGGTGAACCCGTCCGCGTGGCGTCGCAGCAGGGCGGCCGCGGCCGTGACGGCGGCCTCGATCGCGGCGGGGTGGAACACGATGCCGTCGCGCTCGATGGCCAGCCCGCGGCGCACCATCTCGCGCAGTTGACCACGATCGACGCCGGCTGGATCGGGGGGAGCGGCGCCGGCCGCAGCCAGGGCGATGAGGAACGGGTGATCGGCGAGGGGGTCGCGCTGTTCGGCAGGGCGTGCCCGGCCACCTTCGACGGTGATGCCCGGCAACGTGGCCAGCACGGCCCGTTCGCGCTCGTCGAGGGCGGCCACCTCCAGCCCCAGCGCCGGCGCGTCGGCCAGGCGGGCCCGCAGACCCTCCTCAGTGGCCGCCAGCGCCTCGGGAGCCACCACCCAGCGCCCGATCGTGGGTGAGCGCTCTTCACCCGTCAGCGCGGCGAATTCGGCCGCCTCCAGCCATCCCCGCTCGGCCAGCATCCGCGAGGGGTCACGATCGGGGCGAGCCTTGGAGGCGGGCAGCACCGGCGCCACGTCGAGCACCTCGCCGCCTCCCACCGTCTCGTCGCGGCCGGACTCGCGGAGCACGAAGCGGTCGCCCGGCAGCACGGCCACCGGGTGGGCCAGGTGCAGGCGCACGAGGCCGGTACTGCCAGGGGCCAGCGACTCGCGGCCGAGCACGCGCAGGCGCACGGGCACCTCGTCCGAGCCGATGTACGCGGCGTATGCCCCCCGTCGCGACACGGTGTGGGAGAGCGCGGCCAGCACGGTGAGCGTGGCGTCGAAGCGCTGAGTGGGCCGCCACTGCTCGGCGCGCACGACAGCATCGCCGCGCCTCAGTTCGGTGTGGTCGACGCCGGCCAGATTGAGCGCCACCCGGTTGCCGGGGCCGATCGCCTCGTGGCGCAGCCCATGGCTCTGGATGCCGCGCACGCGGACATCGTGCCCGCCCGCCGTCAGCAGATCGTCGACCGCGAGCCGCCCGCCCGTCAGCGTGCCCGTCACCACCGTGCCGCTGCCCTTGGCCGCGAACACCCGGTCGACCCACAGGCGCGGCCGACCACGGTCGACGGCGCCGGGTGTACTGCGCGCCAACCGTGCGAGCGCGGTGCGCAGGTGGTGCATGCCCGCGCCGGTGGTGGCGCTCACCGGCACGATCGGGGCGTCGGCGAGGAAGGTTCCGGCGAGATGGTCGCGGACATCGAGTTCCTGCAGCGCGCACCACTCGTCGTCCACCAGGTCGGCCTTCGTGAGCGCGACGATGCCGTGAGCCACGCCGACCAACTGGAGGATGCGCAGGTGCTCCTCGCTCTGCGGCTTCCAGCCCTCCGTCGCGGCCACCACGAACAAGCACGCATCCACGCCGCCGACGCCGGCGAGCATGTTGCGCAGGAAGCGCACGTGGCCGGGCACGTCGACGAAGCTGAGGTCGGTGGCGGGGGTGTCGGGTGTGTCGACCGGCAGTGTGGTGTGGGCGAAGCCGAGGTCGATGGTGAGGCCGCGGCGGCGTTCCTCCTCCAGCCGGTCGGGGTCGGTGCCGGTGAGGGCGCGCACCAGCGACGACTTGCCGTGATCCACATGGCCGGCGGTGGCGACGACGCGCATCAGCTCGGAGGGAGGAGGGCGGCGAGCGCGTCGGCGACCTTGTCGTCGTCGGCGGGGTCGATCGTGCGCAGGTCGAGCAGGGTCTCGCCGTCGCGGGTGCGGGCCACGATCGGTGTCGGCCGGGCGGCCCGCAGTGCAGCCAGCAGCTCGCCCGGCACGGCGACGGCCACGGACGCGATGGCCACGCCGGGAGCGGAGCCGGCGCCGGGCAGCGCCTCGGTGGCCACCACGCGACCCGCACCGATCGACTGGACGATGCGTGCGGCGCGCACCGACAGGTCGTTCACCGAGGCCGCCGCCATCCGCCAGAAGGGGATCGTTTCGGCTGCCGTGCGGTGGAGGTGGGCCAGCGCCACCTCCTGCAGCGCGAGCAGGACGTGCGCGCCGGGGCGCAGGGCGCGGGCGAGGGGGTGGCCGGCGCACGCCTTCACCAGGTCGGCGCGCCCGGCGATGATGCCCGCCTGTGGGCCGCCCAGCAGCTTGTCGCCGCTGAACGTCACCAGTGCCGCGCCGTCGGCGAGTGTCTGGCGGGCGGCGGGCTCGTCGGCCAGCCAGGCCGGCGGCGCGCCCGGTAGCCATGGGCAGGTGGCATCCACGAGGCCGCTGCCGATGTCGGCCACCACCGGCACCGGCAGGCCGGCCAGTTCGGCCACCGAGGTGGCTTCCACGAAGCCCTCCACCCGGTAGTTGCTGGGGTGCACCTTCAGCACGAGTGCGACGTCGGCGCCCTTGCGCCCGAGGGCCTTGCGGTAGTCGGCCAGGCGGGTGCGGTTGGTGGTGCCGACGTCCACCAGGTGTGCTCCGCTCTGTTCCATCACCTCGGGCACACGGAAGCCGCCGCCGATCTCCACGCTCTCGCCGCGGCTCACCAACACCTGCCGGTCGCTCGCCAGCGCCGCCAGCACGAGCAGCACGGCCGCGGCGTTGTTGTTCACCACCATCGCCGCCTCGGCCCCGCACAGGGTGGCGAGCAGCCCGCCCACGGCGTGTTGGCGCGAGCCGCGCTCGCCGGTGGTGAGGTCGAGTTCGACATTGATCGCCTGCGCCGGGTGGTCCACAGCCAGTGGCGCCCGCCCGAGGTTGGTGTGCAGCAGTACGCCGGTGGCGTTGATCACCGGCGACAACAGCATGTGCCGATAGGTGAGCGCGCGCTCGATGGCGGCCGGTTCGGCGTAGGCGGCGGGCCCTTCGGCGATGGCCGCCCGGGCCAGCTCCACGCAGACTGCATGGGGCAGCTCGCTGGCCGCGGCCATCGCCCGCGCCAGACGATCCACGCTGGGGGGTCGCTGGTGGCCGCTCACGACGGCCGAGCGTACCCGTACACTCGCGGCCGTCATGCTGCCCGTGCCCATCGTTCGCCTCGACCCCGAGCTGGCCCTGCCCACCTACGCCCACCCGGGCGACGCGGGCCTCGATCTGCGCGCCCGCGAGAGCGGGGTGGTGCACCCTGCGGGTGGCCGCCTGCTGATGCCCACGGGTATCTCGATCGCGATCCCACCGGGCCACGCCGGCTTCGTGCTGCCCCGCAGCGGCAACGCGCTCAAACACGGCCTCACCGTCGCCAACGCCCCCGGCCTCATCGACGCCGCCTATCGCGGTGAGATCAAGGTGGTGCTGCTCAACACCGACCCCCACGAGCCGTTCCACGTGCACCGCGGCGACCGCATCGCGCAGCTCGTGGTGCAGCGTGTGGAAGAGGTGCAGTGGGTCGAGGTGGAGTCGCTCGATGGCGACGACCGCGGCGGCGGCTTCGGCCACACCGGCAAGGCGTAGGTGGGTCGAGGGGTTCGCGCTGCTCGAGCCACGGCCGTGCCGGGCAGGGTGTTCTACGTCACCGCGCAGAGCGACACATCTTCTGAGCGGTGACGCAGACGCCGCTCGCAAGGCGGTCGGGGCGGTTCAGGCCTCGGGGTCGTCCATGATCTCGCGCACCTCCTGCGCGCATTGGCACGAGGCCGCGAACTTGGCGGCCCACGCCAACGCCTCGGCGCGTGTCGGCACGTCGATGATGCAGAAGCCGCCGACCACGGCCTTGGTCTCGGGGTACGGGCCGTCGTGCGCCACGCCGTCGACACCGACGATGCTTGCCTGCTGACGGGCCACCCCGCCACCGAACACCCACACACCCGCAGCCTGTGCTGCACGCACGACTGCGTGGGTGGCATCGGCCACTTCGGGCAGTACGTCTTCGAGGTGGTCCATCGAGCCGTCGTCGAAGGAGAGCAAGTAGCGGGTCACCGCGGAGAAGCTACTGCCAGGCGAACACGGGTTGTTCGAAGTCGTGCACGCGCTCGCCGGCGCGACCTTCGAGCCCGACCCAGCGGAACTGCACCAGCACCGCCCCCGTGGGGGCGTGGATCAGGTCGCCGCCAAGGGGCACCTGCACCACGGGCCGGTCGCTCTCGGGGATGGTGATGAAGCGCGGCGAGTCGGGCCGTTGCAGGTGGTGCAGGCCGATGCGATACACGTGCGCCACCTCGGCCGGGTCGGGGCGCAACTCCACCGAGCCACCCGCCCACATCACCACCGGCGTCATCACATAGCCCGAGCGGGTGACATAGTCGTCGAGGCGGCCGAGCACCGCGGAGTCGGGTAGGTCGAGCCCCAACTCCTCGTGCAACTCGCGGCGCGCCGTGTCCTCGGGGGTCTCGCCCGGGTCCATCCGGCCACCGGGCAGGGCCCACTGGCCGCCGTGCCGGTTCAGCTTCGCGGCCCGCCGGCACAGCAGGAAGGCAGCCCCTCCGGCAACACCGGCCATGGCTCCCGAGAAGCCCGACACGTCACCCGGCACCACCGCCATCTGTTCGGCGCTGAACGGCAGGGGATCGTCGAGGTCGCTGCCGGCGACACTGTCGACGACCACGATCGCCACAGCCGCGTGACGATGATCGCCGCTCGGGGCCACCAGCCGCGGATGGGCGGCCAGGTTGGCGACCAGCCGCTCGCGCAGCATCTCGTCGTGGGGGATCACGGCTCTGCACCATAGGCGGCGATGCGTCAGACTGTCGTAGTGATCGATCTCTCGGTAGCCGTCACGCCCCTGTACTTCGGTTCCATCGCGATGGAGAAGAAGGCGCTGGAGAAACGCGCCGCCGAGCACGGCCCCACCGCGGCCGACTACGACCCGCCCGACACGCGCACCAGCCTGGCCATGGGCGTCCTGAGCCTCACCGCACCGATCACCGCGGCCGTCGCCGCGTACGCGGTGCCGTTCCGTGTCGGCAAGCGCAGCGGCCGCGTCGGCAAGATCGTGCTCGGCGTCGCTGTCACCGCCGCCGCAGTCACCACGATCGCCGACGGCATCGTGCGCACCGCCGACACCGCCACCGAACGCGGTCGGCGGGCCAAGGCGCAGGCGCGCAGGATCGCGGAGGTGGGTGGGGTGGCCGCCATCGCCGCGGGCGGCGTGGTGCTCACCGCCACCACCCAGGCGCTCACCAGCGCCACCCGGCTGTGGCGCAAGGGCAAGGCGCACGACATGGGCAAGGGCCCGCTCCCGTTCGCGCTGGCGATGGTGTGGTGGGATCTCGCCTATTACTGGAACCACCGCAACATGCACACATACCGGGCGATGTGGGCGATCCATGTGGTGCACCACAGCAGCGAGCACTACAACCTCTCCACGGCCTTGCGCCAGCCCGTCGCCGGTGCGTTCGGCGTGTGGGTGCCCTATGGCCTACCGGCCCGCATCGGCGTGCGTCCGTCGCTCATCGAAACCTCCCGCGCGCTCAATCTGATCTACCAGTACTGGATCCACACCGATCTGGTGCGCAGCCTCGGCGCCGGCGAGGAGGTGCTCAACTCGCCCTCCCATCACCGGGTGCATCACGGCCGCAACAAGCGCTACATCGATCGCAACCACGCGGGCATCCTCATCATCTGGGACCGCCTGTTCGGCACGTTCACCCGCGAGAGGGACGAAGAGCCGGTGGTGTACGGCCTCACCACCAACATCGAGACCTACAACTTGTGGACCGTCGCGACGCACGAGTACCGCGACATGTTCCGCGAGGTGGCACGCTCCACGAACTGGAGTGATCGGCTCGGCTTCGTGTTCCGCAGCCCGGGGTGGGCCTACCGCCGGCGCGAGCAACTTGCAGCTGCCGCGACGATCGACGCGTGACCACCTACAGTTCGCACGTTCCCAACACAACAAGGAGACCAGTCATGGCCGGGAAGTTCGAGCTCTACACCGCGAAGAACGGCAAGTTCCGTTTCCGTCTGAAGGCCGGCAACGGTGAGATCATCGCCGCCAGCAGCGAGGACTACGAGACGAAGGCCGCCGCGAAGAAGGGCATCGCCTCGATCCAGAAGAACGCTGCCGGCGCCGAGATCGTCGACACCGACGCGGTCGCTGCCGCCGCCGCGAAGGCCAAGGCCGCCGCTGCCAAGGCCCCGGCGAAGAAGGCCCCGGCGAAGAAGGCCGCACCGGCCAAGAAGGCTGCCGCGAAGAAGTAGTGAGCCCGCTGCGGGCGGGCTGGCCCGAGTGGGTCAGCTCGCCGCGGCGATCTCGTCGACGTTCGAGCGTCGCATGCGCTCGACACGCCCGAGGAAATCGAGCAGCACCTTGTTGAACGTGCTGGCGTGCTCGACCATGAAGCCGTGCGCGGCCCCGGAGATGACCACCAGCTCCGCGTTGGGCAGACGATCGGCGATCTCCTCGCTGTCGCCGCGCGGGGTGAGGATGTCCTGGTTGCCCACCAACACGAGGGTGGGCGCGGTGACCTCACCGAGGCGCTCGGCCACCGTGTCGTCGACGTCGAGGATCGCCCTCACCTGTGAGACGAACGCGTGCGAGGTGCGCCCCATCGCGAGCGGGCCGAGCCAACCGAACGCAGGCAGCAGGCGACGGAACGAGCGGGGTCCGATCACCCACCGGGCAGCCTCCTTCGTCATCACCCCGACCCCGCGCTCGCTGGCGGTGGTGGCCCAGCTGGCGAGCAGCTCGCGCCGCCACGGATGGTTGCGGCAGGCGGTGCACGCGAGCGTGAGTGACAACACCCGCTCGGGGTGGTACAGCCCGATGATCTGGCTGATCGCGCCACCCATCGATGCCCCCACGATGTGCGCCTTCTCCACGCCCACCGCGTCGAGCACGGCGATCGCATCGGCCGCCATCTGCTCGAGCGAGTAGTGCCCGAACGGCTTGTCGCTGCGCCCCGCGCCGCGGTTGTCGAGCGCGATCACCCGGTAGTGCATCGCGAGCGGGATGCGCTGCATGTCCCAGCCGTGCTTGTCGGCGCCGAGGCCCTGGATCATCAGCACCGGGGTGGCATTTGCCCGCCCCAACACTTCGTAGTGCAGGCGTGTGCCGTCTGCCGCGCGTGCGTATGCCATGTCAGCCCTCCGCCAACCAGTCGAGTGGGGCGACGCCGGTCTGCATACCGCCGAACCCGTCGAGCATCCGTTGCAGGTGGTGTTGCACCTGTTCGGCGAGCTCCACCTCGGCCAGCGGGCCGCGGCGCTTCTTGCGCGGCCTCACCTGTGGCCCCACCTCGGCGCGGGCGGTGCGGCTGACCGACGAGCTCATCGTCGCCAGCGGGAACACGGGAACGCCGGCGAGCACCGCCGGGCCGATGAGCTCGTGTGCGACCGCTCCGGCATGGCGCGGGTGCGAGGTGGGTGCGGCCGAGACGATCACCAACTCGTGGTGCCGCAACGCGCCGAGCACGTCGGCCGGTTGGGCGAGCAGGCCGCCCAGGCGGCGCAGCAACGGCCCCATCGGGGCGATGTCGGGCCGCCCGACGAAGCGCACCGGCCGGTTGCCCTCCTCGCTGAGCGCCAACGCGGCGTAGATGCTGGTGAGGCCCCAGCGGCGCGAGTTGCAGACCAGCAGCGCGCCGGTGCGCGCCGGCAGGTGCTGCAGGCCACCGACGCTCACGTTCCAGCGCAGGTGGGCGAGGGGCGCGACGGCGGAGATGAAGTGTGGGTCGCGACCGAAGTCGTCGACGGAGTGCACGGGCCACAGGGCGCGCACCGGAGAGGTGAGGGTGTTACCCACACGGTCGGCCGCGCGGCGGGGGAACTGGATCAGGTCGGCCATCAGGCCACCTCCTCGATGCGGCCGATGCGCACGACGCTCTCCCACGCGTAGAGGTGATCGATCACCTCGGGCGTGGAAAGGGCCGGGTGCAGGCCGAGCACCTGCGCGGCCTTGGCGCCGTCGGCCAGGCGGCCGCGGTGCATCAGCTCGATGACATGGTCGGGGATCGGAGCGCCCGCCATGTGGCTGAGCTTGCCGGCGATCCACCATTCCGGCCCGGCCAGCGGCAACGGCACCCGGTGGCCGCGCATGATCGCCTGCACCGCCGTGATCGCACCGGGAGCGACGATGTTGAGCGGCTCGTCGAGGCGTTGCGCGGCGGCAGCGACGAATGCGTTGGCGGCATCGCCGTCGTGGATGACCGCGAACGGCGAATCGGCGAGCAGGCTGTAGGGCACCACCGGCTGACGCAGCAGGCGGCCCAGCGGACTGGGCACGTGCTTGCCGAGCACGGGCGCGAGGCGCAGCTTGCCCACGGCGATCTTCACGCGGCGGCCCACCTCGCGGGCCTGGCGCTCGATGTTGGCGAGCATCTTGCCGTACTCGCTGCTGGGGTGCAGGGCCGCCGTCTCGTCGGGGCGGGTGGGGGCGTTGCGGTTGCGGCCGTACACCTCGATGCCGCTGCGCACCACCATGCTTTCCAGCGCCGGGCACTCGGCCGCGGCGCCGATGACGGCGGTGGTGGCGTCGGCGGTGAACTGACGAGCGTGCGCCAGGCCGGCGCGGGCGTCGGGCTCCCACACGCTGAGGTTGATGACCACATGGGGGTTGAACTTGGTGACCACATCGACGATGCGTTCACGCTGGCTGGGATGCAGCAGGTGGAACTCGGCCATCCTCAATCGTCGCCGGGGTGGGTCGACGTCGATGCCGACCAGCGACCCCACCCAGGGTTCGGCCTCCAGCTTCGCGGCGACGAGCGAGCCGAGCTCGCCACCCATGCCACTCACCAGAACTCGCTGTCCGCGCACAACTCCACGTTACCCAGTGGTAGCCTGCCAACTGGCAATGGGGCGCTTCAGGGCGCAGCGGAGAAGGCCGATATTTCTTTGCGCGTCCACCTAGCCGGAGTCCTGCCCCGTGATCACCAACCGCCCACGCCGAACCACCCCGCGGTTCCGTCGTTCGCGCGCGATCGCGTGGGGCGCTGCGCTGATGGCCGCGGTGCTCACCGTGCCGATCCTCGGTGGGAATCCGCCGACGGCTGAGGGCGCGCCGACGGTGGCGGTGTGCACCGGCGCCACCTACACCGTGAAGTCGGGTGACTCGTGGTCGCGGATCGCCTCGCTCCACCATGTGACCCTGGCCGCCCTGCTGGCCGCCAACAACGCAACGGCCACCACGGTGATCCACCCGGGCCAGGTGGTGTGCCTGCCCGCAGGGGCCACCAACACCACGACCACCACCACCGTCCCCACCCCGCCCAGCCTGCCCCCGGGGGCGATCGCCATCGCCCAGTTCCCCGTGCAGGGCCTGTGCTGGTTCACCGACAGTTGGGGTGCGCCGCGATCGGGCGGGCGTTCGCACGAGGGTGTCGACGTGCTCGCCGCCCAGGGCAACAAGGTGTACGCCGTCGACGACGGTGTGCTCACCAAGCAGTACATCGACGCCCCCGGGTCGCTGTCGGGCAACGGCTGGCGGCTCACGCGGGCCGACGGCACCTACTTCTTCTACGCCCACTTCTCGGCGTTCGCCCCCGGCCTCTCCGTCGGCTCGTCGGTGAAGGCCGGCCAGATCATCGGCCTGATCGGCATGACCGGCAATGCCGGATCACCCCACCTCCACTTCGAGGTGCACCCCGGTGGCGGTGCGCCGATCAACCCGACGCCCACGATCACGGCGGTGAACGGGTGCAAGACCACCAAGATCCCGCCGCAGCCGGGTGACCCGACGCCCACCACCACGACGACCGCGCCGACCGTGCCGGTGACGGCGCCGGCCCCCACGACGACCACCACCACCACCACGACGGCGCCTCCCGCCACCCTTCCGCCGCCTGCGGTCGGGCCGGGTCTGTGGCAGTTCATCGCCCCCGTCGTGGCCTTCGACGGCAACCTGCCGGCGGGAACCCCCTCCACCGTCAAGGTCGACGATCTTGCCGGGGTGGCGGCCTCCACCACGGGTGTGATGGTGCGCGTCGTGGTGCGCGACGCGGCGATCGGCGGGTACCTCGCGGCGTACTCGTGCGCGATCGGCCCGCCGTCCACTTCCACGCTCAACTACGCGGCCGGCCGCGTGAACGCCACCATGTCGCTCGTGGGCGTCAGCGATGGCGCGATCTGTGTGTCCACCTCGTCCGTGGTGAGCGTGCGCATCGAGGTGGTGGGCTACCTCAGCACACTCGGCGTGGGCGTGGTGCCGATGACCTCACGGCGTGCGCTCGACACCCGCGTCACCGACAATCGTCTGGCTGCCGGTACGCCGGTGACGATCACTCCGACGGCGCTGGGCACACCCCGCGGCGCGAAGGCGGCGACGGTCACCGTTACCGTGCTCGCCCCCGAGGACGAAGGCGAACTCGATCTCGGGCCGTGTGGCGGCACACCCTGGACCGTGTCCTACACCAACGCCTCGGTGCAGGTGTTCTCCGCCATCGTGCGCATCAACGACGCAGGGCTGTGCGTGAAGGCCTCCACCGCGGTCGACGTGGTGGTGGACGTCACCGGTGTGTGGGCGGGCACGTTGCAGCTCGGCCTCACGGCACCCACCCGCGTCTACGACTCGCGCAACGCGGGGGCGATCACCACCAGCGAGCGGCGCATCACCGTGCCGCTGCCCGCCGGAGCGAGGCGCGCCCAGTTCACCATCGCCGTGCTCGGCGGTTCTGCCGGGGCGCTGTACGCATGGAACTGTTCCACCGCGAAGCCGACCGCCTCTGTGGCGGCCACCTCCGGGATGGCGGTCGCGGTGACGGTGACGATGGACGTCACCGGCGGTCAGTTGTGCCTGGCCTCCACGGGCAGCCTGCACGCCATCGTCGACCTCACCGGCGTGGGCTGAATCAGCCGAAGCCGCGGCTGTCCTGCTTCAGCGCGGTGTCCACCGAGAGGGCCGAGGCGACCACCAGCGAGTTGAGCGGCTGGGGGATCTGGGCGTGGATCTGGACGACATAGTTGTCGGCCGTGGTGAACAGGGTCTTGGCCACGCCTTCGAAGGTCTTGGTGATGCGGGCCACTTCCTGGCCGGTGTGATCCTCGATGCGGAAGTTCCAGGCCCGCCAGTTCTCCGCCTTGATGTAGCCGTAGGTGTGGCCGCCGGCCTGCAGCGAGAAGTTGATCTTGCCGATCATGTTCTCCTGCACGATGCGGCCGATCTCCTGGTCGTTGGCGTCGCTGACGATGACCGTGCTCTTCATCACCTTGGCCGGGCGGGTGATGCGCAACACCACCCGACCCTGCATGTCGGCCACTTCCAGCTTGTGGGTCATGAACTGGTCGAGGCTGGTGAGCAGGCGCACGGCCTTCTTGGCCGCGCTCTGGCCCACCTGGTTGACGGTGGCGATCTGCTGGCCGTCCTTGTTGAACACGCTGTACTGGTTGTTCAGCTCGATGAGCTTGGCCTTCTGGTTGACCACCAGCACCGGCTCGGTGAAGACCGTGCCGCCGCCCTGGAAGGCGGTCTGTTGCACGCTCGCGCCGCGGTACTTGTCCTGGCTGTACACCTGCTGCTGGATCTTGTTGGGGTCGCCCTCGTTGCCGACGGTGAGGGCGCTGTCCACGCGGTCGAGGCCTTTGGGCTGGAGGGGATCGGTGCCCTGCACACCGTTGTTGCTGACATGGTCGGTCCATGCCGTGCCGTTCCAGTAGCGCAGCTGATGGCGCTGCATGGGGTCGGGGTACCAGTTCGCCGGAGTCGTGCTCATGGGCTGCATCGTAGGCGCGCCGGGAGACTCCGAGTGTCTGCGTCGATATGCGGAGCCTCCGAGTTCTTGCGTCGGTACAGGTACGACGGAGACCCTCGAACGGGCACGTTGCTCGGCGGGCCGACGACACCACGGTGGCCGGCAGGATTACCATGAAGTCACCCAGGCGGGAGGTCGTGGCATGTCGAGGCGAGTCGGTGGCAGAGCAACGATGACGGCGATCCTCTTGAGCGTGCTCGTCGGATGCGGGAGTTCGGCGGACGGCCCGGATGCCACACCCACGACCGAGCAGCCGACGACGTGCACGACCGCAGCGCCCCCCACCACCGAGTCCTCCACCGCGAGTTCGGTCGCGCTCACCGGGCGGAGCGTCGTGCTCGCCCCTGATGGCCTCGGCCCGGCGAAGTTCGGGCAGCCCGCCGACACCGTGGTCAGCCTGCTCACCGAAGTGCTCGGTGAACCCGGCCGACCCTGGACGATGAGTGGGGTCACGTGGGGCACCGAGGGCGGGACGCAGATCACAGCGTTCTTCAGCACCCCGGGGGCCGACGGCGTGAGCTCTTTCACTGGCTGGCAGCTTCGAGGCCAGGGTGCGCTCGGTGATCTCGAGTTGGCGACGCCCGCGGGCGTCACCCTGGGGAGCTCGGTGGCAGATGCGCTCGCGGCCTACCCGGATGCGCTGATCGCCGCCGACTTCGTCACCCACTGTGGCGACGGCTGGTGGTTGCCCACCCAGTACGAGTTCGATGACGGAGTGCGCGGCATCGCCGGCCCGCGCGACACGGTGATGGACATGGCCCTCGCGGCGCTGGCGGCCCATGGGTACCCCATCGACTGGGAGCACTGCGGAGATGCCGGGTGCTGGGCCGTGGTCGCGGACTATCAGCGTTCGGTCGGCCTCCCCGACAACGGGCTGTTCGACCGGGCCACGTGGTTGTCGCTCGGGTTGCCCCTGCCGGCCGATCCGACCGCTGTCATCACCCTGCTCGAAGCCGGGACCGGCATCGTCTGGTGCTGAGCCGGGCGGCCGCCCCGCCGACGCGCGCTAGCGCAGCTCGTGCGCCATGAGGATCACTTCACGGGCGAACGGGTCGAGCTGGCGTTTGGCGATGCGCTCGGTGAGGTTGATCGCCATCGACGGGTCGTCGACCATCCCGCTCCAGCGGATGTAGCCGCCCATGATCCCGATGATGCGATCATCGACCGATTCGCTGTGGGCGATCACCTTCGTGCTCGCCTCCAGCAGGCCGTTGAGCTCGGTGTAGAACGCCTTCAGCCACATGCCGAGGTCGTCGGTGCCGGTGAACGGGCGGTGCAGGTAGTGCAGGCCCAACTCGTCGTAGTTGTGCAGGTTGTGCGGCGCGGGGATGATGCTGATGACACAGCCGAACCCGTTCTCGCGCAGCCAGATGATCTCCTCCTGGCGGCGGACGCGACGATGGTTGTCGCCGTAGCCGCCGGGGCGCTCGCACACGGCGAGCTTTTCTTTCATGATCCACGTGAAGTTGCGCGGTGTGATGCCCAACGCCCACTTCCCGCGCAGCCTGGGAGGCACGATGCCTTCCTCCACGAGTCGAACAACGAGATGTTGCGGTGCAGGCTACTCGTTCGCAGGCGGGTTCGCTGGGGCCGAGACGGTCAATCGTTGCCGGTGGCGCTCCACCCGGCGCCCGCCGGTCACCTCGGCGGCACCGGCGGCACCGGCAGCCACCGCGAGCACCCTCTCCACCGACGCTGCGTCGGGCGGGTGGTCGGCGGTGAGCCAGTGGCGCACGGCCCTGCGGGCCAGGGCCGGCGGCGCCGCGACCAGGGCTTTGGCGTCGGTCGGGTCGATCGTGGCTGCCAGCGTGTCGAGCAGGTCGCTCTCCTCGCGCGCCAGATCTGCCTGCCGGGTGAGCACCGGCACCGGATCACGTCGGCCGAGATCGGCCAGGAGGGGCAGCAGTTCGTGGCGCACCCGGTTGCGCAGGTGGCGTGGGTCGCGGTTGGAGGGGTCGTCCACCACCACCAGGCCCATCGCGCTGCACAGCGCCACCGTCTCCGAGCGGCGCAGTGCCAGCAGCGGCTTGGTGGGGCCGGGTCGCATCGCCGCCAGGCCGGGGAGTGCCGCCCCGCGCAGCAGGTTCAGGAGCACGGTCTCGGCCTGGTCGTCGGCGGTGTGGCCGGTGAGCGTCCCGGGGGGCAGGGCGGCGTGGCGTGCTTCGCGGGCGCGAGCCTCCAGGTTGGGTCCGTCGGCCAGCTCCACCCTCACCGAATCGAACCGGACGCCCAGGCGCAGGGCGGTGGCACGCACCGTGTCGGCCTCGAGGTGAGAGCCGGCGCGCAGGCCGTGGTCCACGTGGAAGGCGGTGGCGTCCAGCCCGGCGGCGACGGCGAGGGCCAACAAGGCGGTGGAGTCGGCGCCGCCGGAGACGGCACAGGTGACGCGGGTTCCCGCCGGTGGAAACGTGCAGCGCGTCAGCAACGACGCGAGCAGGGCGTCAGCAGGGGCTGACGTGACCGGTCAGTCCTCGCGCTGGTGACGGCGACGGCCCGGGTACTGCGGGGCGACGACCTTCTTCAGGTAGCCGACGCCGAGACCGGCGATGGCCAGGAGGGCAAGGAGCGTGAGGCCAACCGCGAGCCACCAATGGAAGACGTATGCCGCGAGCATGGGTGCCAGCGTAGCCACTCAGGACGTGGTGAGGGCCAATCCGCTGTCAGCCGATGCGGCCGTCGCCGTCGAAGTCTTCCCCGAAGCACAACTCGATCTTGGAGAGCAACCCGGGGGGCAGTTCGTCGTTCTGGCACTTGGCGCTGATGACGACCTTCAGTTCGGCATGGAAGTCGTACGCCTGCAGACAGTCCATGCACCCGTCGAGGTGGGCCTGGATGGCCTCGCGCGCGGGCACTTCGAGTTCGCCGTCGAGGAAGGTCTCGAGTTCGCGGAGGGTTTCGTCGCAGTCAGCCATCGTGGTCACCACCATCGACGCGGGCCAACAGCCCACGCTCGGTCGCGTAGTCGATCAACGCCTTGTGCATCGCCTTTCTTCCCCGATGCAGGCGCGACATCACAGTGCCGATCGGGATGTCGAGCATCTCGGCGATCTCCTTGTAAGAGAACTGCTCCACGTCGGCGAGCAGCACCGGCAGTCGGAAGGCGTCGGGCAGGCCTTCGAGCGCCTTCTTCACCTCGTCGTCGGTGAACAGGTCGAAGAGGGTGTCTTCCGCGCTCTGCGCCGCGGCATCGACCCCGCTGATGCGCCGGTACAGGTAGAGATCCTCGACGTCGGCGAGCTCGGTCTCCTGCGGACGGCGTTGCTTGGCGCGGTAGGTGTTGATGAACGTGTTGGTGAGGATGCGGAACAGCCAGGCCCGCAGGTTGGTGCCCTCGCTGAACGTGGCGTAACCCCGGTAGGCCCGCATGTACGTGTCCTGCACGAGATCCTCGGCGTCGCTGGGATTGCGCGTCATGCGCAGCGCCGCGCTGTACAGCTGCGGTGCGTACTGCATCGCCTGCTGCGCGAACTCACTGCGATCGGCCATCGAGGCACCCTACCCGCGAGGGTCGGTTCGGTCGTCGGCCTGTTGGTCGACGAACTCGTCCACGAGGCGCACGTAGCGTTCGAGCAGCTCGGTGAACGAGATGATCTCGTCCTTGTGGAACTGGTCCATCACGTGGGTGATGAGCGTCAACCGTCGCTGCGACACCGCGTCGTAGGCAGCCCGACCGGCGTCGGTGATCTGTACGCACACCACCCGGCCGTCATCCGGGCTGGGCAGGCGCTCGGCCAGGCCGGCGTTCACCATGCGGTGGATCGCCCGCGTGGCGGTGGACGGCTCGACGCGCAACGCCTCGGCGAGCTCGCTCATCCGCCACGTCTTGCCGGTGGCGAGCAGGTCGAGGGTGTCCATCTGACCGAGCTCGATCGCCTCCTCGGTGCTGCCGAGCAGGTAGTCGCGCAAGGCTGCGGTGGATGCGCCGCGGCGCAGGTCGCGCCAGGCGCGCCCGATGCGAACGGCGAGGAGGTGGTCTTCAGGGCTGCGATGGGTCATGGCTGGTGTGGGCCCGTTGTGAGGGGATGCGGGCCAGGGTAGTCATCGTGCACCTGGGGTGCCGAACGCTCAGTGCTGCTTGGGCAGCGATGCCTTGGCCTTGTCCACCAGGTGCGGGGGCAGCAGGTCGTAGTGGTGGTGCTGCACGGTGAACCGCCCACGGCCACCGGTCATGGAGCGCAGCTCGATGGCATACCGCAACAGTTCGGCGGCGGGCACGAGCGCCGACACCTCCTGCTCGCCGTGGTCGGCGTTGGCCGAACCCTGCACCCGACCGCGGCGGGAGGTGATGTCGCCCATCACGTCGCCCTGGTACCCGCCGGGCACCGTGACCGTGAGCAGCGAGATCGGCTCGAGCACCACCACGCCCGCGGCCGCCAGGCCTTCCTTCAGGCCGTGGGCCGCCGCGGTCTTGAACGCCATGTCGCTGGAATCGACCGAGTGGTACTTGCCGTCGTAGCACTCCACCTGCACGTCGACGACCGTGAAGCCGTGCACGCCGCCCTTGGCCATGGCGTCCTCGATGCCGGACTGGATGGCTCCCATGTAGTTGCGTGGGATCGAGCCACCGACGATCGCGTCGACGAACTTGAAGCCCTCGCCGCGAGCGAGAGGGGCCACCCTCAGGTTCACCACGGCGAACTGGCCATGGCCGCCGCTCTGCTTCTTCACCTTGCCCTCGGCGTCGGCCTTGCCGGTGATCGTCTCGCGATAGGCGATGCGCACCTCGGCCGTGTCGACGTTGACCCCGAACTTGCGGGCGAGCCGCTCGATGGCGACGGCGATGTGGGTGTCGCCCACGCCGCGCAGGACGGTCTGGTTGGTCTCCTCCAGCCGCTCGACGAGCAGGGAGGGATCCTCGGTCTGCAGGCGGCCGAGCGCGTTGCCCAACTTGTCGTCGTCGGCCTGGGTGCGCGGCACGATCGCGACGGCGTACTGCGGCGCCGGGCGAGCCGGCGGCTTGGCCTTCACCGGCGAACCCTTGGGGGCCAGTGTGTCGCCGGTGTGGGTGTTGCTCAGTTTGGCGACGGCCGCGATGTCGCCAGCCGCGATCTCGCTGACGGCGATCTCCTCCTTGCCGCGCACGACGAACATGGCGTGCATCCGCTCCTCGGCGGAGGTGGTGCTGTTGATGAGCTTGTCGTCGGTCTTGATCGTGCCGGAGAGCACCTTGAACACCGAGAGCTGGCCGACGTACGGGTCGGCGATGGTCTTGAACACGCTGAGCAGGGGCTGGGCCGAGGCATCGGCCGGCACGGGCGACTCGCTGCCACCGGCGATCACCGTCGCCGGGCGGTCGGCGGGCGACGGTCCGAGTTCGCAGATGAAGTCGGCCAGGCGGTCGACGCCCACACCGGTGGCCGCTGAGCCGAGCAGCACGGGGAACTCGACGCAGTCGAGCACCTCGTGGGCCAGGGTGCGCTCGAGTTCGGCCACCGACGGGACATCGCCCGAGAGGTAGCGCTCGAGTTGGTCGTCGTCGCCGGCGACGATCTCCTCCAGCACCGCATCGTGCAAGGCGTGCTCCTCGTCGGCCACGTCGGCGGGCAGGGGTTCGCTGTGGTGCTTGCCGTCGGCCTCGTACTCGTAGGCTTCCTCGCTGAGCACGTCGGCCACACCGTGCAGGGTGCCCGCCTCGCCGAGGGGCAGTTCGAGCGCCACGAACCCGGCGCCGAACGTCATCTTCAGCCGGTCGAGCACCTTGTGGAAGTCGGCGCGATCCTTGTCCTCCTTGTTGACGAACACCATGCGCGGGATGCCGAGCGTGGCGCACTTGCGCCAGAACAGTTCGGTCTGCACCTCCACCCCGTCGACCGCGCTGACGACGAACACGGCGAGATCGGCGACGGCGAGCGCGGCATCGACCTCGGCCTCGAAGTCGACATAGCCTGGCGTGTCGATGAGGTTGACCTTGTAGGTGTTGCCGTCGGTGGCCTTCCATTCGAAGGGGGCCAGCGCCATCGACAGCGAGATCTTGCGCTTCACGCTCTCGGGTTCGGTGTCGAGCAGGCTGGTGCCGTCATCCACCTTGCCGGCACGGGCGACCGTGCCCGAGCGGGCCAACAGGGCTTCGGCCAGGCTCGTCTTGCCGGCTCCCCCGTGCCCCACCAGTGCGACGTTGCGGATGCGGTCCGTCGGGTAGCTCTTCACTGCGGCCCCTCTCTGAGTGCTTCTCCGGCCGCGACCGTAGTCGCTGAAAACGTGCGCCCATCAGGGACCTTGGACACCAGGGCGCGGTCGTTCTGCCCTGCCGCCCCCTGGTGGTACGCGAGAGCGGCCACCCGGTTGCCCGGATGGCCGCTCTCGAACCGCGGTGTGGCCTGCACGGCCCGTTGACCGCCGGCGTTGGGGGGTCAGCCGCCGTTGGCCGCCGCGGAGGCTGCGCTGTTCAGCTCCTGGTCGATGGAGCCGACCATCTGCTCGGCCTCACCCAGCGACTGCTCGGCAGCGGTGAGGGCCTGCTGCAGGCGCTGCTCGGCTGCTTGCTGGGCCGCCTGCTCGGTGGCGGCGTCGCCGGCCCCCGTGGTGGCGGCGGTGGCATCGGTGCCGCCGGTCGTCACCTGCGGGTCGGTGGTGGCGCTGTCACCGGCCGGGTCGGTGGTGCCGGAGTCGCCGGTCGCCGGGGCAGTGGCGACAACACCTTGGGCGGGGTTGTCGCCGGCCCCTCCGGTGGTGGCGCCGCAGGCGGCGAGCGTCAGCAGGGCCATGACGCCGACGAGGGTGTGCCCGATGGTGCAGCGTGCGGCGCGGGGTGCGGTGTGGCGGCTCACGGTGATCAGTCCTTCAGGTCGGCGATGATCGCTCGGGCATCGGCCATGGCGGCCTGGAGGTCGGCCTTCACGGCCCGCAGGGCGCTGGTGGTGGGGCCGAGCAGCGAGTGGTTCGCGTTCCAGTCGGCGGGGGTGTAGGTCAGCTCGGTGTCGACCACGCCGCTCAACTGGGCGGCGGCATCGGCCAGCTTGGCCTTCATGTCCTCCAACGCAGCGGCGGCATCGGTGACGTCCTTGCCGGCGGCATCGGCCTCGTCGATCGCCGTCTCCAGCCGGGCGACGACACCGTCCGCCTTGGTGATGGCTGCGGCCGCACGATCACCACCGATGGCGAGGTGCACCTGGGGCGAACGCAGGGCGTAGATGCGGTAGTCGCTGGCGATGCTCTCGCAGTGGGTGCGCAGGGCGGCAGGATCGGTGTCGGCCTCGATGGTCGCCTGCAGGTCGGTGAGTCCGGAGTCGGCGGCGGCGAGGAAGGAGTGGATCGTCGACTCGTGGGCGTCGGTCAGGTTGGCGGCCGAGCTCGCCTGGCTGTTGAGCTTGGCGATCTCGCCGTGGCGGACGGTGATCGCCTCGATGCAGCGGGCCTTCACGGCATTGATGTCGATGGGACCCTCCGCGCCGGCGGCGGACGCGGTGCCGGCGACGCCGAGCACGCCCGCGAGGGCGAGTCCGGCGGCGAGGAAGCGGTGGCGGGTGGTGGGGATCATGGGGGTCACCTCGTGGTTCGGGCCGGGCGGGGTGCCCGATCTCTCGAGGTTCATGGTGTGGCCCACCCGTGATGCCCCCGTGGGCAAGTTGTGAGGAAAATGTGATGGCCCCCGGGCCCGCCGGAGTCCTGCCCTCCCTTCGAGCTTCGAGCTTCGAGCTTCGAGCTTCGAGCCTCGTTGCCTCGTTGCCCCGTTTCGCTGGTTCACGTCGTGGCCGCTGCCACAAGCCTGTGGTCAGACCCGCGACGTGAACCGCTTGCGATGCTGCGGCCGGGGGCGTGAACCGATGCCACACGCCAGAGGCTGAACGGCCGCAGCAGCCTCCCACTAGCCTGTCGGCCAGATGGACCCCTGCATGGCACAGGATTTCGCGCCACGTTTCGGTCCATCCCCGCCGGGTTAGCTCAGATGGCAGAGCACTTGACTTGTAATCATGTGGTCGCGAGTTCGATTCTCGCACCCGGCTCCCTGTGATCACGTGAAGTCCGAACGATCCGAGGTGCGCGTCCGCGAGAAGCGGTCAGTCCATGCCGAGGCGGGCGATCCCGAACTGCACGAGCCGATGCTCTCAGCCGAGGGCAGCGATGATCGATGTGCCGATGACTCCGAGGTGAGAACCGGTGCGACGTGAAGTGGTCATGTCTGTCCAGAGCCGGCCGCCGTGCGGCCGTGACGCGACGCCTACTCGATGATGGCGAGCTCGCGCACGCGGGCGAGCAGTACGTCGATCGCCGGCGCGTTCAGGCCGCCGTGAGGGATGATCACGTCCGCGTAGCGCTTGCTCGGCTCGACGAACTGCTCGTGGGCCGGGCGCACCGTCTCCAGGTACTGGGCGATGATGCTGTCGGGTGTGCGCCCGCGCTCGGCGACGTCGCGCAGCAGGCGGCGGATGAAGCGCAGGTCGGCCTCGGTGTCGATGTACACCTTCAGGTCGAAGCGGTCGCGCAGGCTCGCCTCGGCGAGCACCAGGATGCCCTCGATCACCACGATGCGCGATGGCTCGACCGTGCGCACCTCCGCGCTGCGCACATGGTTGGTGTAGTCGTACACCGGCACGGGTACCGCATGGCCCGTCGAGAGCAGGTCGACGTGCTCGGCGAGCAATTCCCAGTCGAAGGCGGAGGGATGGTCGTAGTCGCACGCGGCCCTCTGCGCCAGCGGCAGCTCGGGAAAGGTGCGGTAGTACGAGTCGAGCTTGATGAGCGACACCCGCTGGTCGCCGGCCATCTCCGCCAGCCGCTCGGCGACGGTGGTCTTGCCCGAACAGCTGCCCCCGGCGACACCGATGAGGTAGGGGCGGTGTGCGGGATCACGATCGGGCGACATCGGTGTTCAACATAGCGCTCACCGGGGAACGCGGCCCGGCCCGGTCGAACGCGTGTCCGATGCTTGGCATCGTGTGCGGCGGTCGGCAAGGCTGGGTGATCATGACCAACGACAGCGACCTTCTCACCACTGGCGAGCTCGGCGAACGCGAGTTGGCCATCCTGCGTTTCGAGGCCACCTGGTTCACCCTCGACGAGGATCGTCACGACGCCATCCGCGCGCGGTTCGCGTGCTCGGTGGAGGAGTACAATCTCGAACTCAACCGGGTGATCGACAACCCGGCGTCGATGCTCGAGGACCCGCTGGTGGTTCGCCGCCTGCGCCGCAACCGCGAGCGCCGTCGTCGGGCCCTGCTCGATGGCGCGGCCGCCGGCGAACACGCCTGACAACTCGACAGGAGCCAACATGAGCAACGACCCCGGGGGACGCCGGCCACGACCGGCTGCCAACACGGTCAGCAGCCCGCCCATGGGCAGCGGCGTGGCGATCCTCGTCACCGCGGTCGCGCTCATCCTCGGCTTCCTGATCCTGCGCAAGGTGAACGACACCGACACCAGCGCTCCCAGTAGCGGTGGCAGCCAGACGACGATCACCACGCCCAGCACCGGCACCGTGGTGGAGTCCACCACGCCCACCACCGAGGCCGGCACGTACACCGGCACGATGGTGCAGGTTGCCAACTGCAGCGCACAGAACGGTGTCGCGCGCATGATGAGCAGCGCCCTCGGCGATGCCGGTTTCACGATGGCCGAACCCACCAACGGCACCTGCGATCCCAAGCTCACCACCAGCTACGTCGTCTACAACGAGGGCACCCCTGGCGCCATCGACGTGGCCAACACCGTTGCCCGCCTGCTAGGCGGCATCGTCGTCGAGCCGGGTACCGTGCCCCTCAAGGTGGACAGCGCGGCCTGGGCCGAGGGCAGCGCGGTGCTGCTCTACCTTGGCAACGATCTGGCCGGCAAGACGCTCGACCAGATCGGCGGGGCCGCCGAGACCGGCATCACCTCCACGACGGCCGCCGCCACCGCCACCACCTGAGCCGCCATCGGATCGCAGCCCGCGGGCCGCGATCCGGCCCTCATTGCGAGTAGTCCTGGATCGTGCGGCCGTGGGTGCGGTCGGTGATCTCGCGCGCCCGTTGGCGGAACTCGTCGAGCAGGGCGTCGCGGTTGATCGTGAGGAGCCTGCGGTCGCGCATCAGCACCTGCCCGTCGACGATGGTGGTGCGCACGTCGCTGGGCTGGATCGAGTACACGAGGGCCGCGGCCACGTCGTGCAGCGGCTGACAGTGGAACCCGCCGACATCGACGAGGATCAGATCCGCACGGGCACCGGGCCTCAGCACCCCGATCTCGCCGTTCATCCCCAGCACCGCCGCCGAACCCGGCCCGGCGATCTCGAGCGCGATCCCCGTACGCAGCCACGTGGCGTCGTCGGCGATCTGCTTCTGCGAGATCGCCGTGATCCGCATGCTCTCGAGTATGTCGAGCGTGTTGTTCGACGCCGCGCCGTCGGTGCAGTAGCCCACCGGCACACCCACCGCGCGCAGGCCGGCGATCGGGGTGAGCGGCCCCATCGCGAACTTGAGGTATCCCTTCGGCCCGTGGGTGACACCCACGCGATCGCGGTACCGGGCGAGGATCGGGATGTCGTCGGCCACGATGCCGTTGCCATGAGCGATGATCGCTCCCGCATCGAGCACTCCCGTCGCCTCCAGCACCTGGATCGGGGTCTGGTGCCGACTGCGCAGGCTGGCGTTGGTCTGGATGATGTCCTCGGCCGCGTGGGTGTGCACGCGCACCCCGAGGCGGCGTGCCGCCTCGGCGCTCGCGGCCAGATCGGCGTCGTTCACCGTGTAGGGGGCGTGGGGTGCGATCGAGGTGGTGATGCGCCCGTTGGCCTTGCCGTTCCAGCGTTCGGCGAAGTCGATGGAATGGGCCAGGCCGTCTGCGCCCTGCGAGCTGAAGAACGCCGACCCGAGGTTGGCCCGGATGCCCGACTCGTGCACCGCGGCCGCGGCCTGATCCATGTGGAAGTAGTGGTCGGCGAACGTCGTCACCCCGCACTCGATCATCTCGGCGATCGCCACCAGGGTGCCGAGGTACACGTCGCGCTCGCCGACGTTCACCTCCATCGGCCAGATGTAGTCGTTGAACCAATGCGCCAGTGCGACATCCTCCGCCGCACCGCGCAGGAACGTCATCGCCGCGTGGGTGTGGGTGTTGATCAACCCGGGCATCGCCACCATTCCGTGGGCGTCGATCACCTCGGCGGCACGCGGTGCCCCTTCCGGATGCGGGTGAAGCGGCCGGCGGTGATCTCGATCGTCGCACCGGGCGCGAAGGTGGCGCGATCGGCGGCGACGTTCAGGAGGGCGGTGCAGTTGACGATCGCGAGGTCGGCCCGCGGGCCTTTCGGTGTGTCGGCCATCAGGGCGAACCTAGCCCGTCGCCCCGGAGAGCAGTTGGGTCGCCGCGTGCTCGATGCACCACAGCGGCTCGCGCAGTGCACGCTCCCGGCCGAACAGGTGGGTGAGCGACGCGTGGCGGATGCGCTCGTGCACCTCCGGGGCTGCGTCGCCGACGATCGCCGCCACGTCGCGCCCTGCCTCCGCGCACAACGCTTGCACCCCGCCTACCACCTTGCCCTCGAAGCTCTGCTCGTCGAGGTAGCCCTCGCCGGTGATCACCAGGTCGGCGTTGCGTACCGCGTCGTGGAGGTCGAGTTCGTCGGCGACGAGGTCGAAGCCGGCCAGCAGCCGGCCGCCGAGGGCCACCAGGCCGCCCGCCAATCCGCCTGCCGCGCCACCGCCGGGCGTGGCCCGCACATCGACCCCGTACTGCTCCTGGTACATCTGCGCCAGCCGTTCCAGCCGCCCGCCGAGCATGTCGACCTGTGCGGGCGTGGCGCCCTTCTGCGGCGCGAACACGCGAGCCGCATCGAGGAAGCGCGTTTCCACGTCGCACGCCACGAGCAGTTGGACGGCCTTGAGGCGGTGGGGCGACGTGATCGCCCGGATGCAGCCCAGCCCACCGTCAGTGGTGGCCGAACCCCCGAGGCAGACGATGATCCGCTTGGCTCCGAGGTCGAGCGCCTGGTCGATGAGTTCGCCGGTCCCGGTGGTGGTGGCGGCCATCGCGTCGTTGGCGGCGGCCCCGCCCACCAGGGTGAGGCCCGAGGCGCGGGCCATCTCGATGACCGCGGTGCCACGGTGGAACCTCCACTCGGCGCGCACGGGGTCGCCGAGCGGGCCGGTGACCGTGCTGGTGCGGTTCGGGCCGCCCAACGCCTCCAGCGTGCCCTCACCCCCGTCGGCCACGGGCAGCTCGACACAGTCGTGCCCCAGCTCCCAACACGCGTGGCCGATCGCCGCCGCCACCTGGGCGGCGGTGGCGGTGCCCTTGAACTTGTCGACCGCGGCCAGCACGCGCATGCGCTCAGGCTATGGCTGCTCATCCGGCCCTCGCGTTTGTCCACACACCGTGCGGGAAATCTGACCGGATCGGTAGGCTTTGGGGCATGGCAGTGACCGTTCGCATCCCCACCACCCTGCGCCCCATGGCCGGCGGCGCCTCCACGGTGCAGGTCGAGGGTGCCACCCTCGCCGAGGTGATCACCAACCTCGAGGCGGCCCACCCCGGCTTCCGCGACCGTCTGCTCGACGAGTCGGGCGCCCTGCGCAAGTTCGTCAACCTGTTCGTCGCCGACGACGACGTGCGCTACCTGCAGGGCCTCGACACCCCGGTGCCCGCCGGTGAAACGGTGAGCATCATCCCCGCCGTCGCCGGCGGCTGACCCGCACACGCGAAACGGCCCCGGGGTGAACCCGGGACCGTCGCTACTGTCGAGTTACTGCGGCAGGCAGTGAGTGCGCCCGCGGCGCTCGCTCCTCCCTTCCGGGGAACGGAGCGAGCGCAGCGAGCGAAAGGCCTCGAAACCCTCAGAAGTCCTCCATGCCGCCCATGCCGCCGCCCATGGCGGCAGCAGCCTGCTCGGGCTTGTCGGCCACGACGGCTTCGGTGGTGAGGAACAGGGCCGCGATCGACGCCGCGTTCTGCAGCGCCGAGCGGGTGACCTTGGCCGCGTCGATGACGCCGAGCTTCACGAGATCCTCGTACACGCCGGTGGCGGCGTTGAGGCCCTGGGTGCCTTCGAGATTCTTCACCTTCTCCACCACGACGCCGCCTTCCATGCCGGCGTTCTCGGCGATCTGCTTCAGCGGGGCCTCGAGGCTCTTGGCCACCATGCGGGCGCCAGTGGCCTCGTCGCCGGTGAGGCCGTCGGCAACCTTCAGCACTGCTGCCTGGGCACGCAGCAGGGCCACGCCACCGCCGGGCACGACGCCCTCTTCGATGGCGGCCTTGGTGGTGCTCACCGCGTCTTCGATGCGGTGCTTCTTCTCCTTCAGCTCCACCTCGGTGGCGGCGCCGACCTTCAGCACGGCAACGCCGCCGCTGAGCTTGGCGAGACGCTCCTGCAGCTTCTCGCGGTCGTAGTCGCTGTCGGTGTTGTCGATCTCGGCCTTGATCTGGTTGATGCGGCCCTTGATGTCGTCATCGCTGCCGGCACCCTCGACGATGGTGGTCTCGTCCTTGGTGATGATGACCTTCTTGGCCCGGCCGAGCAGGTCGAGCGTGGTGTTCTCCAGCTTGAGGCCGACTTCCTCGCTGATGACCTGGCCACCGGTGAGGATGGCGATGTCCTGCAGCATGGCCTTGCGGCGCTCGCCGAAGCCGGGGGCCTTGACGGCGGCCGACTTGAAGGTGCCACGGATCTTGTTGACGACCAGGGTGGCCAGGGCCTCGCCCTCGATGTCCTCGGCCACGATGACGAGCGGCTTGCCACCCTGCATGACCTTCTCCAGCACGGGCAGCATGTCGCGCACGTTCGTGATCTTCGACGACACGAGCAGGATGTACGGATCGTCGAGCGACGCTTCCATGCGCTCCATGTCGGTGGCGAAGTAGGGCGAGATGTAGCCCTTGTCGAAGCGCATGCCCTCGACGAGATCCATCTCCATGCCGAACGTCTGGCTCTCCTCGACGGTGATGACGCCGTCCTTGCCCACCTTGTCGATGGCCTCGGAGATCATCGTGCCGATCTCGGTGTCGGCGGCGGAGATGCTGGCGACCTGGGCGATCTGCTCCTTGGAATCGACTTCCTTGGCGAGATCCTTGATCGACTGCACAGCGGCGGCGACGGCGGCCTCGATGCCCTTCTTGAGGGTCATCGGGTTGGCGCCGGCGGCCACGTTGCGCAGGCCCTCGCGCACCATGCTCCAGGCGAGCACCGTGGCGGTGGTGGTGCCGTCACCGGCGACGTCGTCGGTCTTCTTGGCGACTTCCTTGACGAGCTCCGCGCCGATCTTCTCGTACGGATCCTCGAGCTCGATCTCCTTGGCGATCGAGACACCGTCGTTGGTGATCGTGGGGGCGCCCCACTTCTTCTCCAGCACGACGTTGCGGCCCTTGGGCCCGAGGGTGACGCGCACGGCGTCGGCGAGCTTGTTCATGCCCGCCTCGAGCGAACGACGAGCCTGCTCGTCGAAAGCGATGATCTTCGGCATTCGGGTTCCTCCGCGTTGAGGTGAGGTTGGGGTGTGGATCGGGTTCGCACTCGTGGTGCGAGACTGCTAGCACTCTAGAGCGCCGACTGCTAACGGGCAACCCGTGGGCGGGTCAGAGCGCACGCTCCAGCACCACGGTGGTCTGCGTCTCGAGCGCCCCGAACTCCTCGCGGAAGCGGCGGAGCAGGGCGTTCAGGCCGGCGGTGCCCTCGCACGCGACGTGCACCTGGAAGTCGGTGCGACCCGTGACGTGAGCCAGCCAGGTGACCTCGTCGCAGGTGAGCGCGCCCTCGCGGAAGCGGGCGCTGTCCTCGTGGGGGTCGAGACGTACGTCGATCACCGCTTCGAGCGTGCGGCCGAGGCGTGCCTGGTCGACCTCGACGGTGAACCGGCGGATCACCCCGCCGCGCACCAGTCGGCGGACACGGTCGGCGGCCGCGTTGGGGGAGAGCCGGATGCGAGCGCCGAGCTCGCTCCAGCCGATTCGAGCGTCCTGACGAAGAATCCTGAGGATCTCTCGGTCGAGTTGGTCCAGCGCCACGATTTCGGAAGTCACCTGCCGGATTCTTGCACGAGATCCGCGGACGACGCACCGCGGTCGGCGCTTCACTGATGGGCATGACGACGACCACCCACCACGACCTCCTCCGCTCGATCACCGCCCTCGTGCGTGACGCCGGCCCGGCGGCCGCGCTCGACGCCCTGCGTCGCGACCGGGTGGCCTTCCGCGTCCCCGGCGAGCCCGTCTCGCAGGCCCGCCACCACGAGACGCTCGCGGTGTTCCACGTGTGGGCCGTCGACCGGCTGCTCGCCGCGGGGCTGTCCGACACCGCCGTGCTCTGGCACCCGCTCACCGACGAGCGCTCGCCGCTCACGTGGTGGGACCTCGGCACCCTGCGCAGCTCGGCTGCGCGCGAGCGGTTCGTGCCGTCGACGTCCGCGGCGTCGTGGGAGCCGGCGCCGACGGTGCCCGACCTGCTCGTCGCGGCCTGACCCGCGCCCGAACGGTCAGACGGCGAGCGAGACCGGGAGGGTCATCACCGCGGTGGTGCCCTCACCGACGGTGCTCTCGAGCTCGAGCGTGCCGCCCATCTGCTCGACGTACGAGCGCGACATCGTGAGCCCGATGCCCATGCCGGACTCGCCCGTCTGGTCGTCGCCGAGGCGCACGAACGACCCGAAGGCCTGATCGATCTGCGCGGCGGCGATGCCGGGTCCGTGGTCGCGCACCGTCAGCCGGCAACGGCCGTCGGCGACGAAGGCCTCGAGCTCGACGCTGCCGCCGCTCGAGCCGTACTTGATCGCGTTCGACACCAGGTTGTTGAGCACCTTGCGAACCATGTGCTCGTCGGCGCGCACGACCACGCCGTTCAGGCTCGCGCCGAGCACGAGCTTCACGCCGCGGGTGGCGGCGATCGAGCGCAGCTCGACGAGCGCCCGCTCGACGGCGAAGCGCAACGGGATCGGCCCGAGCGACATGCGATGCTCGCCCGACGCGACACGGCCGATGTCGAGCAGGTCCTCGACGAAGGTGAGGAGCCGGCGTCCGCTGGCCTCGATCTGGTCGATCGACGACGCCGCCGTCTCCGACGTCGCCTCGAGCCGCAGCAGCTCGGCGAACCCGAGGATCGCATGGAGGGGCGTGCGCAGCTCGTGGCTCATCCGAGCGATGAACTCGTCCTTCGCTCGGCTGGCCCGCTCGGCCTGGTCGCGAGCGGCGCGGATGTCGCGCTCGGTGTCGCGACGCGACAACACGACGGCGATCGCGTCGGCGATCGCGGTGACCACCTCGACCGTGGTGGCACTCCACCGTCGCGG
>WBZL01001100.1_pt1 | contig 29156 bp, 20 predicted proteins | sample 5204291 | NCBI WGS metagenome assembly WBZL01 (sample SAMN12344345, study PRJNA552823) | activated sludge metagenome | biome: Activated sludge suspended growth; feature: Nitrification reactor; material: Wastewater; isolation source: activated sludge from nitrification reactor of wastewater...
GCAAATTGCAGAATGAATATTAACATCAATATCAAAGAAAATCGAATAGCATTATTCCATTTTTCCGCTTTTAATATCGATGTCATCACAAGCAAAAATCCTACTGATTGATTGAGTTCATCATTGACATAAAAAAAGGAATCATGAACAGTGAGTATTAATGAAAACAAAAAAATATACGCTATATATTTTTGTTGACACATGTATCGAATAAATAAAAACAGTAATAAAAACAGTAGTACCGGACTTAATGAATATGCATACATTACCATATTTAATGGCAATTGACATTTCACCGCCAAGACAGGTAGCCATTGAGTAAGCACTGCACTATATCGATTGTATTGTATGCAGAAGTCTTTATGTTGAATGATTTCGAATAGGTAATAGCTATTGTCAGCATAGGTGCTTCTTTCTACATAAAAATGCAGACACAAAAACATATAGGCTATCCAAAACAGGCTAACATACAGTGCTTCAGAGGAAACTATTTTTTTTATCATTGCCTTATAAAGATATTAGATTTTACTCTTTTCCAATGCTTGTTGTATATCTGCTTTAATATCGTCGATGTGTTCTAGGCCAACAGACACACGTACGGTTCCTCCAAAAATGCCAGCTGCTTCACGCACTTTTTCGTCTATTTTGCTGTGCGTCGTTGATGCTGGATGTGTTGCAATAGTGCGGCAATCGCCGAGATTTGCCGTATGTGAAAACATTTCTAAACTATCTAAAAATTTGCGCCCTCTATCGATACCTCCTTTTACTTCGAAGGTAACAACGCCACCACCTTGCGACATTTGGCTGATGGCTAATTCATGTTGTGGATGCGATGGTAAAAATGGATAAATTGTTTTTTGAATCTCTTCATGTTGTTCCAACCATTGTGCCAATGCCAATGCGTTTTCGCAATGCCTATCCATGCGCACATGTAGTGTTTCCAAGCTTTTTGACAATATCCATGCATTAAACGGCGACATAGCTGGTCCGGTTTGTCGGCAAAATGCTCGCACTTCTTTTATCAATTCTTTATTGCCTAATACAATTCCGCCACATACTCTGCCCTGTCCATCGATAAACTTCGTGGCAGAATGAGTAATAATGTCTGCGCCATATTTTGCTGGTGTTTGAAGGTAAGGAGTTGCAAAACAATTATCTACATTCACCAAGATATTATGCTTTTTCCCAAGTGCACACAAGTGTGCTAAATCGATTAACACTAAGCCCGGATTTGATGGTGTTTCGGCAAATAACATTTTTGTGTTAGGTCGTATTTGGCTTTCCCATGTTTCTGGTTGGCTGATGTCAAAAAAGGAATATTCTATATTCCATTTTGGCAAATAATCTTTGATAATTCTTGTTGATGAGGCGAATAATGCTGATGATGCCAAGATATGGTCTCCAGCATTTAAAAATGGCATCATCGATGCAAACACTGCTGCCATGCCTGTTGCTGTACCGAAGCCGTCTTCTGTGCCTTCGAGCACACACATTTTTTCGACAAACTCATTGACATTTGGATTGGAAAAACGAGAATAAATATTGTCCACATATTCATCAGCAAATAAAGCTCGAGCTTGTTCTGCATCGTCAAACGTAAACGATGAGGTTAGATACAAAGGCACACTATGTTCTCTGAATGCGCGTTCCTGTTGCGTGCGTATCGCTTGCGTAGCAAAGTTGGTATATTTTTTCATGTGATAAGATTTGAGATTTGAGATTTGAGATTTGAGATTTTTTCTCTTGTCTCATATCTCACATCTAATGGTCTAATTTTTTATTTCGTAGCTGTGTGTAATTGTTGCGGTTGAATTGAGCATGTGTGTTACGCTACAATATTTATCCATAGAAAGTGCAATTGCCTTTTCTACATTTTCTTTCTTTAGCTTTCCTTCGAGTGTGTAGTGGATATGTATTTTTGTAAATACCATCGGATGTTCTGTTGCTCTTTCTGCATCAACACTTACCTTATAGGATTTTACCTCTTCGCGCATTTTTTTGAGCATAGAAAGCATATCCATAGAAGTACAACCACCAAGCGCCATCAACACTAACTGCATAGGTCGTGCGCCAAGCTCTTCACCACCAATTTCTGGCGAGCCATCCATGTGCACAATAACGCCTTGTTCATTTTTGGCTATCAAGTGCACTTTCTCATTTACTCTTTCAATTTCTACCTTCATGATATAAAGTTAGAGCTTATTCCATATTAGTCATTAGGTTTTTGTGTTTTTTTAGTGTTAAAGCTAAAAACAAAAAAGTCTGGCAACGTAATACACGATGCCAGACTTTATAACTGTATTTTAAAAATTAAATTTTAAACAATGCGTACACGATAGCATTGGTGTGGAAGATTTTTTTATTGTCTAATGGAACAATAAATTTTGAATTTGTAAAATCGATAAAGCCTTGTTGCACTTTAGCGCCAACACCAAAACCAGATTTAGACACAAACTCAAAACCTGCTGTTACACCAGCATCATACGCTCTAAACGGACGATTGCCATTAATATCTTTGTCATTGTGTTTGCCTAAGAAATTATTTTCTTTATCGTCAATATCTGTTAATGCATCATTCTTGAAATCAACTTTTGTTCTTTGTTGTACGTTTACGGCATACGATGCAAAACCACCTACATTAAAGTTGAATACCTTTTTCTTGCCTACGTAAAACTTCATCGTTACTGGCAATTCTATTGAATGAAAATTTAAACGATAGAATGATCTTCTGTTTAATGCATCATCAATAAGGCGTTGTTGCGTTCCTCTGTTGGCATAGTTTACGCCTATTTCCAAGCCAAATACTTTTGGTGCTCTGTACTCATAATTGACACCAAAAACGCCACCTGGTTTAATGGTATTTTTTGAATTATCATAAGTAGAATTTTTTTGCAATCCCATCGTGTTCATAGAAAAACCTGCGTTGAAGCCAACTAAGTGTCGTTTTTCTGAAATGTCTCTCGCCATCGATGTGGCGATGCTTAAAGCACTAATTGTAAAAAGAAAGATTGATTTTTTCATATTGTTACTGTTGTTTGATTGTCCACGTTTAAAGGTCAAAAATAATACCAAATATAATAGTGACACGCCTTTTTTTCAAAAATACTTAGTATTTGGTAGTTCGTACTGAGTATTCGAAATGATGAAATTCCTTTTTCTTATTTAGTAGTAATGACGACACGCTCTCCTTTGGAATGCGATTTGAATTCGGGCGCATACATGCTTTCAATTTGTGTAATGCCATTGCTAAAGTCGCCTGCTAAAGTTGCGCGCAATGCATATTCAAACACATAAATGCCTTTATTCATCCAATCCATAAAGAAGTGGGTGGCCACATCTTTTGTCGTTTCGTAATAACCTAATCCATCTTGATATTTGTACTGCGACAACACATTTATCGGCTCGAAACCTGCAGCACGCATGTCTTTTAAGTGTACATATTCTAAGTTTCTATCCGTGCGGATTTCGATACGAACTTTTATCACATCGCCCACTTGCAAGGGTGTTTTATCGCTAATGCTTATTAGCTGTTTCCCTTCATTGGTATTTATTTCTTTGTATAATTTTTTACTAAGTTGCAAGGCCGTTGTTGCGCCAGAAATTTTATCTAAATCTTCAAAATATTGCCAATATATGGCACCAAAAGCTGGACCTTTATCTGATTTCTTCAATTCAATTTTTGCCATTTCCGGTTTGATATCATCGCCAGACCAATTTACTTTGTAATAAGCTGTTCCCGGTTCTACGATTGCATTTAATTGAGTCGGATTGATTGTTGTTTTATTCATTTTCACGTCCACCAATTTATCCGATTTTATCCAATCCTTACCTTGCAACAATAATGCATAGCATGCTTCTGCTGTTGCTTTGGTTGACTTCCATGATGTAGTTTGCTTTTGTTTTAGCAACCACACTTTCATTTCATCTACCGAGTTGTTGTCTTTAGCCACTTCGTGGAATGCTTCAATCAGCAAAGCCTGTGTTTCTACAGGTGCTTGATACCAATACCAGCCTGCGTTTTCATTGGCTTTCCAATACATGCCTAATTCTTCGCTATTAATGGCATTTTGTTTTAAAGACACGACTATTTTATCTGCGCTGGCTTTTTCTTTATTGCGATGTAAGGTTAATGCTATCATGCCTTTGGCATATAAACTTTGATCGAGCCAAAACATTTTTTCTTGGTTGATAAAATAATTATACGCTTCTTCATCTTTTTTGTCTATTGAATAATTAAAGAATGAACGTGCATACAAGGCATGAATATTATCATAATACAGATGATTTTTTTTCAAATAAGCTACGTCATATTTTTTGATATTGACTAAATCTTCTGTCAGGCGAGCATCTAAATATGCGATTGCTTTTTGTAACACTTCATCGATTTTAGATTTATTTTTGATATCGATTACATTCAATTTTGCCAAATGTCCAAAACCAGCAACGATGTGTTGCGTGATGTAACGATTGTCAGGCATGCCTGGAAACCAAGTGAATCCACCATTTGGCGTTTGCATTTGAATAAGCTTGTCGAATGCTCGTTGTTGCTCATCAGCCATTTTTGACAAATCAAATAAAAGTGCAATACGCTTTTTTTGTTCTGTTTCATTTTGTGCCTCGCGCACCCAAGGTGTTTCTTCTAACAATACCGCTTTCAACTCTTGGTTTTTTTCTAAGTTAGACAATAGTGCATCTGTGTTTTTCCATTTATCAAAAATGCTTTTGATTTTTGGATTTTCTGTGGCAATATAGCTGGCTAACGAATTGGCATAATAGCGAGAAAATAATTGCTCTGCGCATTCATATGGATATTCCATCATATACGGTAATGCTTGCACAGCATACCACACCGGCTGCGACGACATTTCTAATGTAAGCTTATAATTTTTTAAAGTCTTGGATTTGTTGTTTAATAACTTATCGAAGGTGAATGATTTTTTGCTTTCGCCGCGCACCCACAAAGGCATGATTTCTGTCACCATCATTCTATTAGGTAATACAATTAAAGAAGCCTGTTCGCCATCGCTAAAATTATCTGCTTTTGCTACTATTTTATAAGTGATTGCATCTATATTGCTTGGCACATGCAGTGTCCAGCTTACGGCAATATTTTTTCCTTTTTCTACGGTAAAATCTTTTGCTGTAATGGCTGAATTTGCGCCAGCATGTAACTGTATAAATTGTCTGGTAATTGGCTGCATGGTGGCTGCATCATAGATTTCAATATCGGCAACGCCAGACAAATCTCTATCGGACAGATTACTGATTTTTGTAGAAAATTCTAATTTATCACCTTCCCGCAAAAAGCGTGGCGCATTAGGTGTTAGCATCAATTCTTTTTGCGTCACAATGGATTTTGTAAAATACTGTGATTTCAAATCTTTGGTGTGTGCCAAGCCTAAGAAATTCCATCTCGTGAGTGCTTCTGGCATTTGGAAATTCAGCAAAATATTGCCATCAGCATCTGTTTGTAATTGAGGCAAGAAGAATGCTGTTTCATTGAGGTTGGTTCTTGGTGTTACCTCATTTTTTACAGCTGGTTTTGTTGGCGCTTGTGTTGGCGCAGAATCTGCTTGCACACTTGGACTTGGAGGTGCTATTTCATTAGCAAATGAATCGGATTCATTTTCGGCGTCTTTAGGTGCCGAGCCTTTGCCAAGCATTGCACCTGCCGATTCTGATTTCATTGACATTGCATTATAAGCCAATCCTGATTTAGATAAAAATCTAGAATAATAAGAGCCGATGGACAAACCAAACAAATTCAAATCATCATAACCATGATATGCATACTCTTTTGTTGGATTCCATTTTTTAGAAGTGTAAACAAGGCTGCTCTTGCTATTAAAAGCATCATTTCCAAAACCACCAAGATAGCCATTAAAATAGGATTGATTCAAATAGAAACCAAAGCTGTGCGGCAGAAATGCATCTAAGGAAGCATCATACATCGTCGCTAATAATTCGGCTGTTACTTTTTCTTTATTGCTACCTGTGATTTTTAATTTCCATTGTTCATTTGCGCCTGGCAATAGCTTATCTCTAAAAGTAAGCCATTCTATTTTCAGGCTTTTGTCTTCATATGGTACTGTAATAAATGTAGTCTTGCTATATAGTCTATTTTTATTGACTAACACATAATTCACTTCAATGCCACCGATATAGTTTTCTTTTATTGCAATAGGAATTGTTTTTATTTCATTGTTTAGCGTAATCATCTTCTTATCAATCAATTTTCCTTTAAAAGCAATTTCTAGTATTGCTTTCGTATTAGACATCGATGAGCCTATTTGAATATTTACGGTTTCGTTAGGTTTCGCTGTGTTTTTGTCAATATGGAAATAAGCAAATGTTGCTGGTTTTGGTGTTTGGTCATTTGATGATGTTGCAATAAATGATTTTTTAAATCCGATCAGATTGTCGTTTTTATCTTTACAAGAAAACTCTATGATATAAGCACCACTTTTTAGTGAATTTGATGGAAGCACTATTTCTTTTTGTGTATCTGTATTAAAAGCATAGCTATTGAGTAGCATACCTTTTTGCCAATTATTCATCAAATCTTCATTTGCATATACATCATACGGAAAAAGATTATCGTGTTCTTCTTTTGTAAGAGCGAACTTATCAGGAGCATTCCATAGTCTAGATTTTTTTGGATTTTGTGGAGCTATTAATTCATAAATTTTTATACTCACTGCTGTTCCTTCGTGTTGTCCATTTAGGTTGTTTGTGGTGATGCTTATTTTATTTTCTATTGATGTGTTGATATTATCGCTCACATTCAAATTGGCTTCAATTGCTAAATAGCCAACACGTACTGTTGTGCTTGCTGTATGTGTTTCGCCGTTGATATCTACGACATCTGCGCTAATCTCATAATTAAAATAAGGTTTAAATTCTTTTGAAATCGACAAATCCGGAATGGCTTTAAAGTCGATAATGAAATTTCCATTGTCATCTGTTTTTGTAATGCCATTCGTGATAATTTTTTCGTTGCTGGCAGGAAACCAAGGACTGCGCCAGCCATACCAGCACCACGATGGAAATTGTGCCACGCGACGCACTGTATATTTTACTTCGGCATTGTCGATATTTGCACCAGCATAAGACACTGCTTTACCGCTAATGTTTATTTGGTCTTGTAAGTTGTACGATTTTTTTACATCATCAAATAATACTTCAAATTTTGGGCGTTTATATTCTTCAATTTGCACATTGGTAGAGCCATAATTTGTTTCCAAAGTCATATTGCCTAACAAGCCTGTCGTTGGTGCGGTGAATGTGCCAGTAAATGAGCCGAATTCATTGGTGGTAAACTGTTGTGTGCTAATATCTTGGTAATTGACATCTTTAAATGTGATGCTAACTTTTTCATTAGGTAACAATGTGTGCTGCTCCTTGTTTTGCTGAGTGGCAATACCTTTAAAATATATGATTTGACCAGGTCGGTAGATGCTTCTATCTGTAAATAATTGAATATTTTTTTGCTTGTTTAGATTCTCCTCTCTTGCATAAAAATATTTGTAGAACGATTGTTCACTCGGCAGGAAATCATCTTTATAAAATATTTCGAACAAGAAATTCTCGTTGTAGTAATACTTGTTTGCTGTTGATTTATTTACTTTTTTCGTAACTAAACCATTAGCATCAGCAGTAGCCGTGCCAATGTCTGTACGAACGTATTTTCGCTTATCATAGTCATACGTATTTCTATAAAATTTCACCATTGCATTTTGCAAAGGATGTCCATTGTCTCTATCTAAAACGTACAGTTCAAATTCTTCTTTATTGTTATTGTTTCGAGTTGTATAGCTAATTTGAGAAACAAAAATTGTGTTCATTGCGACCGCATTACTTCCATTCGCAAGTGTAAATAATTTATCCGTTGATGCTAACAATACGTAGCAACCTTGTTTAATGCCGTCAACTTTTATTTCTGTGGAATGTTCTAAAAAATCTGTTGCCACTGGCGTTGTAATGCTCCATGACTTTACTGGTTTTATAGCATTGATTCGCTTTAACACATCATCTTGCGTTTCTTTATTTTTGATTTCTAAAATGTCTTCTTTTTTAGCATATGGCAATGGAACCAGCTTAAAATATACTGTCGAAATATTACGATAATTGAGTAGCGCCTTAAATGGTGTTTTGGGCACAACTGCTTCTTCCGTTGTGATGGAAATGTTTTTATGAAAAAAAGTTTCGCGTAATGCAGCACAATTTTTTGCGCCTTCTGTTTCCGGATATTTTTTGATGGTTTCATCACAAATCGTGAGTGCCTCTTTAATACTATTTCTATCGGGCGCTGCATTGTTTAAAATCTTGTTTTCTGACGTGGCATTTGCAGCAATATATTTTGCTATCTCATAGTTGATTGTCGCGCCAATACTACATTTCTCATATTCTTTTTGTAAACGCAATAAAGCTTCATAGTACAAGCTTTCATTTTCTTCTTTATTGTTATAATGTTCTTTTACATATTGTATTCGTAGCAAGTCTGCGTCAGCTAATGCTACTAGATTATTTTTATCTGATAAGCGAAAGCGCAATAAATCTTGGTATATTTTTAATGCTTGATAATCCTGCGCGTTTTTATCTGCATCATTAAGCTGAATTGTAATAAAATCATTTACCGTAGCAAAATATTTTTTATCATCAATTGCAAATGCATTGCTTGGCTCAGCGATATTGCTTTTATCGTCATTAAAGTAAGAAATAGCACGATTTGCCAATAAATCATACAATGTTGGGCGAAAAATTTGTGAGCCTTTTACCTGTTCGATTATAGGTGTATATGCATCTAATTTAATTTGCTGCAAGATTGTTTTTTCGCTGAGCGAGGCAATATAATATTGGTTAATTTCTTTAAACAATGTTTTCAAATCCCATGTTCTAAAATCATCTGATGGTTTTATGTCTGTTGCTGTTCGATTCGAAAATTTCCATGCATTTCTGTTATAATATTGAAAATACAATTCTGCCAAAATGCTTTGTAATATGGACTTGTCGGCACCTTTAGCCATATTTATTTCTTGCTTTAAACCCACTACTATTTTTAACTCCGAATTTTCTTCCAATACTTGTATATACTTATATTTATAGAGCAATGCTTTTACTGTTTGTACTGTATTGTTTTCATTTCTTGCGTTAGCAATTAATTTTTCTACAGCAGAAAGAGCGTCTTTTGTTTTTCCTTCATTTTCAAATTTTGCTACAGACTTCCAAAGTGCATCATAGTTTGCTTGTGCCATAATTTGCTGTGTGGTTAAGAAGAGCAATAATATTAAAAAGCTCATTTTATGGTAAGTTGATTTCATCGTTTATCTTTTTTCACAGTTTGCAATATATTGTTACTGATGTGTGTGTTTTAAAAAATTATTTATTCGCAATGCTATATTTTCTCTGATATTCATATAAAATAAAGAATAGTCAAAATGATGATAATTTTTCATCACCATAGACACAAAACTTTTATCTGCTGGTTTTTGAATTTCTACAATACCGCGTGTGTTTTTTGCACCAAAATAATCATGTATTATATGATTGTTTTTCGGCGACAAGCTGCCTTTATTTGCTTGACCTGAGACAAAAGTATTATCAGTAGTCCAGCTTAATGGATTTACAGAAACGGCAGTAGTATATTCAGGTACAATTGATTCTATTTTTGAATTTTGGCCAAAAGTAGAAAAGGAAACATAAGTACCATAGCTATCTGGTGTATCGGAAACTTTCAAATACTGAAACATATTTTCATGCGTTGGAAATCCGATGATATATGCTTCTACTAATTGTTTTTGCAAAGCTTTGCCATCGAAAAACTCGCGCAATAAGCGTTGTGCATGTTTACTACCTTGCGAATGACCTGCGATTATGATTGGTCTGCCATTATTGTAATGAAGCAAATAATATTCGAATGCTTGTTTCACATCGGCATAGGCAGTGTCGAATGCCAGTTGTGCACGTTCTTTATTTGATGTAAAAAAATTATTTAATGCAGCTTGTCGATAGCGTGGTGCATACACTTTGCAAGATTCATTAAACACGCTTGCTTGATATTTTATTGAAAATTTATCGGTTTGCTTGTTCACCATTTTATCGTCGATGCTTGCATTGCCTTTGATTGCGGTGAAATAGCTTGTTGGATGAATAAAAAATACATCAGCGCGTGCGCTGTCTTGTTTGTTTGCCAATCCTGTAGGCGTCCAATCTGCATTGTCTTGCATTGTAGGCAATGCTGCCCAATTTTCTTGCTTTGCATAATCTGTTGCATACAATAAATTATACATTGAGAATAGTAGGAGACAATAAAACAATTTCATTTTCATTTTTTAATCGCTTCAAAATAATTAGCCATTGAATTCAAGGATATTTTCATAACGCAAATTACATGCCTTTTGTATAAATGCAATATAATTTTACAATTATTATGATACTTCTATCGCTTAGGAATTGCCGCCGAGCCTAAATCCTACAGTCTTTCGCAGTGCATTTGGCTGATAAACGAACTCCGTAACATCTTCTATTATAATCGTATTTATATCTTGCGATGTACGCTGCGCTGCTGGAATTTTTGCCATGCGCAAGTTTTGATTTTTGGTTGCCTCACCTATTGTTTGTCGCACAGTACGTGCGTTGCCAAAAAATTTATCTCTGTGTTTATACAAATCTGTGAAGTAAGTATTCAAGTGTAATTTGGCATCAGGTGTCAATTGCAAATCATCTTTTTTCAGAATGGTTTCTGCAATCTGCATCATTTCGTCAGGCGTATAATCTTCGAAATGCATTTTCTTATCAAAGCGTGAATTTAAACCAGGATTCATGCTCAAAAAATCGTTCATGTTTTCTGGATAACCAGCCACAATTAGCAAAAATTTTCCTCTGTTATCTTCCATTCGTTTCAAGATAGTGCTCACGGCTTCGCTACCAAAATCGTGTTGAGCGCCTCTGCCATCTGTTAATGCATAAGCTTCATCAATAAACAAAACGCCGCCCATGGCTTCATCAATTTTTGCTGCTGTTTTGATAGCAGTTTGTCCTACAAAACCGGCCACCAATCCTTCTCGATCTGTTTCTACAGTATGGCCGCGTTCTAAGATGCCAAGTGCCTTATATATCTTGCCTAAGATACGTGCTACCGTGGTTTTTCCTGTGCCAGGATTGCCAGTAAAAATTGTATGCAGTGAGAACTTGTTTAATACATCTTTTCCGATATCATTATAATAGCGAATAAGATGCACCAGCTCGTCAATTTCTGTTTTCACCGCTTGCAGACCGATCATTTCATGCAATTCGCTTAAAGCTTCGCTGAGCTCTGCTTCATTTATTTCTAATTTTAATGAGGTGCGTTTTCTATCTTCAAATACCTTTACAATATCTTCTTTTGCTATGGTGGACAATTGCGCTTTAGATAATGATTTTTGGTCAGGCGCATTCATCAAGCGAAGTGCCATTAGCATTTTTGCTTTATTGATAACACCTTCGGCAAATCGTGCGTTTCCAAAGTTTTTATCTCTATTTCTAAATGCGTCTGTTAATTCTAATTTCAATGTTTTCTTAGCTTCTTCGTCGATGTGTAATTTCAGTTTTTCTGCGATGCTCAATGCAATATCATACAGCTCTTCAGGCAAGTAATCATCAAAGGTAAAATATTGTGAAAAGCGTGATTTTAATCCTGGATTTGATTCTATAAAAGCATACATTTCTTTAGGATAACCTGCCACAAAAATTGCGATGTCGCCAGGTCCATCGCTCATTTCTTTCAGCAATATTTCGATGACTTCTTTGCCATAATCTCTGCTGTCTTCGTTGGTGCGTGCGAGCGAATATGCTTCATCGATGAACAAAATACCGCCACGAGCTTCATCGATTTGTTTTTGTGTTTTCGGTGCTGTTTGTCCAATGTATTCGCCTACCAAATCAACTCTATCTACTTCGAGTACATGTCCTTTTGAGAGTAGGCCAAGTTTGTGATATATTTTGCCGAGCAAGCGCATGACTGTTGTTTTGCCAGTACCTGGATTGCCAATCGCAACACTATGCAGTGAAATCGATGAGTTGTCCTCTACGCCTTGTTCTTTGCGAAGTTTATTAAAATTGATAAGTGTTATTTGATCGCGTATGTGTTTTTTTACGTGTTGTAAACCGATTAATTTATCTAATTCTGCTAAAAGTTCGTCTAATGATTTATCGTCCAATACTGTTGCCGTCTCATTTTCGATAGCTGCTTTTGCTATGCCAGGAACAAGCGTGCCATTGAATAATTCTAGTTCACCTTCTACAAAAACATCGCCACAATTAAATGCTGCGGCTGCCACTAAAGTATCCATAAACACAAGCTCTATCGTGTAACGGTCGTCTTTCCAAGAGCCGCCATCATCAGTGCCCCAGCCAATATCAAACGTATAAGACCAATCGAATTTATTTGCTTCAATTTTTCCTATGCGTGATGTTACCGCTTTGTGTTGGCCAGCATCGTCATAATAATTAAGGAATAATTCATAATTCCAATCTTTTTTTGTTTTGTTGGTCAATTTTATTTCTGCCCACAGATACTTTGTTTCTTTTTTAGAGATTTGAGAGAAGTATTTTCTATCATTTGCTGCCTGTCTCCAGCCTTCTGCATCGCCGTTGTATAGCTTTATGTATTCTACGGAGAAGTATGGATTTTTTTCGGTGCTTACTTGACCGACATCATTGACATAAAAAAGCTTAGCTTCGACAAAAACATCATCGATGTATGCTTCCCAAGTGTAGTTTCCTTTTATCCAAAATTTGCCAGCATCTTGATTGCCCCAACCATCGCGAACGTAAACGATATTTTCTAATTTAGATACCTCTACCTCTTTATCTAAGCTACATAATTCTTCTCGTTTGTTATTGGTGATATCAAAAGCTTTAAGCGTTATTTTACACTTCCAATCCTCTTCATCGAATAACTTATTATAAAACGAGAATTCGGCGCGTAAGTAAGTTGTTTCTGCTCTGTCAAAAACTGTTCTGTATTTTTTGGCAGCATTCGCCATCCATTCATCAGAACTGTAAACGAGCAAGCTTTTAAATTTGTATTTTACAAAGTTTTTATCGTCGCTTTTTTTATCATCTTTATCGTTATTGCCAAAAAACATAGGAATAAAGCTATGAAAATATTTGTAATTTATAGCTTTATTGATTGAATGAGATTTGCTGAATTCAAGTAATACAAGCAATATTTTTGTGTTTTTTTTGTATTACATTTAATTATAAATCGTAATACATAGCATTGTTTGTATCTTTGCAGTATGAAAAAAGAGCAACGCACGGAAATTTCATCGCTTGGTGAATTTGGTTTAATTGACAGATTAACAAAAGATATTTCATTAAAAAATACATCTTCTATAAAAGGTATTGGCGATGATGCAGCTATTATTCAGGCAGAAAAAACGCAAGTAGTTACTACTGATATTTTAATTGAAGGCATACATTTTGATTTGGTATATACACCACTAAAACACTTAGGTTACAAAAGCGTAGTGGTGAATTTATCAGATGTGTATGCAATGAATGCGACACCAAAACAAATCTTGATTTCCATAGCAATTTCCAATCGTTTTTCTGTAGAAGCTATTGAAGAAATTTATGAAGGCATTGAACTGGCTTGCAACAAATACAATGTAGATTTAGTTGGTGGCGACACCACGGCTTCGCCAAAAGGTTTGGTGATAAATGTGGTAGCGATAGGCGAACAGGAAAAAGAAAAAATAGTAACACGCAACACAGCAAAAGAAGGTGATTTATTGTGCGTGAGTGGCGACTTAGGTGCTGCGTATATGGGTTTGACGATTTTGCAACGCGAGAAACAAGTGTTTTTAAATGCACCTGATGCAAATATTGAACTAGCTGGCGACAATTATATTATAGGCAGACAATTGAAACCAGAAGCGCGCAAAGATATTGTAGATTTTTTTGCTGAACAACAGATTGTTCCTACTTCGATGATTGATGTTTCAGATGGTTTGAGTTCAGAAATTTTACACATTTGCAAACAAAGTAATGTTGGCTGCCAACTCAATGAAGAGGCAGTGCCTATTGCCAGCGAAACATATAATAAAGCCTTGGAGTTTGGTATCGACCCTATCAATTGTGCTTTAAGTGGCGGCGAAGATTATGAGTTATTATTTACTATTTTGCCGAGTGACAGAAGCAAAGTAAAACAACATCCAGACATCAGCATTATTGGTGAAATTTTAGACGAAAACTTAGGTGTAAAATTATTTACAAAAGGTGGCAATTATCACGATATTATTTCCTTAGGCTGGAATAGCTTAAAAGAAGGCGATTAACATTCATCTTTAGCAAGACTTACCCAATTAGGTGCATCGTTTATGCTTTGTCTAAGCAACAGATTTAATTGTGCTACATGATGTTGTACATGTCGCATATTATACAATAATACTTCTAACATCGTATAATCTTTATATTCATTTATCCAACGTGCGCTGAGTTGTTCTGTCGTCAATCCAGCAATCAGCGTTTTTGCCTTATTTCTACAATGTGTTAAATACAGCATTAATGTTGCTTTTGAATAAACGATGTCTGGCTTTTTATCGGGTTCATATTCAGATAAAGTATATCCTTGAGGTGGCGCAAAGGAAAGTGGTTCTGTTGTCAGAAAATAGTCTGTCCAAAAGATACAATGATATGTCGTGTACCAAAAATCTAAATGTGTATTCCAATGCTCATCTGGACACATCTTTATCGCATTTTCGAGCATATCGAGGCTCGCTCCAAATTGTGTCCAAATGGATTCGTTTATCGTTGTTGCTTTTTTCATTTTATTAAAAATTATGTGTCCAAATTATCGGTTTGCAAATATGCCACTATAGCCAGTGATTCTTTCCGTCAATTCATTTTCAACGTTTTTTTCATAAGTTACATTTGTCCGAGATAAGCAAAAACACTAAATCTTTTGTCAACGTTAATTAAGTTGTCAATTAACACTAAACAACTATCTAAGTCGCGGTAACAAAATGGTGCATCTGTTTTAATGCTGTCGTTTGCAATCATTTCTGGAATGTAAATCTTTTCTCTCAGTGCGTCATAGTCAAATGTTGAAGCAAATTCTTTGGCTTCTCCTCTTGACATCACCCGTCCTGTTCCATGGCAAAGAGAGTTGTATGTTTTTTCAACTTCCTTGGTTGCAGAAATTAAAACTACATCTCCATTCATATTAGAGGGAACCACTGTCTGTTCGCCTGGACTTACTTTGACAGCACCTTTTCTAATGATTACACCATTGTCAGTTTGTTCAAAGTGGTTATGGTTTTTGTCAAGAATTAGATGGAGTTGTCCGAAATATTTTTCTAATATTTTGAAAATCGCAAATCTGTTGTCTTTTGCCCATTCACAAACATCTTGAAACTTTGTGTCAAAATTTTTAGGTTGGCTGATTAGGTCGTCTACAAGTTTTGATTCATTACGTGAACCCGTATGAATGAGAAAATATAGTTTGTCGTCGGTATATGATTCTAAAGCGTCAAGAAAATGGTTGCCAGAACCTAAGTCGCCAAGTTTACCCTTGTTAGCTTGAATGTCAAAGTATATTTTGTCCCACTTTTCTCTTTTAAAATCTGCTTTAGTTAAGTCTGCTTCGCACAGTAACATTCCACAACCGCAGTCGGATATCGCAAACTTACGCCAGTCCTCTTGTTCCGTATAAACAACAGTTCCTGTCGGAAGTGGAGATTTTCCAGGACAAGCATCTGGAAAGAATATAACTCTCTCTGCTTTCAAGTCATGAGGCAACCAACCATATACTTTATTTAAAGGCTCTGATGAATAATTTATTACTTCCATTTTTCGTATTCTTATATCGTCCTACCATTGGCTATATCATTCTAATAATTACCTTAATTCACCAAACTATCTTGATGTATAATGACAGTGCTGTCTTTTTTGATGAGTTTTTCAGCATCAGCTAATGCTTTTTTTGTTGCAGCGATAGAATCTGCTATTTTCTTCTTAACAAGTGCGACAGAATCTTGGATTTGCCTTTCGCGAATTTCTTCTTTTGTGAGTTTGTGTGCTTGTTTGCCATTAAAAATAAAATTTATTAACTGTTTATCTCTGTTGTACACATCAGAATAAAATTTTACTTCGCCATTAAAATCTGCTTCTGCTGTAAAATATCTGAAGTAAACTGGCACAGGCTTTTTTAAACGAAATGTGCGTGTAGCAATTTTGCTATCTTTTAAAGCAATTAATGAATCGTAAGTAATTTTAAAAGTATCCATCATCATTAAATTGGCCACGACTTCCAAAGGATCTTGACAGCGCACACAGCCGTGGCTTGCTGCACGCAAATCTGCTCCAAAGGTTGATTTTGTTGGTGTATCGTGTATATACACGGAATATTTATTAGGAAAAAGTATTTTAACCACACCTAATGCATTGCGTGGTCCAGGTGGCTGAACAACGCTTGTCCAGCCATTATTTTTCGTCACCACATAACCTTTAAAACTTTTCATCTCGTGCTTTATGATACTTTGCGGCACGCTCCAAGTTGGCCATAAAACAATTTGATTAATGGCACTTTCTAAAATTGGTGTTTCATTTTTGAGGTTGGATTTTCCAATCACTACTTTTTTCTCCAATACTAAAGTATCATGGTCAATTATTTTTAATCGATAAGAAGGTAGGTTTACCCAAACATAACGTTCAGGTAATTCGATGATGTGTTCCTTGCGCCATCGGTCTGCATTAATTGCCAACAATTGAAATTTTTTGGAATTATCGCGCTCTAAAGCTTTTATTGTATTTGCGCCAATAGTGCCATCGGCATTTAGGTTGTTTTCTTTTTGAAATCTTTTTAGGGCGACAATAAACGCAGAGTCATTATTTTTCAAAGAGTCCATCAAATAATGATGATATACCAATGCTTTCCGCGCATCTGTTAATGCACCTAGTGAATCGAGCTTTGGATTTCTGATGCTAATTGGTGTTGCAGAAATATTGTTTTTTGCCACAAAAGCGCGCAATGCTGACATGTATCTATTATACAAAGGATTGTTGGGCTCGAGCGATGATAAACTTTTGAAAATAGAATCCGTAACGGCTGTTTGCAAAAGTTGGATGTATTTATTTTTGTCTTTCCAAAAATTAGACGTGATGCCTTGTGTTGTGTCAGCAAACATACCATGATCGAGATGCAATGCCATTTGCAAAAAGGAACGCGTAAGGCCGACTTCTAATTGTTTGGCTAAATTAAAATCAACGGAAGGTGATAAGCTTAGCAGCGAATCATATATTTGTTGCAATTGCTCATATTGGTATAAATCTTTGTTTAATGCCAAAAATTCTGCCGTGCCCAAAACATGTAGCATTTCCTTGCCTTTTGGCGACAAAATATCTTTGTTCAACCATAAAGATTTGTAATTATTCAACAAATAAACTTCCTTTACAACAAGCTGCCAGTTTTCATATTTTGTGCTATCATTTTTTATCGCATTTAATGTCGGAATATATTCGCGCAATATTGTTGTGATATCTTGTTGGAAGCTAATCTCATCTTTTGGTGCCTCCACTTTTTTCTCGATATCTTTCGCATGATTGGAATTGCATTTACAAGAAGTAAACAAGCATTGCATGCAGAAAAAGAAAATGGAAAATAGTAAAAAAGTAGTTGCTAAATTCAACTTGTGTTCGCGCTTCATGGTCAATGCTATTGAGTTATAAAGTAAGAGAAAAAAACGGCAACTTGTATCTTGTTCTGCTAATTTAACTTAGCCGCTAACACGCATTTGCGTTTATAGATTATTTTCTCACCGTCAGGTTTTTTTCTTTCAAATACTAAAAAATAAATACCTACATCTTTCTTGCTACCATTTTCATCATCGCCATTCCAAACAAAAGCACCTTCTTTCGCTATTGCTTCATCTTTTACCAAATGATTGGCGAGTTGTCCAGCAGCATTATATAAATAAACATTAACCACGCTTCCATCTTCATCAAATGAATAGGTAATTTTTGCTTCGTCATCATATCCATCGCCATCTGGTGAAAACACTTCTGGAATAATATGTACATTGCCCAAGAGGTGATACTCATTTTCTGAGTTCAAATATGTTGGTGTAGCAAAGCCAGCAGATTCTGCAGCAGAATGCCAATAACGTTTGTTTTGTGGTAAATCAAATCCACTTTTTTCCAATGAAACGCCTTTCGTTGTTTTCAATAATGGAAAATGCCAAGACGTCTGATAATGCAGCTTGTCCAGCACTTCATCGTTTCTGTTTTTTAGCAGTACAATATCTTCTTGTGTATCAAAAGTCGGCAGGTTTACATCTTTCATTTTTTCCAAAATCGCTGGTGGATATTGTGATTTTATACTGATTTTATTTCTTGTAAAAACAATATAACCATTTGCAAAAATATAGCCTTCTGTATTTGACAAATCTAAAAGTTGCTCTTCAATTTCCGTATTCGGATTTGCTTGTGCAAATTTGATATCGCTTATTTTAAAAAGTTTTGAAGAATTATTATACAACTCTACAAACTGCTCAACACCGGCATCTGTATGAAACAAAATTTCATTGATAATAAGTTCTCCATTTGCAGGTATTTCTGTTATGGCAATATCAAACGTATCAGCAAGGTGTATATATTTCACGCAGCCAGAAAATCCTGCAACAGTAAAAGTATAAATAATATTAGGCTGCAAGGCTGTAGCTAAAGTCAAAGTCACTTTCGACGCATACGTATTAGCAAGCATTATGTTCTGTATGCTAATGCCATTGTCTATTTGATAATTCGAAATGGACTGCGCTGAAGTTTTGTCCATTGGCTTAGTGAAGTCAACTTCAATAGTTGTATTATTGATTAGTGTAAACGTGGCGTGCACATATTCTGGTGCTTCATTTCTATTCGTCTCTCCAGGTGTTCCACCATTTACATCAACAGAAGCTGACCAAAACAATTCCTTATCGCAGTCGCCAGTATAAGCACTCGATAGCAACTCTAATGACCAGCCACCATTTTGTTTTATAACATCGTGATACATCGTATCAACATAATTAAGCTGGTCAATTAAAATAGTGTCATCGGCTCTCAATGTAAGCGTACCACTAAACGCTAAATTATTCCAATTGTCTAATGCTATCGTATTTCCAAATGGCTTGAATAAATTTGTATCTGCTGCTGCACATAAAATAGCATAAGTATTTGCTGCTATCGTGCCTTCTAATACGTTTGCATTGTTAATGGTGAAATTTTTTAAGGAAATATTTTCGTTGCTCGTATTTTTTAATTCAATGTATTGTTTGTTAGGCAAGCCTAATGCAGTCGATGGTTTTATCATTATTTCATTGATAAGAATGTCATTCAAAACTGCATAATAAGGTGTGTTAAAATTGGAAATATTCGGTATTGTCATACTATTTCCAGCAGAGTCAGCTACATTATTTGTCGTTAGTGTATAAGTTGTATTGGACAAAAACCGTTGTGCAAAAGTAAGATGTACTAATTTTTTATTTAATGCATCAATTACTGCTGTCATAGGATTGCCAAGACTTGAAAGCGTATAGTTGTTGATTAGCTGTGCGCTTGTTATGTCAACAGTTTCATCAAAATAAATATCGACTTGTGTGCTATTTATCAAACTGACAGTACTAACATTTGGTGGCGTTACATCTAATGACAATAATGGTCTTTGTATGCAATATACATCATCAAACCAAAAACTATCTTTCGATGCAGCAGTATATGTACACAACATACCAAAATGAGTTGTTGATGCATAGGTAAGTTCTTGCGTGCTATCAAGTGCCACATAGCTAGATTGATTGGCTTCTTTCCAATAAAAAACCCACTTGCCTAAATTATTTTTGACCACTTTTAAATTTCCATCTGCTCCATTTTGAAAATTTCCTGCTAGCATGCTTTTTATAAGCACATTGCTATTGCCATCTTTCCTGTAAAAATCTAATGCATCAGTATTTCCATTTTGTCCAATGCGTACAAAATAACCATCAAAATCATTCCTAATATCCATTTGGTTAGACATGAGCACCACATCGAGCTTGTCATTATCTGATGGTTGAAAACCTAAACGCAGGTACAAGCTCCATTCAACACTTTTGCCTAGCGTATCCGCAGTCATGATGGCTGCATTGCCAGTATTATTCGATGCTTGTAAATTTAAAACTTGATTGACAACAATAAAATTTGTGCCCAATGTATCCCAATGTGGATTAACATTAAAGCCTCCATCTGTAAAATGCTCTTCAAACTGTGAAAACGCACAGAGTGGTACCAAAATTAATAATATGATGTGTAAAAATCTCGTCATAATTGAGGATACATACAAATATCCTTAATCTTAGTTGTTATTCCTACACAAATGGTTGTTTTGGTAATATTAAATTAAAAAAATGAGTGCCAGCTATTCGCTACATTTGTACTATAATAGTTGTTGTTTACATTATTTTACAACTATTTATTTTATTATTAACAAACAAACACAAACAAATGAAAGTAGCAGTAGTAGGCTCCACAGGTTTAGTAGGTGGAGAAATGTTGAAAGTTTTAACAGAAAGAAACTTTCCGGTAACAGAATTAATTCCAGTAGCATCAGAGCGCTCAGCTGGCAAAAAGCTTGCTTTTAAGGGCAAGGAATATACCGTTGTAACTATGCAAACTGCTATCGACATGAAACCAGATTTAGCACTATTTTCTGCTGGTGGTTCTACTTCTTTAGAGTGGGCACCAAAATTTGCAGCAGCAGGTATTACCGTCGTTGATAATTCTTCAGCATGGCGCATGGATCCAACTAAAAAATTAGTGGTGCCTGAAATCAATGCTGATGCACTAACAAAAGAAGATAAAATTATTGCCAATCCAAACTGCTCTACCATTCAAATGGTAGTAGCTTTAAATCCATTGCATAAAAAATACAAGATAAAACGTGTAGTAGTTTCTACTTACCAAAGTGTAACAGGAACAGGCAAGAAAGCTGTTGACCAATTGATGAATGAACGTGCGAATGGTAGCTCAGATGATATGGCATATAAATATAAAATCGACTTAAATGTCATCCCACAAATCGACGTTTTTTTGGATAATGGTTATACCAAAGAGGAAATGAAAATGGTGAAAGAAACCAACAAAATTATGCGCGATGAGGATATCAAAGTTACGGCGACAACTATTCGTATTCCAGTAATGGGTGGCCATAGCGAAAGCGTAAACATCGAATTTGAAAACGAATTCGAATTAGCAGATATTTTTGATGAATTAAGCAAAGCGGAAGGTGTTGTTGTAGTCGATGATCCGAGCAATCAAAAATATCCAATGCCAATGGATGCACATGGTAAAGATGAGGTTTTTGTAGGCAGAATACGTCGCGATGAAACACAAGCAAAAACATTAAACATGTGGATTGTGGCTGACAACTTACGCAAAGGCGCTGCAACAAATGCCGTACAAATTGGTGAATACCTATTAAATAATAAACTAATCGGTTAATTGTTTATTGTTATATATATAAAACTCTGCATCTCGCAGAGTTTTTTTATTTTTATTTTTAAGGCATAACTCTTAAATTCAATACTAAAATAGTAAGCTATGCCTATAAGAATGGTCGATGACGACAATCAGCAACAAGATTATGTACCTCGCAATGATGGTGGCGGTGGACAAAGAGGTGGTGGCGGTGGCTTGCCTGGTGGCGGTTGCTTAACTGCATTCTTACCTATCATACTCAAACTTATTTTCAAAAAACCATTAATCGGAATTCCCATTTTATTAATTGGCGGATTTATACTATTTAAGTTTGGTGGTAGTGGCTTGCCTACAAATACAAACAATTCTAATGCTACAGCATTGGCAACTGGCGCCGAATTGAAAGAAGAAGTATATGACAAAGCGGAAGTTGCGGCATCACTTTCTGAATATGAAAAAAATCCATTGCCAGAATATGTAAGTCTATTAAAATTTGCACCCGCACGTATGGATCAAGGAGAGCAGGGCTCTTGCGTTGGCTGGGGCAGTTCATATGCAGCGCGCACCATTTTGGAGGCTTCTTCCACAGGGCAAAATCCTGATGAAATTGCGATGAGTCCTTCCTTTGTTTATAATCAAATCGGATTGGCCAACTGCCAAGGTGCTTATATTCTTAATGCATGTAAGGTAATGTCAGAAGCCGGCGATATTCCAAAAAAATATTTTGAATATACAGACCAAAGTTGCACTCGCGAGCCTAATCAACAGATACTTCAAGCAGCACAACAATATAAAATTAGAGGCTATGAACGCTTGTCTGTCGATGGTGATGATTACACAACGGACTTTTTTGCCATTAAACAATATTTAGCCAAAGGCGCTCCTGTCATTTGTGGCATGATGGTCGGCGGCTCCTTTATGCAAGAGATGCAAGGTCAGAAGCTATGGAATCCTACACAATATGACTATGATATGGAAGGATTTGGTGGACATTGCATGTGTATTATCGGCTATGACGATAGACTTGACGGTGGCGCATTCCAAATTATGAATAGCTGGGGCCCTGATTGGGGTGAAAATGGTATTGGCTGGATACGTTATAAAGATTTTATGCATTTTAATAAAGAGGCTTATGCTTTACAACCATTACCAAAGCGTGGCGAAATGGCTGCTCGTAAATTTGAATGCACCATTGGTTTAGTAAACAACGACACGAAACAATATATCAACTTAACAAATTCGGGAAATATTTTCTCAACAACTACACCAATAGCTAAAGGAACAAAATTTAAAATTGAAGTTCAAAATTCTATAGAATGCTACATCTATATTTTTGGACAAGAGACTGATGGAAGTAGTTATGTTTTATTTCCTTACACACCTAAACACACCGCATTTTGTGGCATTACAGGCTATCGTCTATTTCCAAAAAACCAATCACTACAAGCGGATAACATCGGCGAAAAAGACAAAATGGCAATAGTCGTTACGAAAGAGCCTATAGATTATAATCAAATAAACACAGCCATAAACAAGGCACAAGGTGATTACAAAACAAAAGTCGAGAATGCGTTAAATGCAATGGCATTAAGCCATGTAGAATATAGCGCCAACAAAGGCAGGATTGCATTTACGGCAGAAAGTGAAAACAAAAATGCAGTAGTGAGTGTTATTGAAATTGATAAAAAATAAAAGCTTATGTCATTTCTAATTTACGGAGCAGCTGGTTATACAGGAAAAATTACAGTGGAAAGTGCTGTTAAACAAGGCTTGAAACCAACTATCGCAGGAAGGACTGAAAGCAAAATAAAACCGATTGCCGATGCATTCGGATTGCCCTATTTAATCTTTGGATTAGATGATATCGACAACATAACATCTCATCTCAAGAATTTTTCTTTAGTATTAAACTGTGCAGGTCCATTTAGTAGTACAATTAAACCAATGCTTAAAACCTGCTTACAAAGTGGCACACATTATTTAGATATCACCGGTGAAATTGAAGTATTTGAGTATGCAAAAGCATTTGGAAAAAAAATTATCGAAAGAAACATAATTGTGATGTGTGGCGTTGGCTTCGATGTTGTTCCTACAGATTGCATGGCAAAGCATTTGCATGAAAAAATGCCAGATGCAACACATTTAGAATTGGCTTGGACTGGTTAGGCGCCAATATTTCACATGGCACAATGACTACAATGGTAGAAAGCTTGGGAAAATCTGGTGCTATTCGAAAAGATGGCGTGATTGCGCTAACTCCAATTGGTCATATTGGAAAAGAAATTGACTTTGGCACCAAGAAAATATTTTGTATGACCATACCATGGGGCGATGTTTCTACTGCACATTTTACAACCAAAATTCCAAATATTATGGTGTTTACCGCTGTGCCTAAAAATGCCTATTATGCCATGAAAATGCAATCCTTGTTTAATCCAATTATGCGAACTTCATTTGTTAGAAATAAGCTACAAGCATACGTTGATAAAAATATTTCAGGCCCCGATTTAGACCGTAGAGAGAAAGGAATTTCCTTAATATATGGAAAAATAAGCAATGCTAAAGGAGAGACAATAGAGGCCAGGCTGCAAACACCTGAAGCCTATAAGCTCACCGCAGAAATGGCATTAATTATTACACAAAAAATACTAAGCGATAAATCATTACCAGCTGGTTATCACACTCCTGCAGAGTTATTTGGCGCCAATCTAATATTGGAAATGCCAGGTAGCAAATATGTATAAACGATAAAAAGCCGCATTGTGCGGCTTTTTATTTTCTATCTAAGATTTATTATTGCAAAATAATATCAAAATCAACTAATTCAATAAACACTTGAACGCGCTCTTCAATTTCTTCTTCACTTACTTCTTTTAATCGCTCAGGTCCAAATTTTTCTACACAAAAGCTTGCCATCGCCGAGCCATAAATTACTGCACGCTTCATATTGTCAAAAGATAAATCTTTCGTTTTTGCTAAAAAACCCATAAATCCACCGGCAAATGTATCGCCAGCGCCTGTTGGGTCAAAAACATCTTCTAATGGAAGTGCTGGTGCAAAAAATACTCTGTTTCCATGGAACAACAATGCACCATGTTCGCCTTTTTTAATAATTAAAAACTTCGGACCCATTTCACGAATTTTATTAGCTGCTTTAACTAACGAATATTCATTGCTTAACTGGCGTGCTTCTTCTTCATTTACGATCAATAAATCCACCATTTTCAACACCTCTTTTAATGGCTCGAGTGCAATTTCCATCCAAAAATTCATCGTGTCCATGGCAATCAACTTTGGACGCACTTCCATTTGTGATATTACTTTTGCTTGTAAAGCTGGATCTATATTGCCTAATATTAAAAACTCGGCATTTTTATATTTAGCTGGTAAAATTGGATCAAATGTGGCTAAAACATTCAAATCTGTTGCCAAAGTATCCCGACGATTTAAGTCCATATGGTATTTACCACTCCAAAAAAAGGATTTCTCTCCTTCTTTTACTTGCACACCTTCTATGTCTGTACCAATTGATTTTAAATACGCTAATTCATTTTGGTCAAAATCATCACCAATTACGCTAACTAATTGCATATCATTGGTAAAATGGCCTGCAGACTGGCAAATATAATTACCCGAACCGCCTGTTATCTTGTCTGTTTTGCCAAATGGTGTTTCGATAGCATCAAATGCTACAGTTCCTACTACTAAAAGACTCATGAATTTTTTTTTTACAAAGATTGCATATTTATTTTTATTGTCCTACATTTGCACTCCGAAATAATGTGTTTGCATCAATTTTGATAAGAATACATATTCTTCCTTAGCTCAGTTGGTTAGAGCATCTGACTGTTAATCAGAGGGTCGCTGGTTCAAGTCCAGCAGGGAGAGCAGGAAATAAAGCACTTAGAGATTAAATCTAGGTGCTTTTTTATTTTTTTGCAAGTTTTGTTTCCTAATTTGGCACAAGAAGCCTGTACGCAGACCAACGCCTCATTCTTGCATCAGCTATGTATATCAACAAAGACGAGCTAGAGACTTACTCATTCATTATTTAATAGAACCTGGAATTTGTCAACAAACAGTCCAACGTGAACGCCGTCCATTAATGCATGGTGCCCATGAATGGAAATCGCCATTTCTCTTTTTCCATTAATTTCGGTCATTTTGCCAAAGGAAATTTTAGTGCAACTGTCAGGGTGCGAAAAGCTTCTTGCGTGCGAAATACTTGTAAAATCCAACCATGGAATGGCCGAAAAATGAATGACATTTTCACTTGATACGGCTGGCAATAAACTGATTGTGTTTTTTACATTTTCAATTTCCTCTAAAGCTTTTTCATAAAAATATTTTTCATCTTCAAAATAGTCCATATAAGCAAAGCCAAATGTACCATTAGGTCTATTGATGGTTGGCGAAGCATTTACTTTTTCAAATTCAAATACTTGATTTTCGATAATTCTATATCTGAAATTTTCCACATCATTTGCTGCTTTCAAAGCCCTATATAAGTAATACAAAAAAAAAGAAACGCCTTTTTCTTTTGCTTTCATGTAGGCAGATGTGCAATCTACTTTTATCGTTACGCCAAAAAATGGCTCCTCAAATTTTGAGAAGAAGAGGAAATGCTCCTTTCTGTTCCAATTGTCAATATCTATTCGTTTTTTCATTCTATTTTAGATAATTCAGTATTTCGTTAATTGATTTCAGTTGAATAAAATTCTCGTGTGTCAAGTTGGTTTCTTGTTGCTCGTGTGTCCTTGTTACATGATAAGGAATATGTGCTGCCTTTCCACCTAATTCTAAAACAGGAATAACATCGGATTTGATGGAATTCCCTAACATTAAAAAATTTTCAGGTTGGCAATCCAAATGTTTGAATAGTTTTTGGTAATCACTTTCTTTCTTCTCGCTCATAATTTCTATGTGATGAAAATAGTGTTCCAATCCTGAATTTTTCAACTTTCTTTCTTGGTCTAACAAATCTCCTTTTGTTGCAACGACCAATCTGTAATCACCATTTAAGGCTTCTAATGTTTCGGAAACACCTTGCAGCAATTCAATCGGTTTTTGTAGCAAATCGTGTCCAATTTCAATAATTTTATCAATGACTTTTAAGGAAACTGTTTGGTTGGAAACCCTGTTTGCGGTTTCTATCATGCATAATACAAATCCTTTAATTCCATAACCGTAAAGAGCTAAATTCTTCATCTCGGTTTTGAAAAGTTCTTGTGAAATGGTATGCTGTGGAAGATAGTTTTCCAGTAAAATACAAAATTGTTTTTCGGCTTCTTGGAAATAAGGTTCGTTTACCCACAAAGTGTCATCGGCATCAAATGCAATTACTGTAATATCTCTATTCATCTTTTAAATTTATTATATTTACGTATTGCAAATTTCGATAAATGTAAATGTAATAAAAAGGACATTTGTCCCGGTGTTTTATGTTAAAAACAAACGAATCTTTCCTAAGCTATTTATCAGCACTTTACGAACGCCAAAGCCGTAAAGAAGATATTATTCTAAAAAGATGTGGGAAAGGACAAAGAATACTATCTCAAAATGAAATTGCCACAAAAGTGATGTTGATTGTGGAAGGAATTAGCAAATGTTATTTTACAGAAGACAATGACAAAGAATATATTATTGAATTTTTAGGCAAAGGTGAGATTATTGGTGAGCTTGAATTAATTCGTAACATTCCTTGTTTGTGTACAATTGAAGCGATGACAGCTGTTTCTTATTTTGCTATTGATAAACCATATTTTTCATCACTTCTCCAAACAGACATTCATTTAAATCATTTGTTGTTAGACAGTTTCGCCAAACGAATTGTAGATACAGCAAGCAGAGCTGCTTATCAGCAATTATACACGGTCGAACATAGTCTGAATAAACTGATGGAATTACAGTCTATACAAAATGTTTCTCTTTCAAAAGATGAAATGGCTTCTTATTTAGGAATTACGGTTAGAAGTTTGAACAGAGCGATGAAAAACTTACGAGAATAGTTTTCATTCTTTTCCTTTGCATTGTTGGTTTGCAAGCAACAAACATCCAACGGTTTGGTTATTGTTTTATTTATCTCACAACAATTGCACTACCACTAGAACTCAAATTAACTTTTCCTAAAGTAAGCGGTACTCCATTTTTCCAATATTTTGCGATTCTGATTGGGCCATTGTCTTCCCATTCTGAGACATATACATCATTACCAAAAACCATTATGCCTGTTGCGGTTGATGGTGCTGTTGATAATTTTACAGGCGACCCGTTTTTCCAATACTTGGCAAAAGTAGCCCCTCCATGGTAATAATCTTCCTGCTCGTATCCAGCCACATACACATCGCTTCCAGCTACATATACAGAGGTTGCAACAGCTACTGAAGTATCGCCAGTGGTTAAGATAGTTGATATTCCATTTTTCCAAACAGTAGCCATCGCCAATCCTGTTGTTGCATTGTTTTGGCAACCTGCTACATACTTATCATTTCCATTTATACAAACTGCATTAGCAAAGCTGTGCCCATGATTATTAGGAATGATATCTGCAGGTATTACACCATTTGTACATTCCCAAGGCATAATTGTTCCTTGCGAAGTACGAGCACTCCCGACAGCAGACACATTACTGCCACTTGCATACACACCCGTACAGGATCCATTGCCAGTAATAACGGTTGATAAAACTACATCAGTAAAATATATGGTTGTACCGACTCCGTTTTTCCAAAACCTTGGCAAGTCGAATCCTGTGATGATTTCCCAACCGCCTAGGTACACATCATTGCCAATGACAGAAATAGCATTGGCGGCAGACTCATTAACGCCAATAGTTGTTTTAATTCCGTTCTTCCAATAGTTAGCCAATTTCAGATTGTTGATTCTTTCATAGCCCGCAGCAAATACATCATTGCCATTGATAAATATAGAACTCAAGGCCGATTGATTGGTGCTTAAGGTAACAGGATTTCCATTTTTCCAATAAGTAGCCAGTTCGAATGCGCCTGTATTTTGATATCCGGCTACAAACACATCTGGTACATAAATAATGTTGCCACCGCTTGCAGTCTGGCTGCCTATTGATATTTTCACTTCTCCGCCTGTGGCTCCCACGGCAGGAACAATCACCTTCACTGCTGTGGCAGTAGCTGATAGCACTATAGCAGACACACCGTTAATGGAGACGGTATTATTTGAAACAGTTGTAGAAAAGTTATTGCCGTTTATGGTAAGGGTGTCGCCATAGTGCAACGTTGTATTTGAAAGAGAAGTTACTTTAAGGGCATTATCCTTAGGTGGTTCAACAGGCTTATCGTTATCTTTTTTGCAGGAATAAAATAAAAGCAACAACAGAGAAAATGTAATGCTGCTTAGTTTTCTAAAAGTGTTGTTATTTGATTTCATACAAATTGATTTAGATTGTTATTAATGAATAATGCTATGTAAAAGTAAATAGTGGCTCGGGTGCTTTCTATCATTAAAAAGAATGATTTTTCGGCTTCCTTTTCCTTTTTGTTGGTTTGCAAGCAACAAACAAACTTGCAAGCTAAAAAGAGAAATATATCACTTTTAATGAGTTAAACTTGTTGGTACGTCACGTACTTTGCTGCATGCCTATATAGGAAAGGCGAAATTACAGCATCAAAACATCGTAGTGAGAGATGAAATTACTGCATTAATCCTTC
>WBZL01001101.1_pt1 | contig 29138 bp, 34 predicted proteins | sample 5204291 | NCBI WGS metagenome assembly WBZL01 (sample SAMN12344345, study PRJNA552823) | activated sludge metagenome | biome: Activated sludge suspended growth; feature: Nitrification reactor; material: Wastewater; isolation source: activated sludge from nitrification reactor of wastewater...
CGACCGACGAGATCCGCTTCGGTGACAACGACCGGCTTGCGGCGCAGATCGCGGTCACGGTGGGGGCGGACCAGCTCGTGCTCCTGAGCGACGTGGACGGGTTCTACTCGGACAATCCGAAGCTGAACCCCGCGGCGCAACGCTTTGATGTCATTGACAGGATAACGCCTGCGATCGAGGCAATGGCGGGCGATCCCGTTTCCGGTCTCTCGAAGGGCGGCATGAAGACGAAGCTGATGGCGGCGAAGACGGCGGTCGCCGGAGGCTGCGCCATGGTCATCATGGAAGGGTCCGTCCTGCGGCCGCTTGCGGCGCTCGCGGTGGGGGCGGCCGCGACCTGGTTTCTCGCCGAGGGTACGCCGCAAGTGGCCCGCAAGCGCTGGATCGCGGCGATGAAGCCGCGCGGGGAACTCAGGCTCGATGCAGGCGCCGTCACCGCGCTGGCGCAGGGCAAGTCGCTGCTGCCTGCAGGCGTGACGGCTGTCTCGGGCGCGTTCGGGCGCGGCGATCCGGTGGTCATCCTCGGCCCTGGCGGCGAGGCACTGGCCAGGGGCCTGGTGCGCTACACCGCCGTCGAGGCTCGGGCCATAGCCGGCCGGCGGTCGGGTGACATCGAGGGCGTTCTGGGCTATGCGGGACGCGGACCGATGGTGCACCGCGATGACATGGCGCGCTAGGCCCGCGCTGCGGATGCTTCTGGCAGGGGGTGCTGCGCCACGATGAAAGTCTTGGAAACGAAGGAAATGGGTGACGTTCCTGCGATGATGGCCCGGCTCGGCCGGGCGGCGCGCGCGGCTGCGGCAGAGCTCGCCTTCGCACCTGCCGAGGCCAAGCGGGCGGCCCTTCTGGCGGCCGCCGACGCGCTCTGTGCGGCGCGGGAGGAGGTCATGGCGGCCAATGCCGAGGACCTCGCCCATGGCCGCGAAAAGGGGCTGTCGGCAGCAATGATGGACCGGCTGCTTCTCGACGAGGCGCGTATCGGCGCCATCGTGGCGGGGCTCAGGGCGGTGGCCGCCCAGAAGGACCCGGTGGGCGAGGTCATCGCCGCCTGGGACATGCCCTCGGGGCTGCATATCGAGCGGGTGCGCACACCCCTCGGCGTCGTCGGCGTCATCTACGAGAGCCGGCCGAACGTGACGGCCGACGCCGGGGCGCTGTGCCTGAAGTCCGGCAATGCGGTGATCCTGCGCGGCGGCTCGGAAAGCTTCCACTCCTCCCGCGCCATCCACGCCTGCCTCGTTGCCGGACTGAAGTCGGCCGGGCTGCCCGAGGCCGCCATCCAGCTGGTGCCGACCCGGGACCGTGCCGCCGTCAGCGCGATGCTGGCCGCCGTGGAGCATATCGACGTGATCGTGCCGCGCGGTGGCAAGGGCCTCGTGGGCCTCGTGCAGGCAGAGGCGCGGGTGCCGGTCTTCGCCCATCTCGAGGGCATCTGTCACGTCTATGTCGACAAGGATGCGGACCCCGAAAAGGCGCGGCGCGTGGTCCTGAACGCCAAGACCCGACGCGCCGGCATCTGTGGCGCGGCCGAATGCCTGCTTGTCCACCGCGAGATCGCGGCGGGGCTCGGACAACGGCTCGTCGACGACCTCATGGCCGCGGGGGTGGAGGTGCGGGCCGAGGGACTGGTCGGGACCAAGGCCGCCGCGGAGAGCGATTTCGGGCGCGAGTTCCTCGACATGATCATCGCGGCCAGGGTCGTCGATGATGTCGATGCCGCCATCGCCCACATCCGCCGCCACGGGTCGAACCACACCGAGGCGATCCTCACCGAGAACGACGCGACGGCGGAACGCTTCTTCCAGCGGCTCGATTCGGCGATCCTGATGCGCAACGCATCGACCCAGTTCGCCGACGGCGGCGAGTTCGGCATGGGGGCCGAGATCGGCATCGCCACCGGCAAGCTGCACGCGCGCGGACCGGTGGGCGCCGAGCAGCTGACGAGCTTCAAGTATCTCGTGACCGGCGACGGCACTATCCGCGCCTGACCCTCAGTAATGCAGGGCGATGGCGGTGTCGTCGAGCCGGAGCGCGAGGCTGCGGCGCTGCCGTGCAAGCTCCATGGGCAGAAGCGCGAACTGCACCTGAGCGGCCGTGACCTCGGCCGTTCCGGCACCCCTGAGCCGCTCTCAGAGCGGCGGATCGACCTTCAGCCGCGGCGCCTCCGCCCCGATCTGCCAGCGACCGCCATCCGCGCTGACGCGAATCCGGCCGCCGAAGGGGAGCGCGCTTTCGAGGCACTGGATCGCGAGGAAGGCCAGCTTCACCTCGGTGCGGGCGGCGTCTCCGGCGAGATCCCAGTCGATCTTGAGCCGGCCGCCCCGCGTCATGTCGTCAAGAATCGACCGAACCTCGGCCCGCGCCACGCCCTGGCCCGGTGCTGCCGTGCCGAACGAGATGCGGAAGAAGCGGATGCGGGCATTGGCATTCGTCACGCTTTCCGAAATCAGCGCGAGTTCCGGGCCCGGACCGTTGCCCGACATCATCAGCAACTCGACCCCGTTGCCGATCGCGCCGAGCGGGCTGATAAGGTCGTGGCAGATGCGCGAGCCGACGAGGGCGATGAGGTCGGGCGGCTCAACGGGCATCGGCGGCCTGCAACTTGGAGGAAAGCCCGTGAACGAGATCCTGGAGCCCGGCATGCTGGTGCGTCATCCCGGATGCCCCGACTGGGGGCTCGGCCAGGTGCAGTCACGCATCGGCTGGCGGATCACGGTGAATTTCGAACATGCCGGCAAGGTGGTCATCGACGGCGAACGGGTGGCGCTTCGGCTGGTCATCGGGCCCGAGGATTGACTTCAGGATGTGCCCGGCACGCTAGCACAGCTTTGGGTAGTGTCAACGCGGGCCGCAGGTCCCATTCGGTTGCAAATTCCGGGGCCTCCGCCTAAAACGCGCGGGCATTCCGAACGACGCGGGTGTGGCAGCGACGATGACCCTCGATACCACGCAGTTCCAGGTGCGCCTGGCCGTTTCGGAATCCGACCTTCTCGCGGCCGAGCGGTTGCGCTTCCGGGTCTTTGTCGAGGAACTGGGCGGCGACGGGCCGCTGGTCGATCACGCGGCGCGGTTCGAGCGGGATGAGTTCGACCCGGTGATGGATCATCTCATCCTCGTCGATACCAGCCGCGACGCGGCGGCGCTCGACCATGTGGTCGGGGTCTATCGCCTCCTGCGAAGCGACCGGGCGGCGGCCTTCGGGCGGTTCTATTGCGACAGCGAATACGACCTCGGCCCCCTGCGCGCCTCGGGTCGCCGGCTTCTGGAACTCGGCCGGTCCTGCGTCGACGCGGGCTACCGGGGCGGCATGGCGATGTTCCTGCTCTGGAATGCGCTTGCGGACTATGTGCTTGACCACGGGGTCGAGGTGCTCTTCGGGGTGGCGAGTTTCCATGGCACGGACGTGGAGACGCTGAAGCTGCCGCTTTCGTGGCTTCATCACCACCACCTGGCGCCAGAGGCGATCCGGGTGCGGGCGCTGCCCGCGCACTACCAGCGAATGGACCTCATCCCGGCGGAGGCGCTCGACCGTCGGGCGGCGATGGTGGCGATGCCGGCGCTGATCAAGGCCTATCTCAGGCTTGGCGGCTTTGTCGGCGAGGGCGCCTTCATCGACCGTGCGTTCAACACGACGGACGTCTGCCTCCTGATGGACACGGCGGCGATGAGCGAGCGGCACAAGGGGTTCTACACCCGCAAGCACGAGCCCAGGGCGTGACGACCTGGCGGGCGGAGGAGCCGGCCGACAGGGTGCGGATCGGTGTCTTCGGGTTCGTGATGGCGGCGCTGCGCGGGACCGTCTTCGGGGCGGTGACCTATGGCGGGCTCGTTCTTCTCCTTCTCCTGCGGCTGATCGAGCGCCCGATGTTCGGCCCGGACCGGCCACTGACGCCGCATGTCACCCGCACGGTTTGCCGGCTGGCCTTTCCGATCCTCGGGATCCGCTACCGTGTGCGGGGAACGCCGATGCGCCATCGCGGCGCCGTCGTATCGAACCACGTCTCCTGGCTCGACATCTTCGCGCTGAACGCCTGCCAGACGATCTATTTCGTCGCCAAGGCCGAGGTCGCCCGCTGGGCCTTCATCGGCTGGCTCGCACGGGCGACCGGGACGGTCTTCATCGCTCGCGATCCGAAGGAGGCTAAGGCCCAGCAGGCCGTCTTCGAGGCACGCCTGCGCGCGGGGCACAAGCTGATGTTCTTCCCCGAAGGCACTTCGACCGACGGCCTGCGGGTGATGCCCTTCAAGTCCACGCTCTTTGCCGCCTTCTACACCCACGGACTGGACGAGATCATGCAGATCCAGCCGGTCAGCCTGATCTACCGCGCACCGGAAGGCCGGGGCGCGCGGTTCTACGGCTGGTGGGGTGACATGAACTTCGCCAGCCATCTCGTTAAGGTGCTTGCACAATTCCGGCAGGGCTCGGTCGAGGTCGTATTCCACGATCCGGTCGCCGTCGATGCCTTCGCCTCGCGCAAGGAGCTTGCCCGATCGTGCGAGGAGAGTGTGCGGAAGGGGTTGAGCGCGGGCCTCGACCCGCGGTACCCGGGCTGAGGTTCAGCCAAGCGGCGCGAGGAGGGCGCGCAGGGCGGCAAGCGGGTCCTCGGCCCCCCAGATTTCCGGCCCGATGCCGAGGAAGTCGGCGACGGGGGCAAGCTCGGCCACGAGCGCCGCGGTGAGGCCGCCTTCGGCGACAACGGGCACCTCGATCATCTCGGACCACCACGCGAAGAGATCGCGGTCGGCCCGCGCGGCCCCGCCCAGAAGCGTCTCGCCCACCGGCCCGAAGGCGACGTAGTCGGCCCCGGCCTCGCCCGCGTTCATCCCCTCGTGCCGCGTCACGCCGCAGAAGGCGCCGACGATTGCGTCCGCGCCGAGTGCCTTGCGCGCCTCCCGCACGGTCCGCGCCCCGTCGGTGAGATGGACCCCGTCGAGCCCGTGCCGCTCTGCGACCAGCAGGTGTGTCTCCACCACGATCGCCACGTCGCGTTCGTGGGCGATGGCGCGCAAGCCATCGGCCGCGCGCCCGATCCGGTCGGCGTCCGCCGTGGCGAGGCCGAAGCGGAGGCAGGCGACGTCCACCCCGTCGAGCACCCGCGCGAGACGGTCGGGGAAGACCTCGAGGTCGAGGTCGGGCGGGGCGACAAGATAGATCTGCGGGCGGTCTTGGGCGGCCATGCAAGGCTCCGGGTCGGCGTTGACCGGCCCGGAGTAGCGCAGTTTCGCCGGCTTGGCTACGGCCCCCGCGGAGCCGCCGCGCGCCCGCCGCACTCCCCGCCGCACTCCCGCCACGCGGCTTGTCGACGCGCGCGCGAGCGCGTATCAGGCCGCGATGCTGATCGATGCGCCCGCCAACCCGCCCGCCAACCCGCCCGTGCCCCAGCCCGCCTTCATCCTCGTCCGTCCGCAGATGGGCGAGAACATCGGCGCGGCGGCGCGGGCGATGCTGAACTTCGGGCTCACCCACATGCGGATGGTGGACCCCCGCGACGGCTGGCCGAATCCGCGCGCGGTCGCGATGGCGTCCGGCGCGGCGGGGCGGGTGCTCGACCATGCCGGTGTCTTTGCGACCCTGCCCGAGGCGGTGGCCGACTGTGCCTATGTCTTCGCCACGACGGCACGGGGGCGCGACCTCACGAAGCCGGTGATGACGCCGGAACGGGCGATGGAACACGCCCGCGCCCTCTCCGCCGCGGGGCAGAAGGTCGCCGTGCTCTTCGGCCCCGAGCGCGCGGGTCTGGAGAACGAGGACGTGGCGCGGGCCAACGCGATCATCTCGGTGCCGGTGAACCCGGAGTTCCCCTCGCTCAACCTCGCGCAGGCGGTGCTGCTCTGTGCCTACGAATGGGGCCGGCAGGGGACAGCGGCCGCGCCCGAGGTGCTGGCGCTCGCCGGGACGGAGCTGGCGACGGCGATCGAGGTCGAGAAACTCGGCGACCACTTCGAGGAACGGCTGGAGGCGGCGGGGTTCTTCTTTCCCGAATCGAAGGCCGAGGGCATGAAGCTCAACCTCCGCAATCTCTGGAGCCGGATGCCGCTGACGCGCGCGGATGTGCAGACCTTGCACGGGATGCTGCGGCAGATCCTGCGCCGGCGCGACGGGTAGGGGCGCCGCCCTTGCGGCTTTCCCGGCGCCGGCCTAGTGTCCGCGCGCTGAAACGGAGGCGGCGATGGCAGGCAAGCGCAGCATCTTCGAGGAGGTGGGCGAGGGGGCGAAGGCCCCGGAGCCGCCGGCCGGCGGCATGATCGACGCGGGCCGCGGCGGCGCGCGGGGCGGGTTGCGGGTCTGGCTCGCCATTCTCTTCGCGCTCGTCGTGGCGATGATCGCGGTCGGCGGGCTGACGCGGCTGACCGACAGCGGACTCTCGATCACCGAATGGCGCCCGGTGACCGGCGCGCTGCCGCCGATGAACGCGGCCGACTGGCAGGCGGAATACGCGAAGTATCAGGCGAGCCCCGAGTTCCAGCTGCAGAATCACCAGATGGATCTTGCGGAGTTCAAGACGATCTACTGGTGGGAATGGGGTCACCGGCAACTCGGCCGCGTCATCGGCCTCGTCTGGGCTGTCGGCTTCGCCCTCTTCGGGGCGACCCGCCGCATTCCGCGCGGATGGACCGGGCGGCTTGCCCTGCTGGGCGCGCTCGGCGCGCTGCAGGGGGCAATCGGCTGGTGGATGGTGGCTTCGGGGCTGACCGGCCGGATGGTCGATGTCGCCTCCTACCGGCTGGCCACGCATCTCGGCCTTGCCTTCGTGATCCTCGGCCTCATCGCCTGGTTCATGCTCTCGCTCGCGCGGACCGAGCCTGCGCTTCTGCAGGCGCGGCGGCTGCGCGAGGCGCGGCTCTTCTCGCTTGCCACCGGCCTGATGCATCTGGCCTTCCTGCAGATTCTACTCGGCGCCCTCGTCGCCGGAATCGACGCGGGCCGGGCCTTCCCGACCTGGCCGCTGATGGGCGACAGCTTCCTGCCGGCCGACGCCTTCTACCTGCCCGAGGGCGGGCCGGCGGTGCTGGCCTTCTTCGAGAACCCCGGCCTCGTGCAGTTCATGCACCGGATGGCGGGCTATCTCCTCCTGGCATTCGCTGTCCTGGCCTGGGCGAAGGGGCAGCGGTCGGCGCATCCGGCGACGCGCGCCGCTTTCGCCTGGATGGCGACTGCGGTCTTCGCTCAGGTCGTGCTCGGCATCGTCACCGTGCTCCACGCCGCGCCCCTGGCGCTCGGGCTGCTCCATCAGATCGGCGCGGTCGCCGTCTGGGTCGTCATCCTGAGGGCGCGGCACAGGGCCCAGTATCCCATAGTTCAGTCCATCCGGGGGGCATGATGAGCGCGTTCCAGGACCTCATGGCCTTCCAGCGCGAGACAGAGGCGCTGGCGCAGATCGCCGGCCGGCTCGGCTGGGACCAGGAGACGGTGATGCCTTCCGGCGCGGCCCACCAGCGCGGCGAGGAGATGGCGGCGATCGAGGGCGTCCTGCATGCCCGCCGCACCGATCCCCGCGTGGGCGAATGGCTGTCGCGGGCCGAGGCGCCGGATGCGGCCGGGACGCGGGCGCTCGCGCTCATCGCGCGCACCTACGGGCGCAATGCGGCGGTTCCGGGCTCGCTCGCGTCCGAGACCGCGCGGGTGACGAGCGTCGCCCAGGGCATCTGGGCCGAGGCGCGGGCGCGGAACGATGTGGCCCACTTCCTGCCGACGCTCGAACGGGTGGTGGCGCTGGTGCACGAGAAGGGCCAGGCGCTGGCGGCGGCGGGCTATGGCGGGGGCGACCCCTACGACGCGCTTCTGGACGACTACGAGCCCGAGGCGACGGCCGCGGGCATCGCCGCGATCTTCGACCGGATGCGGCCGCGCCTCGTGGCGCTGCGCGAACGGATTCTCGGCGCGGACGGTCACCCCACGCCGCTCGCCGGGCATTTCGCCGAGGCGCGGCAACTGGGGCTGGCCCGCGACCTCGCCACCGCCTTCGGCTATGATTGGAACCGCGGCCGGCTCGACCTCGCGGTGCACCCGTTCTCCTCCGGGTCGGGCAACGACGTGCGAATCACCACGCGGGTCGTGGAGGCAGAGCCCTTCAACTGCGTCTATTCGACGATCCACGAGGTCGGCCATGCCGCCTACGAGCAGGCCATCGACCAGACATACCTGATGACGCCGCTGGGCGCCGGCGTGTCGATGGGCGTTCACGAAAGCCAGAGCCGGATCTACGAGAACCAGCTCGGCCGCAGCCGTGCCTTCACCCGCTGGCTCCACGGCCAGATGCACGCCATCTTCGGCGATTTCGGCGTATCGTCTGCCGAGGACTTCTACCGCACCGTGAACCGCGTGCAGTCCGGCTTCATCCGCACCGAGGCGGACGAGGTGCATTACAACCTCCACATCATGATGCGCTTCGACCTCGAGCGCGCGCTCTTTTCGGGCGGACTCGCGGTGGCGGACCTGGAGGATGCCTGGAACACCCGCTTTGCCAGCGACTTCGGCATCGCGGTGGACAAGCCCGCCCACGGGATGCTGCAGGACGTGCATTGGTCGGTCGGGCTCTTCGGCTACTTCCCGACCTACGCGCTCGGCAATGTCTACGCGGGCTGCCTGCACAGGGCGCTCCGCGCCGACCTGCCCGGGCTCGACGAAAGCCTCGCGCAGGGCGACGCCTTGCCGGCGACGGAGTGGCTGCGCGAGAAGGTGCAGCGTTACGGCGGGCTCCACACGCCGGCTGAGGTGATCGCCCGTTCGACCGGTGCGGCGCCCACGGAGGGGCCGCTTCTCGACTATCTCGAGGCGAAGTTCGGCGCGATCTACGGGCTCTGACCGGCGCAGCGGGCAGGGGGCGCCTCAGCCCCAGTCGGGCTTGCGCTTGTCGAGAAAGGCGGCAATCCCCTCCTCGGTGTCGCGCCAGAGCATGTTTTCCACCATCACCTGCGCGGCATGGTCATAGGCGGCCGCGCGCGTCATCTCGATCTGGTCGTAGAAAGCACGCTTGCCGATCTTCACGGCGGCGGTGAGCTTGGCGGCGAGCGTGTCGGCAAGCGCGCGGGTTTCGGCCGCGAGCACCTGCGCCGGCACGACCCGGCTCACGAGCCCGACCTCGGCGGCGCGGGCGGCGTCGATGAAGGCGCCGGTCGTCAGCATCTCGAAGGCGACCTTGCGGGGGACGTTGCGGCTGAGCGCGACCATGGGGGTTGAGCAGAAAAGGCCGATGTTCACCCCGTTAACGCCGAAGCGGGTGCCTTCGGCGGCGACCGCGAGGTCGCAGGAGGCGACGAGCTGGCAGCCCGCCGCGGTCGCGATGCCGTGGACCTCGGCGATGACCGGCTGGGGCAGGGAGGGGATCATCTGCATGACCTCGGCGCAGCGGGCGAAGAGATCGGCGAAATAGGCGCGGCCCCGGTCGGGGGCGGCGCGGCCGGCCTGCATCTCCTTCAGGTCGTGACCGGCGCAGAAGGCGCGCCCCGCCCCCCTCAGGATCACGACGCGGGCATCGCGGTCTTCCGCGAGCCGGGCGAACGCCGCCTTCAGCGCGGCGAGCATCGCGTCTGAGAGCGCGTTGAGGCTTGCCGGGGCGTTCATAGTGAGCGTGGCGACGCCACCCTCGTCGGCACGCAGCATGAGATCGGTCATCTTGCCATTCCCTCCCTTTGCGGGAACCTTACGGGCAGGGAAGCGGAGACGGAAGATGCAGCTGGTGATGACCGAGGCGGACCTTGCCGCCTTCCTCGTGCGGGAGTTTCCCCAGGTCGCGGAGGATTTCGCGCTTGAGCGGCTGACCGCGGAGGGGATCGTGATGCGGCTCCGCGTCGCCGAGCGGCACCTGCGGCCCGGTGGCACCGTCTCGGGGCCGAACATCTTCGCGCTGGCCGATGTCGCGGTCTACCTCGCGCTTCTGGCGCGGATCGGGCCGGTGGCGCTCGCCGTCACGACGAACGCGGGCATCGACTTCCTGCGCAAGCCCGAGGCGGGGCGCGACCTGATCGGCGAGGCGCGGCTTCTCAAGCTCGGCAGGGTTCTGGCGGTGGGCGAGGTCCTGGTGCGCAGCGACGGGCGGCCGGAGCCCGTGGCGCGCGCGAACCTGACCTATTCGATCCCGCCGGCGCGCTGACGCGGCCCGGCAGGGGCGGAATCGGCCGCCGAGTGCCCGGAAAATTGAGGTATTATGATACCTATTTTGCAAGTCATTGAAAAAATTGACGTATTATTCTCCATAGACACTTGACGGAAACGCGCGAATGCAGGAAAAGCCCGCATCCGAATTCGGGGGGCGCGCGCACATGGCGTGCCTCCGAACGCTTCCGAACCCGAAGGGCCAGAGATGAAGACCTATACCGCGAAGCCGGCGGAGATCGAGAAGAAGTGGATCCTGATCGACGCCGAGGGCGTCGTTCTCGGCCGCCTCGCCACGATCGTCGCCAACCGCCTGCGTGGCAAGCACAAGCCGACCTTCACGCCGCACATGGACATGGGCGACAACGTGATCGTCATCAACGCCGACAAGGTGCAGATGACCGGCAACAAGCGTGCCGACAAGCGCTACTACTGGCACACCGGCCACCCCGGCGGCATCAAGTTCCGCACCGCCGAGCAGGTGCTCGATGGCGCCCATCCGGAGCGCGTGGTGATGAAGGCGGTGGAGCGGATGATCACCCGCAACAAGCTGGGCCGCCAGCAGATGACCCATCTGCGCGTCTATGCCGGTGCCGAGCATCCGCACGAGGCGCAGTCGCCCGAAGTCCTCGACGTGAAGTCGATGAACCCGAAGAACACGCGGAGCGCATGAGATGGCCGACGAAATCAAATCCCTCGACGATCTGAAGTCGGTCGTCGCCGGCAGCGCCGCCGCGGTCGAAGCGGAAGCACCCCGCGAGCCGCAGCGAGACAAGTTCGGCCGCTCCTATGCCACCGGCAAGCGCAAGGACGCGGTTGCCCGCGTCTGGATCAAGCCGGGCTCGGGCAAGTTCCTCATCCGCAACAACAAGGGCGAGTTCATCGACTATTCGAAGTACTTCGCCCGTCCGGTGCTGCAGATGATCCTGCGCCAGCCGTTCCAGGTCGCCAATGTCGAGGGCCAGTTCGACGTGATGGCCACCGTTGCTGGCGGCGGGCTTTCGGGCCAGGCCGGGGCGGTCAAGCACGGAATCAGCCGCGCGCTGCAACTCTATGAACCGAGCCTCCGTCCGGCGCTGAAGGCCGCGGGCTTCCTCACCCGCGACAGCCGCGTGGTCGAGCGGAAGAAGTACGGCAAGGCCAAGGCCCGCCGGTCCTTCCAGTTCTCCAAGCGCTGATCTCGCGCCCCTTCCGGGGCCGACCGCAAGATATGGGGCGCGTCCTGCCGGGCGCGCCCTTTTTCGTGGAAAGCGCGCGGAATCAATCTGTTGCGCCCGGGACTCGCTCACGCGGATTTGTGCGCACACCGGATTGACCGGGGACAAGCTCCGGGTTCATGGTCCGCGCATTGAGGCAGAAAAAACCAGAGCAGCAAAATGCCCCCCAAAACCTTTCACAGCTCCCGCGGGGGCTTCGATATCCTTGGCCTGCGCAAGGCCGCGTCCGGCAGCATCGAGATCGTCTATGACGATGGCGTCGCCCGCCGGTTGGTCTGGCGCGTCCGCACGCCGGCGGCCGATCACACGATCGGCGAGGTGCTGCGCTATGCCGTGGACCAGACCCGCGTCCTTCCGGCGCTCTATTCCGAACTGAAGCGGCGGGCGATCGCGATCGAGGCCGTCGCGGCCTGATCCCGGTCAGGCGCCGAGGCGCAGTTCGGCGCGGAAGTAGGTGACCGCGCCGCCGGTCAGTTCGACGCCCGCATCCGTCACGCGGCAGGCCACGCGCCCGCCGCGGGGCGAGGCCTGAAACCCCACAAGCTCGGCCCGGCCGAGCCGTTCCGCCCAGTAGGGCGCGAGCGTGGCATGGGCCGACCCGGTCACCGGGTCCTCGTCGATTCCCGCGGCGGGGGCGAAATAGCGCGAGACGAAATCCACCGCCGCGCCGTCCGGCCCGACCCCTCCCGGCGCGGTGATGCCAAGGCCCATCCGAGTCACGGCCGCGATCGCCGGCGCTTCGGGGCGGTAGCCCGCGACGGCCTCGGGGTCCGGCAGTTCCACGAAGACGTTCTCGAACGTGCGGAAGGCGGCGACGTGGCCGGCGGGAAAGAGCGCCGCGAACTCTGCGGGAAGCGTCATCGCCTCGGCCTCGATCCGCGGGCTCGTCAGCGTGTAGCGCCCGGTCCCGGCGCGCCGGACGACGAGCGCGCCGACCTTCCGGGTCGCGAAGCGGAAGCTCTCGCCAAGGCCGAGTTCGGCCGCCATCACATGGGCCGAGGCAAGCGTGGCATGTCCACAGAAGGCGACCTCCTGCACGGGCGTGAACCAGCGGATCGCCCAGTCTTCGCCCGCGGGCGTGACAAAGGCGGTCTCGGCGAGGTTGTTCTCGGCCGCGATCGCCTGCATCAGCCCGTCATCGAGCGGCGTTCCGGTCACGAGGACGGCGGCCGGGTTGCCCGCGAAGAGCCTGTCGGTGAAGGCGTCGGCCTGATACATCGTGATCGTGGCCATCTGCATCCTCCGTCAAAAAAACGGCCGGGCAGCGCCCGGCCGAGGAAAAAGGGTCCGTCGGGGATGTTCGGGACCCTGAACTCAGCGCCAGAACGGCTGCGCCGCTTCGGCTTCGGCCGTGGGCGCGTCAAGCCCGGCATCGCGCAGAAGCCGGTCGTCCAGCCGCGCGAGCGCGATCCGGCTGCGGCGGCGTCCGGACCATTGCTGCAGCACACGCGCCGCGCGCGTCCACACGGTCAGGCTGCCGTGGGATGCCGGCAGGCCGAACGGGGTGGGGGCGGAGGCCGCGAGGCGGGTCATGATGCACCTTTGTATTGATACAAAATCGTTGATCCTGTATTGAGTTAATACAATGCGGGTTTTGGTCGTTCCAGAGGTTCATTGTGCCGGATACAATTTGGCTGCCCGAGCTCGACCGCTTCGAAGGTCCGAAATACCTGGCGCTCACCCACGCGCTGCGTGATGCGGTGCGATCGGGCGCGCTCGGCAAGGGCGACCGGCTGCCGCCGGTGCGCGACCTCGCCTGGCGGCTCGGCATGACCCCGGGCACGGTCGCACGCGCCTACCAGATCGTGACGCAGGAGGGGCTTCTGGAGGCGGTGGTCGGTCGCGGCACCTTCGTCGCGGCCACACGGCCGAAGTTCGGGGCAGACCAGGCGCTGCTGGTCGAGTCGGTGGGGATATTCGCCCGTCCGAAAGGCGATGATCCGGGGCTGATCGACCTGCGCAGCCCGCAGCTTCCCGACATCGGCCAGAACGCCGCGATCGCCGCGGTGCTCGGGCGCCTCGCCGCGGCCGGCGATTTCGACTATCTCGGCTATCCGGGCCTGAAGCGCGACGGGCCGCTGAGGGCGGCCTACGCGGAGTGGCTCGCGGACCGCGACCTCGGCCCGATCGGCGGCGACGACATCGTCCTGACGCAGGGCGGCCAGAACGCCATCGGGCTCGCGCTGCAATGCTGCCTGAAGGGGCCGCGGCCGCAGGTCCTGCTGGAGGAACTGGCCTATCCCGGCTTCCGTCATGCCGCGCGGCTCAACCGGGCCGAGGTCGTGCCTGTTGCGCTTGACGCGGAGGGCCTCTCGCCGCGCGCCCTCGACGAAGCCTGTCGCCGCAGCGGTGCCCGCATCGTCTGCGTGACCGCCGAGGCGCAGAACCCCACGACGGTTCGGATGCCGGTCGGTCGCCGACTGGAGATCGTCGCGGTGGCGCGCCACCACGACCTCCAGATCATCGAGGACGACTGCTATTCGGTCGGCCAGGCCAGCGCGCCCGCGCTGCGGGCGCTCGCGCCCGAACGCACCTGGCATGTGACCTCGGTGTCGAAGTCGCTGGCGGCCGGGCTGCGCTTCGGTGCCATCGTCTGTCCCGTCGGTCAGGGGGAGTATGCCCGCCTCGCCGCCCAGCATTCCTACTTCGGGCTTGCCCGCCCCATCGCGGACCTGATGCTGGCGCTCTTCACCAGCGGCGAGGCGGCGCGGCTCAGGGACGCGGCGCAGGCGGTGCAGGAACGGCGGCTGGAACTGGCGCTGAACGCGCTGGGCACCTTCGATATCGCCTGGCAGAAGGGGCTCGCCTTCCTCTGGCTGAAACTTCCGCAGGGCTGGCGCGCCTCCACCTTCATGCGCGAGGCGGAAAGCGTCGGCGTGCTGGTGCGATCGGCCGACGAATATGCGCTGGTGGACGCCCACACGCCGAACGCGGTCCGCATCGCCATCGACGGCCGATCGCCCGAGCCGGCCTTCGTGCGCGCGCTCGACGCGATGGCGCGGCTCCTGCGCAACCCGCCCGGCGACCTGCCGGTCTGAGAGATGGTCGGCCGGATCATCGCGACGGCGGCGGATGTGGCCGAGGGGGCGGAATGGCTCGCTGCGCGCGACCCCCGCTTTGCCGCGCTGATCGAGGAGACCGGCCCGCTGCCGCTCCGCCGCCGGCCGGACGGATTCGCGGCGCTGCTCGACGCGATTCTCGGCCAGCAGGTCTCAACGGCCTCTGCCGAGGCGATGCGGCTGAAGCTGGACGCCGCGGGGCTTCTCGACCAGGCCCGCGTCGCAGGCGCGGCCGAGGAGGAGCTTCGCGCCTGCGGACTGAGCCGCCAGAAGATCCGCTACGCCCAGGCGCTCGCCCGCGCCGGACTGGACTACCACGGCCTCCGCGCCGCGCCCGACGATGTGGTGATCGCCACCCTCGTCGCCCTTCCCGGCATCGGACGCTGGACGGCCGAGGTCTATGCACTGATCTCGCTCGGCCGGGCAGATGTCTTCGCGCCGGGCGATCTGGCCTTGCAGGAGGCGGCGCGGATGATCTTCGACCTGCCGGAGCGCCCCACCGAGCCGGCTCTGCGCGCGATGGCCGAGGACTGGCGGCCGTGGCGGGCGGTTGCGGCGCGTGCGCTCTGGGCCTACTACCGGCTCAGACGCAAGCGCGAGGGGATCAGGTGACACGCGAGCTCAGATTCGGACGGAAGGCGGCGCAATCGGGCGAGGCGCGGTCGCTCGTCATCTTCCTGCACGGCTACGGCGCCGACGGGGCAGACCTGCTTGGCCTTGCCGATCCGCTCGGGCCCCACCTGCCGGACACGGTCTTCGTTGCCCCCGACGCGCCCGAGCCCTGCGCGGGCAACCCCTTCGGGCGGCAATGGTTCCCGATCCCCTGGCTCGACGGCTCCTCCGAGGCGGCGGCGGCCGAGGGCCTGGCGCGGTCGTCGGCGGACCTCGACGCCTTCCTTGACGCGCAGCTCGATGCCGAGGGACTGACCCCGGACCGGCTGGCCGTGGTCGGGTTCTCGCAAGGTACGATGATGGCGCTCCATGTCCTGCCGCGCCGGCCGGAGCCCGTGGCGGGGATCGTGGCGTTTTCGGGCCGTCTGCTTCGGCCCGACCTGCTTTCCGCCGAGGCGCTGTCGAAGCCGCCCGTCCTGCTTCTGCACGGCGATCAGGACCAGATGGTGCCCTTCGCCGAAATGGCGAACGCCGGCCGCGCGCTGACTGAAGCAGGGTTCGAGACCTATGGCCATGTGATGAAGGGCACCGGTCACGGCATCGCCCCGGACGGCCTTTCGGTGGCTCTCGCCTTCCTGACGGACAAGCTTCCCGGCTGACGGCTCAGCCCCAGAGCGCGGGCTCTGCGAACTCGACAGAGTTGCCGGCCGGATCGCGGACATAGATCGACCGCGCGCCGCCCGGCCAGCGGAAGTCGGCCTCGATGGCCACCCCCGCGGCCTCAAGGTGCGCGCGCCAGGCGTCGAGCGCCTCGGCGGCGACGGAGAGGCAGTAGTGCCCTGGCCCCCGCGCCCCGTGCGGCGGAACGGGCAGGCGCGCGCCGGGCGCGGCCGGGCGTTCGGTCGCCGAGGGATCGAAGACCAGAAGGATCGAGGCGCCGACGCGGAAGAAGACATGCCGGCCGGGCTGGCGGACCACGACCGCAAGTCCGAGCGTGCCGGCGTAGAACGCCTCCGCTGCCGCGAGGTCGCCGGCGTAGAGCGCGCTTTCGAGCGTCCCGAGGATCGGCGGAGCGTCCATCGTCATTCCCCTGTCACTTTGCCGCGATAGGAGCCTACCGCAAATAGCGGGTCTTGCCAGTGGCGATACGCCAGATATAGTTTTGCGCAAGCTGGGGCGGGTGCTCCCGCCCCGGGGCCGCGGCAGGCAGACGGGGCGAGAACGGAGTCACCCATGCTGGACAGGGTTCACGACGACGAATTCAGGACGAGCTTCGTCCGCGAGCCTTCGGCTTTGAGGCGCTATCCCGCGCTGGTGCTGAACGCCGACTTCCGTCCGCTCTCCTACTACCCGCTCTCGCTCTGGCCCTGGCAGGAGGCGATAAAGGCGGCTGTCCTCGACCGCGTCACCATCGTCGCGGAATATGACGCGGTGGTGCGGTCGCAACGGGCGGCGATCCGAATACCTTCGGTCGTGGTGCTGAAGGACTATGTGAAACCCCAGAAGCGCGTGGCCTTCACGCGCTTCAATCTTTTTCTGAGGGACGAGTTCTGTTGCCAGTACTGCGGTTCGAAGGGCGACCTGACCTTCGATCATGTGGTCCCGCGCTCGCGCGGCGGCGTGACGAGCTGGGACAACGTGGTGGCCGCCTGTTCGCCCTGCAACCTCCGGAAGGCCAACAAGTCGCTGAAGCAGTCGGGTCTTTCGCTGCGGCGGCCGCCGCACCAGCCCTCGGCCGAGGAGATGCAGCGCGCGGGCCGGCGGTTCCCGCCGAACCACCTGCACCAGAGCTGGGCCGATTTCCTTTACTGGGACGCCGAGCTGGAGGCATAGGCCGGGCCGCGCCAGAGGCCGGTGATCATCTCGTCGCGGCCCAATCTCCGCCGCCGCGCCGGTGCGCTGCGGACGGCGGCGGAGCCGGCACCGGGCTTACGACCGCGCTATTCGACCGGAATCATCAGGTGGGCATAGGGTGTCCCCGCCCACATGACGTAGGGCCGCGAGGTGTCGGGCGCGGCGTCCTCGGGATAGCCGGCCATCACGTCCATGGCGTTCACGACCATGACGTGCGGGCCGGTCTGCACCCAGTTGTTGCCTTCGGACGGTGCGGTCGCATAGGGGTCGGTGTTGCTGGCGTCGGTGCCGCCGGCCAGCATGTACATGAAGCCGACCTTGCCCTTGGGCGGCTCCGTCTTGCCGATCCAGGCCATGGCCCATTCCATTGAGTTCGCATCGCCGCACATCGGGTCCGGTCCCGGAGTGGCGGGATTGTCGGGCATGCACCAGAACCCGTTGGTCCCTTCGCGCAGCGTCCGCATCGCGCCGGATGCGTCCGCGGCGTAGATCGTCGCGCCGGCCGACACCGCCGCCGGCGCGGCGGACTCGGCGCTCTTGATAAGGTCGGCATCGTCCGCAAACGCGGCAGAGGCGGCGACAAGGCTGACTGCCGTCACCAGACCACTCGTCACCGTCAGAAGGCTTTCCATGGTGATACCCCGCTTGGTTGGTCTTAATCTCTTTCGACCTCTGGCCCGGGGCGCGGTCCCGCGACCGGACCAGCGCGCCTCTCATAGCAGATTTCACCTTTTCCGGCAATTCGCGAGGCTTCCGGCGCGGGGGCTTTACCTCGCCCGGCGGTGCTGCAATGGTCGCTGCGACAACAGGGAGGGCACGATGGCCGATACGTTCTTTCAACCGATTTCGGGCATGGACCTGCCGCGCTTCGCGGGCATCGCCACCTTCATGCGCCTGCCGCATGTGACCCCGGGCCATCCGCGCGAAGCCGACGTTCAGATCGGGCTTGTCGGGCTTCCCTGGGATGGTGGCGTGTCGAACCGCCCGGGGCCCCGCCATGCGCCGCGGCAGCTGCGCGACTATTCCTCGATGATCCGGGCGCAGCATCCGGTGACGGGCCTGCGGCCCTTCGCGGCGGCCAACTGCGCCGATCTCGGCGACGTCGGCCCGAACCCGGTCGATGGCGCCGACACGCTCGCCCGGTTCGAGCGCCACTTCGCCGGGCTGAAGGCGAAGGGGATACGCCCGCTTTCGGCGGGTGGCGATCACCTCTGCACGCTTCCGGTGCTGCGGGGGCTCGCCAAGGACGCGCCTCTCGGTCTGGTGCATTTCGACAGCCACACCGATCTCTTCCCGCCCTATTTCGGCGGCACGGTGCTGACCCACGGCAACCCGTTCCGGTCGGCCGTGGAGGAGGGGTTGCTCGACCCCAGACGGATGATCCAGATCGGCATCCGCGGCACGATGTACGACAGCGCCGACCGCGACTTCGCCAGGGCCCATGGCATCCGGATCGTCACGATCGAGGAGTTCTTCGCGCGCGGCATTCCCGACGTCATGGCCGAAGCGCGCGAGATCGTCGGCTCCGCGCCCGCCTACATGTCCTATGACATCGACTTCGTGGACCCTTCGGTCGCACCCGGAACAGGCACGCCCGAATGGGGCGGGCCGAACGCGTTCCAGGCGATGCAGGTCGTGCGCGAATGTGCCGGGCTCAACATCGTCGCCGCCGACCTCGTGGAGGTCTCGCCGCCCTTCGACCCGAGCGGAGGCACCGCTTGGCTCGGCGTCTCGCTGATGTTCGAGATGCTCTGCGTGATGGTTGCGGCACTCTGACCGCGACCGGGCACGCGGGGCCTCAGGCCTGCGCGGCGGTGACGATGATTTCCACGAGGTACTCGGGTGCCGCGAGCTTCGCCTCGCCCGTGGCGCGGGCCGGCGTGTGGCCCTGGGGCACCCAGCCGTCCCAGACCGCGTTCATCGCGGCGAAGTCGCGGCCGATGTCGGCCAGCCAGATCTGCGTGCGCAGGATCCGCGTCTTGTCGGATCCGGCAAGCGCGAGAAGCCGGTCGATCTCGGCCAGGCACTCCTTTGTCTGGCCGGTGATATCGCTGCCGGGCTCGCCCACGACACCGGCGAGGTGAACGATACCGTCATGGATGACGGCATTGGACATGCGTTTTCCGGTTTCGATCCGGGTGATCTGGGACATGGGGAGCCTCCTTGCTGCTCTTGCCCGATAGCGCAGAGGGGCGGCAAAGGAAAGGGCGGCCGGGGCCGCCCTCTGCCGGTCCTGTGTGGCGGCTCACATGCCGAGAAGCTTCAGCGCCTCGCCGAGGTCGCTCTCGGACTTTGCGTGGTCGCCGGCGTCATGGGCGGCCTTGCCGCTTTCATAGAGCGCCATGACCTGCGCCTTGGTGGTGTCGTCGACCGTCGTCGTGGCCATCGCCGCGTCGATCTTCCTCATCAGAGTCGGGCATTGGTTGGCGAACGCGGGGCCTGAGAGGATGGCGAGTCCGGCCAGCGTCAGAAGGAACTTCCTCATCGCAAGGGTCCTCACTGCAAGCGCGCCGTCCTGTTCGCGGCGCCCGGGGACCTTATCACGGGAAGCTGGAGCGGGTGAAGGGAATCGAACCCTCGTCGTAAGCTTGGGAAGCTTCTGCTCTGCCATTGAGCTACACCCGCCCGTGCCCGCTCCTTACCTTGCGCCGCCGTGTCAGGCAAGGGCTTCCGGCGGCTCCACCCTGAGGTCCACCCAGACCGGCAGGTGGTCCGAGGCGAGGGCCGCGGGCGCGAGGCGGTGGACCCCGGCGGTGACGAGGTGGATGCCCGAGGAGATCGCCACGCGGTCGAGCGCGCCGATCGGCCGGGCTGCCGGAAAGCTCGGGCCCGGCGCATGAAGCCGGAACGCGGGGCCGAGGGCCTCTGCCCCGCCATGCGCGGACCAGTCGTTGAAATCGCCGATGATCGCGGTCGGCCTGTCGCCGCGGCGGCCGATCGCGGCCCGGATCGCGGCGAACTGCATCCGCCGATAACGGCGGATCAGCCCGAGGTGTGCCCCGACGACCCGGAGACCGCCGTATTCGGGACCGAGCTCGGCCAGGATGGCGCCGCGCGGCTCCAGCCCCGGCAGGAGAAGCCGGCGCACCTTCTCCACCGCGATCCCGCGCCGCACCAGCATGGTCTGGCCGTGCCAGCCAAGGCTCGGACCCTCGGGCGCGAAGGGCAGGACGCCGAAATCGGTCTCGCGCTCGATCAGCGCGCGCGGCAGCGCTGCGGGACGGGGCGGCAGGCGGTGATCGACCTCCTGCAGCGCCACGATGTCGGCATCGAGCGCATTCAGCACCGAAACGATCCGCTCGGGGCTGCGCCGGCGGTCCATCCCGAGGCACTTGTGGACGTTGTAGGAGGCGAGGCGCAGTTGCATGGCCAATGTCTAGACCGCCGCGCCCGGGGGTTGAAGCGCCACCCGGCGCTTCCTACGATTCATTGATGTGGATCGCGCGCCTTCGCCGCCAGCCGATCGTCGTTCAGGCGATCTGGGCGGGTCTTGCCATCGCCTTCGTCGCGGCGCTGGTCGAGGCGCGCTGGTCGCTTGCCTTCGTCTCGGTGGCGACCTTCGCCTTGTCGCTGGTTCCCGTGCTCGCTCAGCGTCGCCTCGGCATCCGCCTGCCGGCGCGATTCTTCGGCTGGATCGTGGTCTTCGTCTTCGCGACGATCTTCCTCGGCGAGGCCTTCGACTTCTACGGCCGCTTCTGGTGGTGGGACGTGGTCCTGCACGGCGGCTCCGCACTTGCCTTCGGTCTGATCGGGTTCCTCTTCGTCTTCATGCTCTTCGAAGGCGACCGCTACGCCGCTCCGGCGGGCGCGATGGCCTTCATGAGCTTCTGCTTCGCGCTCACCATCGGCGCGCTCTGGGAGATATTCGAGTTCGCGATGGACCAGATCTTCGGGCTGAACATGCAGAAGACCGGGCTCATCGACACGATGTGGGACCTGATCGTCGACACGGTCGGCGCGGCCGTCGGCGCGACCGCCGGCTATCTCTTCCTGCAGGGTCGGCACCTTGGCGGGCTGACGCTGGCGCTGAAGGAGTTCATCGCGGCGAACCGGTGGCTCTATCGCAGGCGCCGCTTCTTCCGCAAGCGGCGCTGATCAGGTGCCGCAGAAGGTGCGGGTGACGGCTTCCCCGGGCAAGGGGGCCGCATCGTAGCCCTCGGCCTCGGGGCGCCGCTCGAAAGGGCGGGCGAGCACGGCGTTCAGCCTGTGGAAAGGCCCGAAATCGCCCGCGGTCGCGGCCCGGATCGCCTCCTCCACGCGATGGTTGCGGGGGATGTAGACAGGGTTCGCGGCGCGCATCACCGCCACGGGATCGGCTTCGCCCGCGAGTCGTGCCCGCCATTCCGCCTCCCAGCCGGCGAAAGGGCCGGGGTCCGCGAATTCGGCCGCCGCCGTACGCTCAGCCAGACCGCGGAAGGTGCGGGTGAAGTCGGCCCGCCCCTCGGCCATGCGCGACAGGAGCGAGGCGACCAGCGGCGCGTCGCCCTCCGCTTCCGTCGCGAGCCCGATCTTGGCGCGGAAGAGCCGGAGCCATTCCGCCTGGTAGTGGTCGGCAAAGCGGTTGATCGCCTCGGTCGCGGCCTCGATGGCCGGGCCTTCCTCGCCCATCAGCGGCAAGAGGCAAGAGGCCAGTTGCGCGAGGTTCCAGAGCGCGATCTGCGGCTGGTTGCCGTAGGCATAGCGGCCGAACTGGTCGATGGAGGAGAAGACCTTCGCCGGGTGGTAGGCATCGAGGAAGGCGCAGGGCCCGTAGTCGATGGTCTCGCCCGACACCGCCATGTTGTCGGTGTTCATCACGCCGTGGATGAAGCCGAGGCTCATCCATCTCGCGATCAGCCGTGCCTGCGCCGCGGTCACCGCCGAAAGGAGGCCGAGCGGCCCCTCCGCGCCGGGGTAGTGGCGCGCGATCACATGCCCGACCAGAAGCCCCAGCGCGTCTGTGTCCCCGCGCGCGGCGAAATACTGGAAGGTGCCGACGCGGATATGGCTTGCCGCGACGCGGGCGAGGACCGCGCCGGGGATCGGCGTCTCGCGCCAGACGGCCTCGCCCGTCGTCACGGCGGCGAGCGCGCGTGTCGTCGGCACGCCAAGTGCCGCCATGGCCTCGGAAACGATGTATTCGCGCAGGACCGGCCCCAGCCCCGCCCGCCCGTCGCCGCGGCGCGAGAAGGGCGTCGGGCCGGAGCCCTTGAGCTGGAGGTCGAATCGCGCCCCGTCCGGCGCGACGATCTCCCCCAGAAGGAGCGCGCGGCCGTCGCCAAGCTGCGGCACCCAGCCGCCGAACTGGTGGCCGGCATAGGCCTGGGCGAGGGGGGCAGCGCCCTCTGGCACGCGGTTTCCGGCGAAGACTGCGATCCAGTCGGGCGAGGCGAGCGCCTCGGGATCGAGGCCGAGCCGTTCGGCAAGTCCGCGATTCACCGCGACAAGACCCGGCTCGGCCACCGCGACGGGCGGCTGGCGCACGAAGAAGCGCTCCGGCAGGCGGGCGTAGCTGTTGTCGAATGCGATGGTCATGGGCGCGTATCCGGTGACCAATGTAGGATCGGGCGGCGATCTTTGGAATGCCCGGATGTCACAGTCGCGCGAGCCGCTCGGTCAGAAGGGCATAGAAGCCCCCGGCATCGATGCCGCCCATGAACATCGCGTTGGCCGGCCGACCCGTGACGCGCCACCAGTCGGCGACGGTCATGCCGAGCGTGAGCTCGCCCTTCACCTCGATCTCCACGTTCACATGGCGGCCGGTGAAAAGATCGGGCTCCAGGAGGTAGGCGATGACGCAGGGGTCGTGCAGCGGCGCGCCCTCGCTGCCATATTTCGCCATGTCGAAGCGTTCGAAGAAATCGGTCCAGCTTGCCACCGCATGGCCGACCGGCGTCCCGAGGGCGCGGAACGCCTCGACGCGGGCCCGCGTGGTCAGCGCCTTGTGCGTGACGTCGAGCGGCATCACCACGATGGGAACGCCGGATTTGAAAACGATGTCAGCGGCTTCGGGATCGACATAGATGTTGAACTCGGCCGCCGGCGTGACGTTGCCCACCTCGAAGTAGGCCCCGCCCATCAGCACGATCTCGGCCACCCGCGGCACGATGTCGGGCGCGCGCAGGAAGGCAGTGGCGACATTGGTCAGGGGCCCGATGGGGCAGAGCGTGACCGTGCCCGGCGCTTCCTCGCGCAGCGTCTCGATCAGGAAGTCGACGGCGTGGCCCTCGGCCAGCGGCATAGTCGGATCCGGCAGCGCGATCCCGTCGAGCCCGGACTTGCCGTGGACATATTCCGCTGTCACCAGCTTTCGCGCCATCGGCCGGTCGCAGCCCGCGAAGACACGCACGTCCTCGCGTCCCGCGAGTTCGCAGACGACACGGGCGTTCTTCGAGGTGAGCGGCAGGGGTACGTTGCCCGCGACCGTGGTGATCCCGAGCACGTCGAGCTCCGCCGAGGCGAGCGCGAGCAGGATCGCCACGGCGTCGTCCTGCCCCGGATCGGTGTCGATGATGATCTTTCGCGCCCGCATGATCTGCCCCCGCCTTTGGCGGGAGAGTGGCGCCGGCTGGCCCGCTTGTCCAGCCGAGGTGCGGCCTTCGCCCGAAGCTCAACCAAAAGCTGACATACCTCGGCCATATTCTCCTGCGACCAAGGTTTCGTCCTTAACCACGATCCCGTCATGCGCACCGAATCGTCCCAGATCCTCGTCCACGCCGGTCTTCACGCTTCCGGGGCCGAAGACTTCCAGCGATTTCTCGGCCTCAACCGCGCCGCGATCCAGGCCGAGGGATTCGACCTCGCCTATCCGGGGCGGGGCGGCGCTTCCGGTGGAAGCTTCGACTGCGCCTGGCCCGACGCGCGCCACCGCCGCGACGACCTCGATGCCTTCGTCGCCCCGGTGGCCGCGACGCTCGGCGCGATCCGTCACGCGGGCACCTGCGGACTCATCCTCTCCGAACATGACCTCGCCGGACGGATGGCGACGCTGCTGCAAGGGCGTTTCTACCCCGCCGCGCGCAAGCGGGCCGAGGTGATGTCGCGCGCGCTCGGCCGCCCGGTGGACCGGCTGGTGATCACGCTTCGCCCCTACGACAGGCTTTTCCGCAGCGCCTGGGAGCGCTATGCGCTCGAACGCGAGATGGCGCCCTTCGTCGAGCATGCGCCCGCGATGGCAGCCTTCGCCGGCGGCTGGATCGAGGTGGTCGAGGCGCTGCGCGACGGGCTTCGCGCCCGCGAGGTGATCGTGCTTTCGGAACGCACCGGCCCGCGCGAGCTTCTGTCGTTCCTCGCCCCCGGCCTCCATCTGGCCGGGACGGAGGTGCCGCCCCCGGCGCCGGTCGTGACCGACAGCGCCATCGCGATGATCCAGCGGCATCTCCGCCAGGGCGCCCGCTTCGCCCCCGGCCAGCGCGACCGGCTTCTGGCATTCCATGCCCGCCAGCCGCAGGTGGAGCGCGACCCGGGCTTCGCCGGGCTCCAGCTTGCCGACCTGCGCGGCCGCTACATCGCCGACCTCGACGCGCTTGCGCGGCTCGACGGGGTGATGGTGGTGGGCGGCGTCCTGCCGGCCATCGCCGCCGAGTAATGGCAGCAGAAGGTTGAAGGCCCCGCCGCAAGCGGCAGGGCCTTCCAGCTTTCCGACCTGGGCCTGGAAGGTTTCAGGCCCCGGCTGGGAAAAGGTCCCCAGCGCTCCTTCCGGTGCGACGGCCGCCGCGAGCGGCCTCAGCCGTCGAAGTTCACCTCTTCCATGAGTTTCAGCGCCTCGGGGCGGTGCTTCGCGACATCCATCAGGTTCAGCGTGTCGGGCGTGAACGCGCCCCAGCTTTCGACCAGCGCGGAGCGGGCGACCCCCGGCTTGACCGGGAATTCGTGGTTGGTCTCGGCATAGATCTTCTGGGCCTCGTCGGAGGAGAGGAATTCCATCAGCTTCAACGCGGCATCCTTGTTCGGCGCCGCCTTTGTCAGCGCCACCCCCGAGACGTTCATGTGCGTACCCGCCCCCTCGAAGGTCGGGAAGACGATGCGCACCGAGTTGGCCCACTCGACCTGTTCGGGGTCGGAGAGCATCTCGCCCATGTAGTAGGTGTTGCCCAGCGAGATGTCGCATTCGCCGGCCCAGATCGACTTCACCTGTCCGCGGTCGTTGCCCTCGGGCTTCTTGGCAAGGTTGGCCTTCAGCCCCTCGAGCCAGGTGCGGGTGTAGTCCGCCCCGTGGTGCCCGATCATCGCCGCCGCAAGGCCGAGGTTGTAGTCGTGCGTCCCCGGACGGGTGCAGATGCGGCCCTTCCATTTCGGATCGGCGAGGCCCTCGTAGGTCGTGACCTCGCCGTCGGCGACGCGCTCTTTCGAGGCATAGACGATCCGGGCGCGCGTGGTGAGGCCGAACCATTGCTTGCCGGGGTCGCGGAACTCGGCCGGGATATTGGCGGTCAGAACCTCGGAATCCACCGGTTGGGTGACGCCGGCCTCCACCTCCTGGGCGAGGCGGGCGATGTCCACCGTCATCACCAGGTCGGCGGGGCTGCGGTCGCCCTCGCTTACCAGCCGCTCCACCATGCCCTTTTCGACGAAGGCCACGTTGACCGCGATGCCGGTTTCCTCCGTGAAGCGGTCGAAGAGCGGCTGCACCAGTTCCGGCTGGCGCAGCGAATAGACGTTCACCTCTTCGGCAAGCGCCGGGACAGCAACGGTCGCGGCGAGGAGCGCGAGGAGAGAGGGACGGGCATTCATTGGTTGACTCCTTTAGTCGGTTATTGCCGCCCTTATCGCCGCGACCGCGGCCCCGGTCAATACCCGACAGAAGAAGTCATCTATCTTGTGCGGCGATCCTCTCTGACGCCTTCGCCGCGTTCCAGAGCGCGTCCATCTCGGCCAGGTCCGAATCTTCGGGCCGCTTTCCGCGCAGCGCAAGCCCGGCCTCGATCGCGGCGAATCGGCGGGTGAACTTGGAATTCGCTGCACGCAAGGCGGTTTCCGGGTCGATCTTAAGGTGTCGCGCTAGGTTGGCGACAACGAAGAGGAGATCGCCGAACTCCTCGAAGACCTCTGCCTCGGTCAGCCGGTCGCGCGCCTCGGCCAGCTCGCGCGCCTCCTCGGCGATCTTGTCGACGACCTCGGTGGTCGAGGGCCAGTCGAAGCCCACCCGCGCGGCGCGATTCTGCAGCTTCACCGCCCGCGTGAGCGCCGGCAAGCCGAGCGCCACGCCGTCGAGCGTGCCCTTCGCCGGACTTCCGGCCCGCTCGGCCGCTTTCATCCGCTCCCAGTCGCGGGTCTGGTCCTCGGCCGTCTTGTCGCGGCTTTCGTCGCCGAAGACATGCGGATGGCGCGCCACCATCTTGTCCGACACCGCCCGCACCACGTCGGCGAAGCCGAAATGCCCCGCCTCCGCCGCCATCTGCGCATGGTAGACCGCCTGGAAGAGAAGATCACCCAGCTCGCCCCTGAGCTCGCCCCAGGCCCGCCGCTCGATCGCGTCGGCGACCTCGTAGGCCTCCTCGATCGTGTAGGGCGCGATGGTCGCGAAGTCCTGCTCGAGGTCCCAGGGGCAGCCGGCTTCCGGGTCCCTGAGCCGCGCCATGATCTCGACCAGCCGCTCGATCCCGGCTTCGGGGTCATGGACGAGACGGTCGGAGGCGGTGCGGTCGGAGGCGGCTCGGTGCAGGGTCATTGCAAGTCTCCCGGCTTTGCGGTTCTCTTGCGGCTTATCCCGACGCCGCCGTGAGAGTCCACATGCCCGTCCTGAACCGAATCGCCGACTTCGCCCCCGAGATGACCGCGTGGCGGCGGCACCTTCATCAGCACCCGGAACTCAGCTTCGCGTGCCACAAGACCGCGGCCTTCGTTGCCGAACGGCTGCGCGCCTTCGGTGTGGACGAGATCCACGAGGGAATCGCGACGACGGGCATCGTCGCGATCATCGAGGGCCAAGGGGGCGCCCCGGGCGAGGGGCCGACGATCGGGCTCAGGGCCGACATGGACGCGCTGCCGATCGCCGAGACGACGGGGGCGGAGCATGCCTCCACCGTGCCCGGCGTGATGCACGCCTGCGGCCATGACGGCCACACGACCATGCTCCTTGGCGCGGCGAAGTACCTTGCCGAGACGCGCCGCTTCCGCGGCCGCGTCGCGCTGATCTTCCAGCCGGCCGAGGAGGACGGCGGCGGCGGCAACGTCATGGTGCAGGAAGGCATCCTCGACCGTTTCGGCATCGGCGATGTCTATGCGATCCACAACACGCCGCAGGTGCCTCTGGGGCGATTCGTGACCACGCCGGGGCCGATCATGGCGGCGGTCGACACCGCCTGGGTGACGCTGACCGGCCGGGGTGGCCACGGCGCCTATCCGCACGACTGCATCGACCCGATTCCGGCGGTGGTGGCGTTGGCCGCGAGCCTCCAGACCATCGTCAGCCGCAACGTGAACCCCTTGAGGGAAGCCGTTGTTTCGGTGACGGAAATCCATTCCGGGACCGCCTCGAACATCATCCCCGGGACGGCGCGGCTGACGGCGACGATCCGCTCCTTCGATCCCGAGGTGCGGGCGCTCCTGAAGCGGCGCTTCCACGAGATCGTCGAAGGGATCGCTGCCGCCCATGAAGTCACGGCGAAGATCGACTACGACTGGGGCTATCCGGCCACCGTCAACGATCCCGCGAAGACCGCCTTCGCCGCCGAGGTCGCGCGCGAGGTCGCCGGGGCCGCGGGGGTGGAGGAGCATGGTGGCCGCGAGATGGGGGCGGAGGATTTTTCCTACCTCCTCGAAAAGCGGCCCGGCTCGTACCTTTTCCTCGGCCAGGGAATGGGCGCGGGGCTCCATCATTCTGCCTATGATTTCAATGATGAAGCGGCTCCCATCGGGGCCAGCTTCTTCGCCCGGCTGGTGGAGCGGGCTCAGCCCCTCGCGTGATTTGATCAAATTTTCTTGACGAATCGGGACCGGAACGCCTTGGCTGGCGGCATCCGGATCGGCGGCGTCTCCGGCTTGAACGACGCCAGACCCCATCACGGAGCCCTCTCATGGCTTTGGAAGACGCAAGACGCGAGGTCGACCTCGCCTTCACCCGCAATGAACGCCGTGGCCTCGCCTTCGAGAACGCCTTCGGCGGCGCCACCAGCTTTCTGCGCCGCCGCTATTCGAAGGACCTGACCGGCGTCGACCTCGCCATCACCGGCGTGCCCTTCGACCAGGCGGTGACGCACCGCACCGGCACCCGCTTCGGCCCCCGCGCGATCCGCGAGGCTAGCGCCCTGCAACCCTTCGATCCGCCCTATGGCTGGGGCTATTCGCCGCTCGACGTGATGGACATCGTGGACTATGGCGACCTCGCCTTCGACTATGCCAGGGTCGCCGATTTCCCCGACACGCTGACCGCCCATATCCGTGGTATCCTCGCCGCCGGGCCGGGCACCATCACCCTCGGCGGCGATCACTACATCACCTTCCCGATCCTCAAGGCCTATGCCGAAAAGTTCGGGCCCGTCGCGCTGATCCAGTTCGACGCCCATTCCGACCTCTGGGCCGACGACGACCTCTCCCGCATCGACCACGGCACGATGAGCTACAAGGCGGTGAAGACGGGGCTCGTCGAGCCGAAGGCGAGCGTCCAGATCGGCATCCGCACTGAATGCGACGATTACCTCGGCGTCTCGGTCATCGACGCGCCCGAGGTGCACCGGAGCGATCCCGCGGCGGTCGCCGCGAAGGTCCGCGCCATCGTCGGCGACCGGCCCTGCTATGTCAGCTTCGACATCGACTGCCTCGACCCGGCCTTCGCACCGGGCACCGGCACCCCGGTCTGGGGCGGGCTCGCCTCCTGGCAGGCGGCGGCGATCCTGCGTGGCCTTGCCGGAATCACCCTCGTCGGCGGCGACGTGGTCGAGGTCTCGCCCGCCTACGACACGACCGGCGCCACCGCCATCGCCGGGGCCCATGTCGCGCATGAGCTCATCTGCCTCTACGGCTGGACACGGCGGAAGGGGTGAAGATCGCGCTGCTCCTTCTCGCGCTGATCGTCCTCGGGGGCATGGCGTACGTGCGTCTTGCCCCCTCCGATCCGGCCCGCTGGCATGTCGATCCCGGCCAGGTGACAGGTGGCGGCGAACGGCGCTCGGTGACGCTCGACGGCACGCCGCCGCGGGAGACCCTTGCCCGCCTCGACGCCATTGCGCTCGCCACCCCGCGCACGACCCGGCTCGCCGGCAGTCCGGAGGAGGGCCGGATCACTTGGATCACCCGGTCGGCCGTCTTCGGCTTTCCCGACTACACCACCGCCGCCGCGCGGCCGGACGGAACGGGCACGCTGCTGACACTTCACGCCCG
>WBZL01001103.1_pt1 | contig 29115 bp, 27 predicted proteins | sample 5204291 | NCBI WGS metagenome assembly WBZL01 (sample SAMN12344345, study PRJNA552823) | activated sludge metagenome | biome: Activated sludge suspended growth; feature: Nitrification reactor; material: Wastewater; isolation source: activated sludge from nitrification reactor of wastewater...
GGTGAGGCGAAGGTGCATCTGCTGACGGCTTATGTTTGGGGTCTTGGTGGCGGCGTCAAGGGTGATGCCGCGGCTACCGCGAAGTCGGTCGGCACGGCAGACTTGGCCAAGTTGTTCTTCGAGACGGGCAAGGCGGACCTTAGTCCAGATGCGGCCGCTGCGCTGGGCCCGATCATCGACAATGCCAAGGCCAATCCGGACAAGAAGTTCGCCATCTCCGGTTTCCACGATACGACCGGCAACGTAGCCTCCAACGAGGAGCTCGCCAAGAACCGGGCGATGGCCGTTCGGGACGCGATGGCGGCTGGTGGCGTGGCTGTTGACCGCCTTATGTTGAACAAACCGGCGTCGACCACGGGGTCGGGCGACGCGGCAGAAGCGCGCCGGGTTGAAGTCGCACCGATCTGAGTTGTTTAATCTGTCGTAGAAGTACTCCCCGGCCAACTGGTCGGGGAGCTTCGATCGCTCAGGGGGAGGCGGGCCGCCATGTAGTCGTGGCAGCCAGAGCGAGCCGAAGAGGATGTCTTGTTTGAAGTTCCGACCACTACAGCGTACGGGGGCGTTCGCGTCGGTCGCGCTAAACTTCGTAGCCTTGTCGCTTCTCCACCCAACTGAGTAACGAAGAAATGAAAACTAACCCCCCCAACACTTCGGCAACCGGCGTCGATGAAGGCGCTTCGCTTTACGAAGCGCACAAGAAAATCTACCCCAAGTCGGTTACTGGCATTTTTGCCAACTGGCGCTGGTTCCTTGTCTGGTTTACCCAACTTCTTTTTTATGGTTTGCCGTGGCTGCCATGGGGTGGGCGCCAGTCGGTTCTGTTCGACCTCGTCCAACGCAAGTTCTATATGTTCGGGCTGGTATTCTGGCCGCAGGATGTGTTCTTTCTGGCCGTACTTCTCATCATCTCGGCTTTTGCGTTGTTCCTATTTACGGCGGTCGCCGGCCGCCTCTGGTGCGGTTATGCGTGTCCTCAGACCGTTTACACCGAAATCTTTCTCTGGATAGAAGAGAAGATCGAGGGTGACCGCAACGCGCGGATCAAACTCGATGCCGCGCCGATGGACGGTGCCAAGCTCCGCAAACGCGTGCTGAAATACAGTGTCTGGATACTGCTATCGGTCTGGACCGGCTTTACTTTCGTTGGGTATTTCACGCCAATCAAGGATCTCGCTCACGAGGCGCTAACTGCTTCCTTCGGTTCCTGGGAATGGGCTTGGATCATCCTGTATTCCGGTTTGACCTACGGCTTTGCCGGACACCTGCGCGAACAGGTCTGCAAGTACATGTGCCCCTACGCCCGTTTTCAGGGCGTCATGTTCGATCCCGATACACTGGTCATCACCTACGATACCGAGCGCGGCGAACCGCGCGGCACACGCAAGAAGAGCGCCGATTTCAAGGCGAAGGGTTTGGGGCACTGTGTGGACTGCGGGCTTTGTGTGGCCGTGTGTCCGACCGGCATCGATATCCGCGAGGGGCTGCAATACGAGTGCATCGGCTGCGCCGCGTGCATCGATGTGTGCGACCAGGTCATGGACAAGATGAGTTATCCGAAGGGGCTGATCCGTTACTCGACGGAAAATGCACTGGCTCAGCACTGGAGTGGCAAGGAAATCGTCGCCCATCTGTTCCGTCCGCGCATCATCCTGTACACAGCGATTCTGTCGCTGATCTCGATCGCCTGGATCTGGGGCTTGGCGACCAAGCCCGAGTTGCGGGTGGACGTGATTCGCGATCGGATGACCCTGGCACGCGAGGTCGAGGACGGCTTGATCGAGAACGTCTATCGCATGCAGATCATGAACGTCTCGGAAAAGCCGCAGCGCTATACCTTCAGCGTGACGGGGTTGGACGGAATCGCCCTGATGGGCGAACCGGTGGTCGAAGTGCCATCGGCAAGCAACAAGAACGCCACCTATCAAGTCCGCGTGCCGCCCGGGTCCGCCGGCAAGGGTTCGCACGTCATTTACTTCGACGTGAAATCCCTGAACGACGAGAAGATTTCCGTCCATGAGAAGGCCACGTTTCTGATGCCATGAGCGAGAAAATGAACATATCAACCGTAAAACCCTGGTACCGCGAGCCTTGGCCTTGGTACCTGGCGTCAGGGCCGCTGATCGTTGTCGTCGCCTCGCTGGTGACCGCCTGGATCGCTTATTCGACCAGCGACGGATTGGTGACCGACGACTACTACAAGCAGGGGCTCGCCGTCGATCGAACCCTGGCCCGCAGCAAGGAGGCGGTCAGCCTGGGTCTGGAGGTGCGGGCACGCTTTACCGCCGAAGGGGTAGACCTCAACCTGATCTCGGCGGCGGACAACAATTTTGTACCGCCCAAGGCGCTGAATCTCACGCTTTCCCATCCCACCCGCGCTGGACTGGATCAGGCGGTCACCCTGGCGGCGGCAAATGGGCACTATGCCGGGAAGATCAGATTACCGGCATCCGGCCACTGGCTCGTCCTGGTCGAGGACGATGCCAAGACGTGGCGCCTGATGGGCAATGTCGTGTTGCCCGCGTTGGGCGAAACGGTCATCGGCGGCTTGTCGCCCGCCGATCTTCGCAGTCATTGACGATAAGGGAGAGCAGGCATGGTTGCAATCAAGATGCTGTTTGGCACCGACATAGGATTGCTGAGCGTATTTACCATCGCGTTTATCATCTTCTTCGCCGCTTACCTCTATAGCTACGCTAAGCGGAAGATGGCGGAGGACGCGCGCAACGCCAAGTAAACTATCGCGCTATTCACGAATCGCGGAGTCCGCGGCGCCTATCCTGGGCTGCGGCGCTTCGTGGCCCCGACGTATTTCACCGCGCCGTTACTCAGGCCCGACCCCGATAGGTGGGGGCGCGAGATTGACGATGCGTGAAAAGAGGTCGCGAAACTCGTGATCCGGTTCGCAGCCGAAACGAGGGTCGCCGTTTTCGCCAAATGCCCGGGCGATCTCCACCCAGTCCTCCGCCGTCAGGTACTTTCTCGCCAGCGGCAGCAGCAACTTCTCCTCCGTGGCCATATGCGGCCAGGCTTGCTCCATCAATTTGTCCACGGTTGCGGCGAACCCCTGGAGGCCATCGGCCATCCCGGCTTCCAGGCGCGCCAACGCGTGCTCCAAATCACGACCGATTTGGGCGCTTTCGGCATGCTGGCGCTCGAGTTGGTCGATTATCTCGTCGGCCTCGTGCGTTCGACTGCGCAGGCGCGCAAAGAGATAGGCGCTTTCCTTCGGGTTGTGGAGCTTCTCCGAGAACGCGTCCAAGTAGTAGAGCATGGCGCCCAGTAAACGAAAGTCGGGTGCTTTGCCACGGTCGCGCATCTCCCTTACCAAGTGCCTCAATCCATGCAGCACCGCGGACAACGACCGATGTTCGTCCTGGATGATGGCAATGGCTTCGTTCTGCACGATCGTCCTCAGCGATAGACCAGTACCGGAATGGTCGAGTGGGTTAGGACCTTCTGTGTCTCCGATCCCAGCAGCAGGCCGCTGATGCCGCGGCGGCCGTGGGAGGCCATGAAGATCAGATCGCAGCCGGCCTTGTTTGCCGCGTCGATGATGGCTTGATAGGGTACATCGCTGACCTGGGCGGTGGACGCGCATTCGACGCCTGCGTCACGTGCCAGCGCCTCCGCTTTGCCGAGGATATCCCGGGCCTGCTGCTCGGCAATTTCGGCGAATTTCTCCGGTGTGGTGGGGTCGATCAAAGCCCCCTCACCGTAAAAGGCAACCGGATAATCCGGCTCGGCGAAAAAAAACGTGATCTTTGCCCCGGTTTCGCGGGCAAAGCCAACGGCCCGCCTGGCCGTGTCGTAAGACAAGGGAGAGCCGTCGGTGGGAACCAGAATATGCTTGAACACGCGCGCCTCCATCGGGAAACGATCAGGATTGCATTATCGCAGCGGCAACCGGGGCGGCCCGTTGATGCAAATCAATCCACCCAAACGCCTGTTGCGCGAAATCATAGCGGATTCTGGCTGCCGTTTCCCCTTGCCGACCCGCGGAGCGCGTGATTGCACGCGGCTCGCGGCAGGGATCGGCTATTATTGCGCCTTCACCCCAGAAGGCGCCGGAACCACCGTTTGCCGGGGTGTGGGACAACGATAATGAACTGCGTCGACGACTTCCGCCTCCGGCTGGCCGGCCGGGAATTGGTGCCCATCGTGATCGGCGGTATGGGCGTCGACATCTCGACGGCCGAGTTGGCACTCGAGGCCGCTCGTCTCGGCGGCATCGGCCATATTTCTGACGCCATGGTCCCGACGGTATCGGATCGGCGATTCAAGACGCGTTTCGTCAAGGACAAGCTCAAGCTCTACAAGTACAACGTCGCCAACACCGACAAATCGGATGTGCGCTTCGACCTCGGTCATCTCGCCGAGGCGACCCGTCTGCATGTCGGCCGGACCATGGACGAAAAGCGCGGCGACGGCATGGTCTTCATCAATTGCATGGAAAAGCTGACCATGAACGCGCCGAAGGAGACGCTGCGCGTGCGTCTGTCGGCGGCGCTGGACGCCGGCATCGACGGCATTACCCTGGCGGCTGGCCTGCATCTGGGTTCGTTCTCGCTGATCGAGGATCATCCGCGGTTCCGCCACGCCCAATTGGGCATCATCGTTTCTTCGTTGCGAGCCCTGCAACTCTTTCTGCGCAAGAACGCCCGCCTCGACCGCCTGCCCGATTTTGTCGTCATTGAAGGTCCACTTGCCGGCGGTCATCTTGGTTTCGGCATGGACTGGGCCGAGTACGACCTTGCGACCATCGTTACGGAAATTCGCGAGTGGCTGCAAGCGGAGGAGTTAAACATTCCCCTGATTCCCGCTGGCGGCATATTCACCGGCGGCGACGCCACGGCCTTTCTCGAACAAGGTGCCGCCGCCGTCGAGGTGGCGACCCGCTTTACCGTTGCCCGCGAGTGCGGCCTGCCCGAAGACGTGCAGCAGGAATACTTCAGGGCGAGCGAACAGGATATTGAAGTCAACGGTATTTCTCCGACCGGCTATCCGATGCGCATGCTGAAGAGCAGCCCTGCCATCGGCGACGGCATCCGACCGAATTGCGAGGCGTTCGGGTATCTTCTCGACTCCGCTGGCCGCTGCGGCTACATAGAAGCCTACAATCGGGAGGTCGCCAAGCATCCGGAAGCGAAGAAGGTTGCCGTGGTCGATAAGACCTGTCTTTGCACCCACATGCGTAATTTCGAATGCTGGACCTGCGGCCACTACACCTATCGGCTCAAGGACACCACTCGCCGACGCGGCGACGGGGGCTACGAGATTTTGTCCGCGCAGCACATCTTTCATGACTATCAGTTCAGCAAGGGAGGCACGATCGCCTTGCCGCCGGACGGGGAATCGTCGCCATGAGCAGACCGCAAGGTAGTGGCGGCGAACTGCGCCGCATCGTCCGGATCAACGAGGAAATCAAGAGCGTTGTCGCCACCGCATTCAAGATCAACCTGATGGCGATGAATGCCATCTTTTTAGCCAAGCGCGCCGGGCAGGCGGCATTGGGTTTCAGCGTCTTGTCGAACGAATTGCGTCGATTTGCCACCGATCTCCAACAGCAGATGGAGGTATTGCGGCAGATGACCCACGGCAGCGTCGCTTCGGTGACAGACGCGGTAAAGTCCGACCGACTTGGCCGGGTAGTCGAGCGACTGCGCGCCGAGGCGAGCGGCGAAGCTCGCGCCATGATCGAGCGCTATCTTCGTACTCGCTCCTCGACGTCTTACTCGCCGCGCCAAGAGGCGGTCGCAACGCAGAGTCGCCGCCTGAATCAGACTATCGCCGACACCGCGCAGTTGGTGGAGTTGGGGAGCGTATTGGCCCGCTCGGCAAAGATCGAGGCCGCCTACGGCGGTACTTTCTCCGCGGCCTTGATGCAGGTGTCCAGCGATTTCGAGCGAACCATCGCCGAAATCCATCGTTCCCTCGAATCGTTGTCTCACCATCAGGACTAGGAGCCGCCACGATGAAGACTGCCCAAGCGATCTATGAGAACGGCGACCATCGTTGGCTTGCCATTGTGCGCGACCCGGACCGTCCAGGTTACCTGGTCGACACCAACGAGTATCTGATCAGCGTCGGCGACGACGCCATGTTGTTGGATCCGGGCGGTAGCGAGATCTTTCCGGCCGTGTTCTCGGCGCTTTGCGCGGAGTACGATCCGCGCCGAATCAGCAAGATCTTCGCGTCGCACCAGGATCCGGATGTGGCATCCTCGCTGTCCATGTGGCTGGAATTCAATCCTGATCTCAAGTGCTGCATCAGCTGGCTGTGGTCCAGCTTTGTACCGCACTATGGCGGCACGGGGGACACGTTCGTCACGATTCCCGACGGCGGCATGGATATCCCGGTCGGCCGCGAGCAGATGCGGGCGATTCCAGCGCATTACCTGCATTCATCGGGCAACTTCAACCTCTACGATCCGAAAGCCAAGATCCTCTTTTCCGGCGATATCGGCGCTGCATTGTTGCCGACTGGCGAGACCGGTCTGTTTGTCGAGAACTTCGATCGCCACATTGCTTACGCGGAGGGCTTTCATCGTCGCTGGATGGGGTCCGAGCGGGCCAAGCGAGACTGGTGCGCGCGCGTTTCGGACATGGATATCGACATGCTTTGCCCGCAGCACGGAGCCATCTACCGCGGCGAAGACGTGCGCCGCTTCATCGACTGGTTCGCCAATCTAGAGGTGGGACTCGTCAAATCTTGACGACCATCAAGGCCCGCGATCAGCCGGACATCGGACAATCAACAGCCAATCACTCTAGGCACGGTGTCCTTCCAATGACGAGCCTGACCCAGCCCCTGCACGACCACCACAAGCATTGCGACGATCTATTCGCGGCTGCCGAGGAGGCGGCTCACGGTAATCATTGGCCGGAGTGCGGGATCCTCTTCAAGCGTTTCCGCGGCGAAATCGAAGCCCACTTCGCCACCGAGGAGCAGGTGCTTTTCCCAGCTTTCGAGGCGGCTACCGGCATGACTGGTGGTCCTGCCCAGATGATGCGCTTCGAGCACGCCCAGATGCGCGACCTGATGGCGCGCATGGAGCAGGCGGTGGCACGGCAGGACAGTGCCGAATTCGGCGGCTCGGCCGACACGCTGTTGGTACTGATGCAGCAGCACAACATGAAAGAGGAGAACATCCTCTATCCGATGTGCGAGCGGACGTTGGCCGACCAAGGCCTGCCGCTGAGTACCGGGCTACGGGAGCGGGTGGAGGCTGCGTGCCCCATCTGATCGACGGCCGCCAACTGCAACCGCCGGAGCCGCTGGAGTTGACTCTCATGGCGCTCGACACACTCGCCGCGGACGATGAACTCGTATTGCTTTTGTATTGTCAGCCCCATCCTCTCTTCGACATGCTGCGCCGCAACGGTTACGTGTGGAAAGAGGATATCCAGGCCGACGGTACTCACGAGATACGCATCCGCAAGGCCTGAGTATCGTCAGGCCGGTTAGCGGCACGCGTCGACCGACATGCATCCCGATCTGTCCTTTGATCAGGCGCCGCCAATTTCGGTGCCTTATCGTTTCTTTCTGACCGCGCCTTGGTTTGGCGTCGCCGCTGGACTGCTGTTGATCTGGGCCGGCGACGAGGCGGTCATGTCGCGCTGGACCAGTGCGACGCTGGCCCTGACGCACCTGCTGGCAGTCGGCTTCATGCTCCAGGCGATGGTGGGGGCCATGCTCCAGTTCGTTCCGGTGGCCGCCGGTGGCAACGTTTGGCGGCCGACACTGGTGGCGGGTGTCGCGCACCCGCTGCTGATCCTGGCCAGTCTTGTTCTTGTCGTCGGCTTTATGAGTGCCAATGGCCTGCTGTTCCAGCTTTCCGCCACCCTGTTTGCACCGGTAATCGCCTTCCTGGTCATTGTGGTCGGAATTGCCCTGTTTCGTACCCCCGCCCAGGGCAACACGATCTGGGCGTTGCGCGCCGCGGTGGGCGCCTTGGCGGTGACGGTGCTGCTGGGCGCAACCATGGCCGAGGCGATCGCTCGCGGCAAGCCCTGGCCGCTGGTCGAGTTCGCCAATGTCCATGCCGCATGGGGCCTGGGTGGCTGGTCGTTACTGATGCTGTCGGGTGTCTCCTACTACGTCGTGCCCATGTTCCAGTTGACCCCGGCTTATCCTGCCAGGTTTGCCCGCTGGCTGCCGCCAGCTTTGCTGGCGGTGTTGGCGGTGTGGTCGCTGCAGTTGACCGGCACCAGCCCGGGCTGGCAGCAATGGGTATGGTTGGCCGGTTTGGCCATGGCCGCCGCCTTCGCCGCCGTGACACTGGAATTGCAGCGACGCCGGCGGCGCAAGATCGCGGATCCGACCATGCTGTTCTTTCGCGGTGCGATGATCTGCCTGCTCGCGGTTCTGTTCTCGGCGGGTGCCATGAAGGTATGGCCGATCCTCGCCGAAAGCCCGCGCAGCCCGTATTGGCTGGGCGTCCTGATCCTGCCCGGCGTGTTCGTTTCCGCCATCAACGGCATGCTCTACAAGATCGTGCCTTTCCTGAACTGGCTGCATCTGCAACGGGCGATGGGCTTGGGCATGCTGCCACCGAACATGAAGGAGATGATTCCCGACCGGGCCATGAACGTGCAGATGTGGCTACACTTCGCAGCCGTCGGCATCTTGCTGGCCGCGGCGCTTTGGCCGTCGCTGGCCCGTCTGGGCGGTGGGGTCTTTGCCGCTTCCTGTGCCTTGCTCGGCTGGAATCTGATCGGCGCCGTTCGTGTCTACCGGCGCTTCAAAGATCGTATTGGCGCAGACGAACCAGGTCGGGCACGGTGATCTGCGGGCCATGAACCTCGATCAGTTGTTGCTCGGCGAGATCGTGAAAAATGCGCGACAGGGTCTCCGGCGTCAGGTTCAGCCGGGAGGCGATTACCTGCTTGGACGTCGGCAAGGTCATCTGAAGTTTGCCTTGGCATTCGCCGTCCTGGGGGCAGTGTTGCAGCAGGTAACCGATCACCCGCTGGGCGCTGGAGCGCAGAGAATAGGACTCGACATCGCTGACCAGCGAATGCAGGCGCATCGACAGCCCGGCCAGCATGGCGTGGGCGAACGTCGCATCGGCTTCCAGCAGCTTGAACAGCGCATCCTTGGCGATATGCAGCAGCAGGCTGTCGGTCAGCGCCTCGGCGAAGAGCGGGTAGGGTTTGCCCATGAACACCACGGCTTCGCCGAAGCTCTGTCGGGGACCGATGATCTCGACGACTTTTTCGTTGCCTTGCGACGAAGGAAAGGCCAGCTTGACCTGACCGAAGACAATGACAAAAAACCCCTTCGGCAAATCGCCTTTCTGGAACAGCATTTCACCTTTTGCCAGGCGCCGTTCCCGCGTCGCCGCCGTGATGGGCACCAGCTGGTCCGCCGTCAGCGCGGAAAAAAGCGGCATCCGGGCCAGCAGGGCCGGAATGTCGAGATCGTGCTTCTGCATGGTGGTGGTAGACATGGTGAAGCGCGAACATATCATGGATTTGGCGGCCAGATGACCATGGACGGTAGGGCATGAAGATTGGCGTCGGGGGCGGTGCGAATGGCCAGCCGCCAAGCGCGTTGGCCCTGCTGCTGACGGCCCCGCACCGCGGCATGTTCGCCGCCGCCACGGTGCAGGCTTTGCTGACCATGGGCTGGTGGACCATCGACCTGGCCGGGCGCTACGGGGGTCTTTGGCCATCCTTGCCTTGGCGCCTGCCGCCATCCTGGTTGCACGCGCTGGTGCTTTGCTATGGGGTGTTCGCGTTCTTCATTTTCGGCTTCATTCTGACCGCCGGGCCGAGATGGCAGAAGCAGCCCGATACGCCGGCGACGGTTTTTCGGCCGGCGGTGCTGTTGATGGCGGCTGGCTGGCTGGTGGCGGATCTTGGTTTGGCGATTCCGATACTCCTGCCCGCGGGGTTGCTGCTGGCCCTGGCGGGGTGGAGCGTGGCCGCCGGATTCCTCTGGCGCCTGGTCCTGCGGAGTGCCGGCGACCGCATGCATATTGGTTTGATGGCCACGGCGCAGACCGCGGGTGCGTCGGGTCTGCTGTGTTTTGCCGGGCTGGCGGCGGGTGGTCCCGTCTGGCTGGGGCCGCTGGCCATTGCACTGGGCATCTGGGCTTACCTGTTGCCCGTGTTCTTGATTGTCATCCACCGGATGCTGCCCTTCTTTTCCCAGGGCGTCATTCAGGGCTTCCAGGCCAGACGGCCAGCCTGGGCGCTGTACCTCATGGTGGCCGGCAGCGTGTTGCACGGGCTGCTCGGCTACCTGGAGTTGTTCGCGTGGACCTGGCTGGCCGACCTGCCGGTGGCCGCCGCCGCGATCCGACTGACCGTGCTTTGGCGCTTGTTCGACAGCCTTGCGGAGAAGATTGTTGCCGTCCTTCATATTGCCTTCGCCTGGGCCGGTATCGGCTTCGGCCTCCTGGCAACGAACAGCCTGTTGCTCCTTGCCGGGCTGCCCGGGCTGGGCTTCGCACCCATGCATGCGCTGACCATCGGTTTTCTGTCGTCCACCTTGATGGGCATGGCGTCCCGCGTCACCCGCGGGCATTCCGGCCGGCCAATCGTCGGCGATAGTGTCATGTGGATTGGATTCTGGACCATGCAGGCGGCGGCCATCCTGCGCATCGCCAGCGAGTTCTGGGTGGTGGCCCATCCGCTGGCGGCACTCGTGTGGCTGGTGGGTTTCGCCTATTGGGCCTGGCACTATGCGCCGGCCTACTGGCGGCCACGCGAGGACGGCCAGCCCGGCTGATCAATGTACGCCGTCGTCAAGCACATTCACATCGCCTGCGTGGTCGTCAGCATCACCGGTTTCTTCCTGCGCGGTCTGCTGATGCTGACCGGATCACCCATCCTGCGGCAGAAGTGGTTGCGTTGGGCGCCGCATGTCAATGACACGCTGCTGCTCGCCGCCGCTATCACCTTGTCGGCAATGAGTGCCCAGTATCCGTTGGTCGAACCGTGGTTGACGGCCAAGATCTTTGGCCTGATCGCCTACATTGTCCTGGGGTCGGTGGCGCTGAGGGTTGGCCGTGGCCGGGGCACCCGCCTTGCCGCCTGGCTGGCCGCGCTGGCAACCTTCGCCTATGTCGCCTCCGTGGCACTGAGCAAGAGCCCCTGGGGCTTCCTGTACGCACTCGGACCACTATTTCTGTAGGGTCTTGTCGGGATAGCCCGACACTGGGCGACATTCTCGAACTCCATGCAATACTCGCCACGTAACTGGGGGGAATGCCCTCTACTACTTGAACGCGTCCGTTTGGGGATGGACGAAACCAATCGCTAGGAGGATGACCATGAGAAGTCGCTTCATCTTGGGGGGGCTAATTGCAGCCTGTACCCTGGCTTTGGGGACGGTTTCCGTCGCCGATAGCCATGACGACAACAATCGTTTCAGCATCATATCGTCGGCCAAGGCCGACTCCCGGCTGTCCGTGTCGGTCAGCAGTGTGACGATGACAGTGGGCCAGACCACCACGGTGGGTGTCAGCGGCAGCAGCGGCACTGTCCGCCTGTCCAACTCCGATGCGTCGGTGGCTTCCGCCACCTACAGCAACCGGACGGTGACGATCAAGGGCCTGAAGACGGGTTCGACCGACATCAAGGTGTCCGACAACAACTCCAGCAAGACCATCAAGGTGTCGGTCATCGGTGGCTTGACGGTTTCGCTCAGCAATGTCGCCTTGACGGTCGGCAACAGCTCGACGGTCTTGGTAAGCGGCGCTTCCGGCTCGGTGTCGCTGACCAACTCGGCACCCGCGGTGGCGTCGGCGACCTATGCCAAAGGTGTAATCACGATCAAGGGCCTGACCGCGGGTAGCGATACCATCGGCGTCAGGGATTCGCGAACCACCAAGAACATCAGCGTGACCGTCGTGAACGGTGGCGGTGGCGGTACTACGCCGCCGACGGCCGGTACCTATTCGCTGCTGGCCTGGAACGACCTCGGCATGCACTGTGTCGATGGCAAGGATTTCTCCATCTTCTCGATCCTGCCGCCGTACAACAACCTGCACGCCCAGTTGGTCAACAAGGCGACCAACAAGCTGGTGACGACGGGGGTGACCCTGACCTACGAGTCGCTGGCCGATACCACGGTGCCGACCACCGATCCACTGTACAAGTCGATCAATACCATCAGTTCGACGAAGACCAATTTCTGGACGTATGTGCAGGCGCTGTTCGGCGCGAAGCCCCCAAACGACTTCGGTCTGAATCTGAACAGCACGACGATCAGCAACCGTACGCCCGGCACCACGCCGATGCAGATGCAGCTGGCTCCGTCTGGCGACATGTTCATCGCCGAAGGGTTGCCGATCACGCCGTTTGACGACGCCGGCAAGAAGAACTTCTACCCGATGGTCAAGGTCACCGCCAAGGACAGCGCCGGTAACGTTCTGGCGACCGCCCGAACGGTCCTGCCGGTCAGCGATGAAATGACTTGCAAGGCCTGCCACTCGTCAACCACGGCGACCAACAATCCTGCCCAGATCGCGGCAAAACCGTCGACGGGCTGGGTCAATAACGCCGATCCGGAAAAGGACTGGAAGCTGAACATTCTCCGGCTTCATGACCTGAAGAAGTTCGCCGACCCGGTCAACCGCGGTTTGTACGTGGCGGCGCTGGCCAACAAAGGTTTTCCGGCCGCGGGTCTGGAGGCTTCGGCGAATGCCGGCAAGCCGGTCTTGTGCGCATCCTGCCACTCGTCGAATGCCCTGAACGCGTCAGGGTATGTCGGTGTCCGGGCATTTACCGCCGCGCTGCACACCAAGCACGCGACGGTCAACGATCCGGTCACGCAGACGCCGCTCGGTAGTGGAACCAATATTGCCTCGTGCTACATGTGCCATCCGGGTTCGCAAACCGAGTGCAACCGGGGCGCCATGTCGTTGCCTAAAGATGCGCAGGGTAACCAGGTAATCACCTGTCAGGATTGCCATGGCAGCATGGCCCAAGTGGGCAATGTGGCACGTACCGGCTGGCTGGATGTGCCGAACTGCCAGGCATGTCACCATGACGGCCAACGCCTCCAGGTTGGTGTCGATGCCAACGGCAAGCCGCTGGCGACGACCGACACGCGCTTCGCGACCAACGCCAACACCCCGCTGGCGGGCAAGAGCCTCTACCGGTTCAGCAAGGGCCATGGCGGCTTGCAGTGCGAAGCGTGCCACGGGGCGACACACGCGGAGTATCCCAGCTCGCACAGTCAGGATAATGCGCTGAGCCTCGACTTGCAGGGTCATGCGGGTCCGGTGGTCGAATGCACGGCCTGCCATACCAAGGTGCCGACCACCACGACTGGCGGGCCGCACGGTATGCACACGACCGGCCAAGCCTGGGTGTCCGGCCACGAGAGCGCAGCCAAGGCCAACAGAACGGCTTGCACGGCCTGCCACGGCGCCGACTATCGCGGCAGTCCGCTGAGCAAGGTCTGGGTCGCCAAGACGTTTACCGTGGAAGGCAGTACCAAGACCTTCCCGGCGGGTCATCAGGTGAATTGTTACGACTGCCACAACGGTCCGAACCCGTAACCACAGGCGATCGCGGTCTGTACGATGGGCCGCGATCGTCGCCTTGGTTCCAAACAGAGAACCAAGCCGGGCAGCCGGCTTGGTTCTTTTCTTTGCCGCCGAACGGTATTGGTGCGAGGGAGGGAGAAATCAGACCGGCGGGTGCGCCAGCAACTGCTTGAGCGGAACGATGTCCAGAATACGGATGTGCTTTTGTTGAACGCTGATGAAACCGGCCTCCTGAAAGTGGGAGAAGGCACGGCTCACGGTCTCCAGTTTCAGGCCAAGGTAGGAGCCAATCTCCTCGCGAGTCATGCGCAGATGAAACTCCTGTGGCGAGTAGCCGCGGACCGTGAAGCGCTGCGAGAGATTGAGCAGAAAGGCCGCCAAGCGCTCCTCGGCGCGCATGGTGCCGAGCAACATCATGACGCCATGGTCGCGAACGATCTCGCGGCTCATCACCTTGTGGAAGTGGTGTTGCAGCGTCTCGATTTCCCGCGACAGGACTTCCAGTTGATTGAAAGGAATGACACAGACCTCGCTGTCTTCCAGCGCAACCGCGTTGCAGGTATGGGCTTCGGTACTGATACCGTCCATGCCCAGAATTTCGCCCGCCATCTGGAAGCCGGTCACCTGCTCCCGGCCATCTTCGAGCAGTACGTCGGTCTTGAAGAAGCCGGTCTTGATGGCGTAAATCGCCTCGAAACCTTCCCCGGCCCGGTAGAGATGCTGGCCTCGTTTGACTCTACGCCGCGCGGCCACCATGTTGTCCAGTCTGACGACTTCATGTTCGGCCAGCCCGTAGGGCAGGCAGAGCTCCCGCAGGTTGCACTTTGAGCATGCCGCCTTGAGGGAACTCAATGCCATGGGTATGACATTTTGATTCTTGTCGCCGTCAGGGGTGGCTTTGATCTGTGTCAACGCCACTTTGCCCTCCTTCCGGCATCTTTGACTCTCGCCGCTTGATCGCATCGGCACCGATTCCTATTCCCTAGTCCTGATGTTGAGCAACTTTCAAGAACTGATCTTCGACCCGCAGCTCATTCGTCGCTTCGATGTCAATGGCCCGCGGTATACGTCGTACCCGACTGCCGATCGATTTGTCGAAGCCTTCGATGCCGAGGCATATCGGTCTTGGCTCGGACGCCGCACGATCGGAGGAATCGGCCGAGCGCTTTCATTATACGTCCATATCCCGTTCTGCAATACGATCTGCTATTACTGCGGCTGCAACAAGATCATCACCAAGGATCACGGGCGTTCCGGTAAATATATCAAGTACTTGGGGCGTGAGCTGGCCATGCAGGCCGAGGCCCTTGACGGTGGGCGAGACGTCGTCCAGTTACACTGGGGCGGCGGTACACCGACCTTCCTGTCCCACGATGAAATGCGTCGCTTGATGGAGTTGACCCACAAGTATTTCCGCTTGCAGACCAATGGCGAATACTCGATCGAGGTGGATCCGCGCAAGGTGGACCGGGAAACGGTAAAGGTACTCGCCGAACTCGGCTTCAATCGTATGAGCGTCGGCGTGCAAGATTTCGACCCGGCGGTACAGACGGCAGTCAATCGTGTGCAGTCGCTCGACGAGACACGAGTGGTGATCGAATCGGCGCGCGAATTCGGCTTCAAGTCCGTGTCGGTGGACCTAATCTATGGCTTGCCGAAGCAGAACGTCATCGGCTTCAACCACACGCTTGACGAGGTGATCAAGCTGTCGCCCGAGCGGCTTTCCGTTTACAACTATGCCCATCTGCCAGGCCACTTCAAGCCCCAGCGGCGCATCAGCGAAGCGGACCTGCCTTCGGCGGACGCCCGGTTGCAGATCCTGCAAACCGCCATCAGACGCCTGACCGATGCGGGCTATGTGTTTATCGGCATGGATCACTTCGCCAAGCCGGAGGACGAGCTTTCCGTCGCACAGCGCCAAGGGCGCCTGCATCGCAACTTCCAGGGTTATTCGACCCATGCCGAGGCCGATCTGCTGGCTTTCGGGGTCTCCGCGATCAGCAAGGTCGGCCCCACCTACGGACAGAACTACCGGACGCTTGACGAATACTACGATTGTCTCGATCGCGGTGTGCTGCCTGTCATGCGCGGCCTCGAACTGAGCGCCGACGATCTGCTGCGCCGTTCGATCATCCAGGCCCTGATGTGCCATTTCGAGCTGTCGCTGGAGTCGATCGAAATTGCACACCTGATCGACTTCAAGGCCTACTTCGCGTCCGAGATTGCCGACCTGCGCGCCATGGAGCAGGCCGGTCTGCTCGAGATTGCCGATCGCTGGATCACGGTGCTGCCCAAGGGCCGAATGCTGGTGCGGGCCATCGCCATGGTCTTCGACCGCTACCTGCGTTCGGACCGCGAGCGGGCACGTTACTCCAAGGTCATTTAGTTTTTGTCCGGTACCGGCTTCCTGGCGATCTTTCTCGTTGGTCTGCTCGGCGGTGGCCATTGTGTCGGTATGTGCGGTGGCATCGTCGGCGCACTGGCGGCGCAGAGCGCCGGCGGCCGGGCGGCGTGGCCGCTGCACCTGGCGTACAACCTCGGCCGCATTTTCAGTTATTCCCTTGCGGGCGCTCTGGTAGGCGCCATCGGTGGTCTCGGCCTGGCCTTCGGTCCGGTTGCCTCGGTACAACTTGCTTTCTACCTCTTGGCCAATTTGATGTTGGTGGCCCTGGGCGTTTACCTGATGGGCTTCACTCGATCCCTGGCCTTGGTTGAACGCATAGGCCAGTCGCTATGGGCGCGGATCCGGCCGCTGACCAGCCGCTTTCTTCCCGCGCGGCGAGTCAGCCAGGCGTTGCCCTTGGGCATGCTCTGGGGTTGGCTGCCCTGCGGCCTGGTCTACAGCGTGCTTGCAACCGCCCTGGTCGCGGGTTCCGCCACTCAGGGCGCGCTGGCCATGCTCTGCTTCGGTCTCGGTACCCTGCCCAATCTGCTGCTGGCCGGCATCCTGTTCTCGCGCTTCCGCCGCTTCGCCCAGGCGCCTGCGGTACGCGCCGCTTCCGGCTTGCTGGTGTTGGGCTTTGGCTTGTACGGAATCTTCAGTGCCGTCAATCTCGCCGGCCTACTGTGGCGCGGCCAGGTGGCTGGCGGGTAGAATCGATCACCTTCGGGCCGCTTTGCCGGGGCGAACAAGGAGACGATCATGGATGGCTACAAGCATTGCTGGTGGGTGGTTCCCTTTGCTTTGGCCTGCCAGGCGGCCACCGCCCAGGTCATGGGCGGCGTGGTCGTCGATCAGGCTCGCGAGCCGACACCTGTGTCGTCCAGCCTTTATCAATGGGTGGCCCAGGTCAAAGTACTGCGGGATCAGGCATGGGTAGAGCGCGATGGCCGGCGGCTGCTGGCAACCGTGGGCATGCGTCTGCGCCAGCATGATGTGCTGGAGACCGGTCTGACCGGCGCGGTCGGCATCATGTTCAACGACAACTCGACGCTGTCGCTGGGGCCGCGCACGCACATCACGATCCAGCATTTCGCCTTCGACACCACCACCTATCAGGGCTCGCTTGACGCCCGTGTGCAGCGCGGTACCGTGGCGGTGCAGCCCGGCCAGATCGCCAGCAACGAACCGGAGGCGATGCGCATCAGCACGCCGGCAGCCGTGGTGCGCAGCCGCGCCGCCCGGTATGTCGTCAATGTGAAGGGAGAGGGACATGACTAGGGCGCCCATTGTTGTGGTCTTGGCGGCCGGTCTCGCCGCCTGCGCGACGCCGACCGAGACCTATGTTCTGGTGCCGGATCGCGAAGGCAAGGTCGCGCCGGTAACGGTCACGGCCAGGGCTGGCCAGTCGCTGGTGCTCGACAAACCCTACGCCGCCGCCGTGGGTGGCGCGCGGTCGCTGGAAGTTGCGACCCTCGACAAGGAAACCGTCGACAAACAGTTCGGCGACGTTCTGGCGGCCCAGCCCATGGCGCCGAAGAGCTTCGTGTTGTATTTCGCCGAGGGTGACGAGCTGACGGCCGATTCCAAGGTTGAGTTGGAGAAGGTGTTCGCCGAGATCGCCGCGCGACCAGCCGCCGATATCGTGGTGGTGGGTCATACCGACCGGGTGGGCAAACTTGAAGACAACGATGCGCTGTCCAAGCGGCGCGCGGAAAAGGTGCGGCTGGAACTTATTGGCCGCGGCCTGGGTGCCGACAGCATTCAGGCGGCCGGTCGTGGTGAACGCGAGCCTCTGATACCGACCGCCGACGAGGTGAAGGAGCCGCGCAACCGCCGTGTCGAGATCAATGTCCGCTGACCGGTCGAATGCCAATGAACGCGCCGGCTGAGTCCTCGATAGTCGAGATCGCCGTCGGCGGTATGACCTGCGCCGCCTGCGCCACGCGCATCGAGAGGCAACTCAACAAGCTGCCGGGAGTCGAAGCGGCGGTGAATCTGGCCGCCGAAAGGGCACACGTGCGCTTCGTGCCCGGTCTCGCCGATGTAGAGGCCATTCTGGCCACGGTGGTGAAGACTGGCTTTGCGGCAACGGTGTCCACCGCCGATACGCATGCGGAGGAGAAGGCGCGCAAGCTGGCTGCGTATCGGGCGGAAGTTCGGCGTTTCTGGATTTCGGCGGCGCTGACCCTGCCGCTGGTCGGTCAGATGATCTTCATGTTCGGCGGCGCCAGCGCACACGCCGATGTCTTGCCGCGCTGGCTGCAGTTCGCCTTGGCGACGCCGGTGCAGTTCTGGATCGGCTGGCGTTTCTACGTTGGCGGCTTCAATGCGATTCGCGGTGGCGCCGGGAACATGGATGTGCTGGTGGCACTGGGTACCAGCATGGCCTGGGTCTACAGCACGGTGGTCATGGTGCTGGGCTTGCATCAACATGTCTATTTCGAGGCCTCCGCGACGGTGATCACCCTTGTGCTGTTGGGCAAGATTCTCGAAGCGCGGGCCAAGGCCAAGACCTCGGCGGCAATCGAAGCACTGATGAAGTTGCAGCCCCAAACAGCTCGGGTCGAGCGGGACGGCCAATTGGTCGAGGTACCGGTGGCAAGCCTGATTCCCGGCGACCGTTTCGTGGTACGTCCCGGTGAAGCGGTTCCTGTCGATGGCGAGGTCATCGACGGCGCTTCCAATGCCGACGAGGCGATGCTGACCGGCGAGAGTCTGCCGGTGGCCAAAGGTGTCGGTTCCTCGGTGTTCGCCGCTACCACCAACGGCGACGGGCTGTTGCGTTGCCGGGCCACCGGTGTGGGGGGCCACACCCTACTGGCCGGCATCATTCGTCTGGTCGAACAGGCCCAGGGGTCGAAGGCGCCGGTACAGCGGCTGGCGGACAGGATCGCCGCGATCTTCGTGCCCGTGGTGTCCGCGATTGCCCTGCTGACCTTCGTCGCTTGGTGGTGGCTGGGCGGCGACTTCACTCCGGCGCTGGTCAATGCCGTGGCGGTGCTGGTGATCGCTTGTCCTTGTGCGCTCGGCCTGGCAACGCCAACCGCCATCATGGTCGGTACCGGGCAGGGCGCCCGTGCTGGCGTCCTGATCCGCAACGCGCAAGCCCTGGAGTTGGCCGAAAGGCTGCAAGTGCTGGCGGTCGACAAGACCGGTACGCTGACGGAAGGGCGGCCTACCGTCACCGATCTGCTGCCCTCCCCGGGGGGTGATGCGATGGAATTGCTGCGTCTGGCCGCCAGCCTGGAACAAGGATCGACACATCCGCTGGCAGCCGCCATCGTCAATCGTGCCAAGGCCGAGGGACTGCCCCTGGCATTGCCGGAGAGCGTCGTCGCGGCGGCGGGCAAGGGCATGACCGGGCAAGTGGATGGCCGTACCGTGGCGGTGGGCTCGCCCGCCTGGATGATGGAACAGGGCGTCTCGCCGCCGGATCTCGCTGCGCTTCAGGCGGCCGGTCGCAGCATCGTCGCCGTGGCGGCGGATGGGTGCGCGATCGGTCTCATCGGTGTGGCCGATCCCCTGCGGCAGTCGTCGCGAGAGGCGGTGGCACGGTTGCGGCGCCTGGGCGTCGAAGTCGTGATGCTGACTGGCGACAACGCCCAAACCGCCGCCGTCATTGCCCGTGAGGCCGGCGTAGACCGGTACGAGGCGGAAGTGCGGCCGGAAGGCAAGGCGGCGGCAATCGCCGGGCTCAAGACTGCGGGACGTCGGGTCGGCATGGCCGGGGACGGTATCAACGATGCTCCGGCGCTAGCGGCCGCCGATGTCTCTTTCGCCATGGGCGCGGGCACCCATGTCGCCATGGAGGCGGCCGACATCACCCTGATGCGCAACGATCTCAATGGCGTGGCCGACGCGATCGATCTGTCGCGAGCGACGCTGGCCAAAATACGCCAGAACCTGTTCTGGGCCTTTTTCTACAACGTGCTGGGCATTCCAGCGGCGGCGCTCGGCCTGCTCAATCCGGTGATTGCCGGCGCGGCGATGGCCATGAGTTCCGTCTCGGTGGTCAGCAATTCCCTCCTCCTCAAGCGCTGGCGCGCGGAGAACTAGCAATGGAAACGATGGTGCTGAAAGTAAGCGGTATGTCCTGTGGCGGTTGCGTGAAAAGCGTAACCACTGTGCTGGAAGCCCTGGCGGGGGTGTCGAGGGCCGCGGTGTCGCTGCCAAACGGTGAGGCCGTCGTTGACTACGAAGTAGGCAAGGTCAGCCGCGAGCAGATGGTGCAGGCCATCGACGACGCGGGATTCGAAGCCACTTGAAACGGGTCGCAATCCCACCTTGCCATTCCCGGCACAGCTGCGGCCGCCGTGATTACGGGCCGGCTTGCGCCGACGCCCGCCGGCGAGCCGCCTCAGCGCGGACAATCGCCTGGGCTCGGTCCATGAGCGGTTGCGCGCTGGCCTGCTGGCCGTGACTCTGGTAGAGCCGGATCAGCTCCTGAAGGATCGCCAGTGTTTCCCAATGTTCGGGCCCCAGCGTCCTTTCGCGAATGACGAGGATGCGTTTCAATAGGCTCTCGGCATCCGAGATGCGTTCCGTTTCGAGGTACAGGCCGGCCAGTGTGTGCAAGCTGGCGACCGTGTCCGCATGAGCGGCGCCGAGCACACTCTCGCGGTGGGTCAGAACGCGTCGGTATAGTTTTTCGGCCTCGGGATACTGGCGTTCGGCCCGCGCCAGCGTGGCCAAATCGAACATGCAGGCCAATGTGTCGTGGTGCGTTGCGCCGAGCGCCCGCTGACGAATGTCGAGGGCCTGCCGGTAGTAGGGGCGCGCCTGCGCATACTGCCCCTGGGCTTTGTAGAGGGCGGCGAGAGCGACCAGGCTGGTGGCGGTTTCGGGGTCCCACTCGCCGCGAGTCTTCATGCGGATTTCCAACGCGCGCCGGTACAGCGGCTCGGCGTCGACCGGTTGGCTTCTCGACCGATAATGGCTGGCGAGATCGTCTATGCTCTGCGCGGTATTGGCGTGGTTCGGCCCGAACACGAGGGCGGCTGCGTTCATCGCCTTCTTCAGCCACTGCTCGGCTTCCGGGTACTGTTGCCGCGCTTTGTAGATTCTGGCCAACCAGACCGCCAATGCCCAGTCGGTGCGCGTCGGCGCCGGCCGGTCTTGTTGTTTGGCGGCCACCGTCAGTGCCAATCGTTCCGCCTCCGCATAGGCCTTCTTATTGACGAGTTCGCGAATCTGCACCAACAGCCGCTCGTCGGCATTGGTCGAGGCAATGGCTTTCGCGGCTTCGCCGGGTCTGACGCCTGTTGTCGTCCTGGTGACCTTGGCCGGTTCGGTCGCCATATCCGCCGGCGGTGTTTTCTCCGCTTCGTCCGCAGTCGTTTGCCCCTGGCCCCATGCTAGGTTCCCGACACAAAGCGCGATCAGCGCCGTGGCGCAACGAACTACCGACAAAATGGTCTCCCGACGAAGTGGGCCCCGAACCGCGCGGGGTACGCCCCCTTATAAGCCAAGCGTAATTCCCGCGATCTGAGCAGATAGCGCCCAGGAAGGGCCCAATTCTGCCGTAAGGATCTGTCCGCCGGACAGCGTCGCGTCGAATTGTTTCCGTCTCGGCAAACTATCGATGGCGGCCGGTCACGGGGTCGGTTGTATGATTCGTAAGGATCTGTCCGCCGGACAGCATCGCGTCGAATTGTTTCCGTCTCGGCAAACTATCGATGGCGGCCGGTCACGGGGTCGGTTGTATGATTCGCGGGTTGCGTCCCATGGACTTGGGGCCCCCCGCGATGGGGGGGGACAATCTGTCCCCCAGCCAGCATTTCCACCCTTGTTTGCCAACGATCACCTAGGAAACACATCGATGATGAATTGTCGCCGCTTCCTCCAGGCTTTGTTATTTTTCTCGTTGGGCTGCACGGCCGCCTCCGCTGTGGCCGACAGTGCTAATCCGGCTCTGAGTTCGACCGCGATACCAAGCACGAGTCAGACCTACATCACGGTCAATGGCAAGGCGATTCCGAAGGCGCGCGCCGATGCGCTGGCCAGCACGATGCCGCAGGCGCGCGGTCCGCAAGACGCCGAGGCAATGCGCCGGGCGCTGGGTGATGAGCTGGTGCGCCGGGAGTTGGCGGCTCAGGAGGCTGCCAGGCGCGGTTTGGACACACGTCCCGATGTCCGCGCACAGATCGATCTGGCCGTGCAAACGGTGCTGGTCAGTGCCTATTTGTCCGACTATGTGCGCGAACATCCGGTCGGTGATGAGGCTATCCGGCGGGAATATGAAGGGATCCGCGCTACGTTGGGCAATCGGGAATACAAGGTACGGCACATCCTGACAGCGACCGAGGCCGATGCGAATGCGGTCATCGAAAAGCTGGGGCGAGGCGCGAAGTTCAACGAGCTGGCTCAGCAGTCCAAGGATCGCGCCACCAAGGATCGCGGTGGCGATCTGGGCTGGATCAATGCCGCCACCTACGTGCGCCCGTTTGCCGAGACCCTGGCGAAACTGCAAAAGGGTGCTCGCACCATGAAGCCGGTACAAAGCGAGTTCGGTTGGCACGTGATCCAGCTCGATGATGTGCGGGAACTCAAGTTGCCAACGTTGATGGAAGTCAAGCCGCAGTTGACACAGCGCTTGCAGCAACAGATAGTCGAGCGTCATTTCTCGGAACTGCGTGCCAGGGCCAGGATCGAATAGTCCGTCGCGGGCGTGTGGTCACGCGGCTGTCACTCAACCCGCGATACCGGCCTTCTGCATTCGTCGCCACAGGGTCGTCCGGTCTACGCCGAGCAGTTGGGCAGCGATCGCCTTGCTGCCGCGCGCCTTGTTGAGCGCCGCCATCAACTCGTCGCGCAGGGCGTTACTCTCGCCTTCGGTAGTTGACTCGATGGCGGGAACGGCCTTTCTGATCGCCGGAAGTTCATTGACGTCCTGGCTGTAGAGACGAATATCCCGCGGCAGGCTGTCCAGGGCGACCTTGCCCTGATCGGCACAGATCACGCAGTGCTCGACCGCGTTCGACAATTCGCGAATATTTCCCGGCCACGGGTAGTTGAGCAGCGCCTGCCATGCGCTCTTGTCGAACTTGACGCTGGCATTCTGGCCGCGTGCCAGCAAGTCGTCGAGGAAGTGCTGGATCAATACCGGAATATCGCCCACCCGGTCACGCAGCGGCGGGATCAACAGCGGGATGACGGCGATCCGGTAGTACAGGTCGCCACGGAAGGTGCCGTGATCGACGGCGTCGCGCAAGTTGATGTTCGATGCGCTGATGAACCGTGTGTTGACGGTGACCGTTTCGTTGGAACCGACCATGTGGAATCGGCGTTCCTCGATGGCGTGCAGCAGTTTGGCCTGGGTGTGAATCGGGATCTCGCCGATCTCGTCGAGGAACAGCGTGCCGTCGTTGGCCGCGAAGAATTTGCCGTGGCGGCGGTCCGTGGCGCCAGTGAAGGCGCCTTTGGCATGGCCGAAGAATTCCGACTCCATCAGCATTTCCGGGATCGCCGCGCAATTGATCTCCACCAACGGATGGCCGGATCGCCGGCTTTGCTGGTGGATAAGCCGAGCCACACAGCTCTTGCCCGTCCCCGACTCCCCTTGCAGCAGGACCGACGCGTCCGATGCGGCAATCTGACGTGCCCGCTCCAGCAAGCGCAACATTTCCGGGCTGGTGGTCTTCAGGCCGCAGATGCCCGGTGTCTGCAAGGTTGCCTCCAGGCACCGGCGCGGGCTGATGTCGCGCGCCACGATGACCCGCATTTCGTTCTTGCGTGTTCCGGAAAATAGCCGTCGAATGGTGAACTCGAGGAAGCGCACTGTCGAACCGGCGGTCACCTTTTCCTCGAAACGCATTGGACGGTCGCTGGAAGTCGCCATTCCGTACTGATTGCCGGCGTCCAGCGCGGCGCGAATGATGCGCTTGTTCCAGTTAATTTCCCCCAGCTCGCTCAGTGCCGTTGGAACCCGGTCCTTCGGCAAGCCAAACATGTCCAGGATCATTCGGTTGTGATAGGTGATCCGGCCATCGGGCAGTGCGATAACGACACCGTCCTCGATCTGCTCGAGAACCGATTCGACCAATTCCATGGAGACGCTGTGCCGCATCGACGTTCCTCCGTTGCAACGCTATGTTGCAATTGCCAATATGATTTTAACTAATTGATGATAAACGATAATGCATAAGCCAGGCGAACGGTCTATGCCATTCCCGTTTTCTTGCGCAACATTGTGCAACGTGGGGATGACTGTCTAGCTTATAAGAATCAGTGAGATATAAATGGCACGCTGTTTGCATTGCCTTGGTTGGGTTGCGATCCTGGGCGGTTCGTGCTCTTATCTCAGCCCCGGCGTCGGGTGTAGCAAAAATACTTTCGAATCGATTCTTGGAGGAGACCTTAAATGGCCGCTTTGTTTTCTGATGATTGGATGGTGGATTTTGGCAATGCCTGGAACGACGAACCCGGTTTGGGTGACGCTCTGGCGAAAATCAGCTTCAGTTCGACCATCGGCTATGGCTTCGAGGGCGAGGATCAACCGCGCGGCGTGCTGGTTGTCGAGAACGGCTATGTCACCAAGGCTGCCGCCTACTCGGGCGACAAGTTGAACTGGGACTTGCGTGCCAGTCAGGCGGATTGGGAAAAGTGGTGCAATAAGCCCCTGGGCATGGTGACGCTGGGCCTCGCCTACACCGGCGGCAAGCTGAAGTTCAAGGTGGGCGACTATGGTGCCATGATCAAGAATCCGGCCATGGCCGGCCCGTTCATAAAAAGCTTTGGCGTGATGGCATCCGTACCCCGCACCTGAGGTAGGATCGGGTTTGCCGCCCAACAATTATCGAATCGGCGGCGAACCGTCTGTGACTGTGGGGGAGGGTGTCGATGACACGGAAAAGCATCGCAACATTGATCGCTTTGCTGACTTTGGTTGGCCTGCTTGGCTGGATGCTAGGCAAGGGCAGCAAGGGTGGCAAGGACGGCAAGCCGGTGGCTGCGGCCGTTATGCCAACGGATCAAGGCGTAGAGTCCACGGGAATCAGCGAGGTGGCGCAGCAGCGCATGCTGACCCGTACCCCGATGGGGGGCTATGTGGAACCGCTGCAGGTGGTTCACTTGACCGCGCAAACTGGCGGTCGGGTCGCCTACCTAGCCGGTCGCGAAGGTGTGCCAGTCTTGGCCGGCCAGATTCTCGTCGGTCTCGACGAGGAGAGGCTGATTTCCGACTATCGGTCCGCCTGGGCGCATCTGTCGGGTGAGATGTCGGGTATCCAGAATGCCCAAGTGCAGCTTTACAACAAGCTGTACGGGCCGACCACATCCCCCATGGGTGGTGCCGCATATGATGCGTACGATCGCTCGACCGTGCCGTTCTACAATGCCATGCGCGGCGTAATGCCATTTTTCGGCGGGGCGCCGATGCAGGCGCAGTCCGATCAGCAGCGGTCTTTCGCCAACCGTAGTCAGGCACGCAGTGACTACGAGCGTCAGCAGGCGACCGTGGTGGCATCGCAAGCCAAGATCGATGCCATCGAGGCGCAGATGCGCGATCATCGCAGCATCGCGCCGTTCCCGGCGGTCATCCTTGCCAAGCACGTGAATGTTGGTGACGTGGTGAATCCGGGCCAGGCGCTGATGGACATCGCCCAGACGGACCGTTTGCACCTCAAGGTCGAGGTGCCGGCCCGGCTGGTGACCGAGTTGCGGTCCGGAATGGCCGTGCCGGTGGTGATCGATGGCAACGCGACGATCGATGGACTGGTCGACCAGGTCTTCCCGGCGGCCAACCCCGCTCAGCATACGGTCACGGTGAAGATCATGCTGCCACCCGACGCACCGGTGGCGCCAGGTATGTATGCCTCGGCTCTGTTGCCCGAGCCCCCGGTTGCCGGCCAGGCCGTGAATGTGCCGGTCATTCCGGTTACGGCCATTACCTATCCCGGCAGCTTGCCGTCGGTATTCGCGGTCGGGCGTGACGGCAAGACCGAGTTGAGGGTCGTTCGTCTTGGTGAACGGCAGGGCGATCGAGTGACCGTCTTGTCCGGTCTCCAAACTGGCGAAAAAGTCGTAACCGCGCCACCGCAAAACATGCGTTCGGGCGACCCGGTTTCCGGCGAGCGCTCGCAGTGACGGCCTGATCGAGCAATAGGGGGAGCGGATGGCCGACAACAAACACGAAGCGGCATCGGAACACGGCGAGGCATCGGCGATGCCTCGCAAGGACGGTTTTGCCGGCGGATTGGCGCGCAAATTCATCGATTCGCCGCTCACGCCGCTGCTGCTGATTGCCAGCTTCATCATTGGCCTGATGGGGATGGTCATTACTCCTCGTGAGGAGGATCCACAGATTTCCGTGCCGATGGTTGACATCTTTGTCGGCTACCCGGGTGCGTCCGCCGAGCAGGTGAAGAACCTCGTATCGGAGCCGCTTGAGCGGCTGATGAGCGAAATTAGCGGCGTCAAGCATGTCTACTCGATGTCGCAGGATGGGCACTCGATGGTCACGGTGCGCTTCGACGTCGGGCAACAGATGGAGCCCTCGCTGGTCAAGCTGTACGACAAGCTGTATTCGCACATGGATGCGATCCCCAAGGGCGTCAGCGAGCCGCTGGTCAAGCCGAAGGGTATCGATGACGTGCCCGTCGTTACGCTGACGCTGTCGTCGAAGATCAACGACATTGTCGCTTTGCGCAAGCTGGCCCTCGATGTGCAGCAGAAGATCAAGTCCTTGCCGAACACCGGACAAAGCTTCGTTGTTGGCGGTAGCCCGGAGCAGGTGCGAGTGGAGGTCGATCCGGGTCGCCTGACCGCCTACAACGTGACACTGTCCCAAGTGGCACGTGCAATTACCGCCGCCAATCAGCGTACCCAGGCCGGCGATGTGGTGGATGGCAACAAGGCCTTCACCGTGTATTCCGGCGAGTTCCTGCACGATGCCCGTCAGGTCGGAAATCTCCTCATCACCGTCCGCGACAACCGGCCAGTGATGCTCCGCGACGTGGCTGCGATCAGCCAGGGGGAAAGCGAGACCAAGACCATCGTGACTCATAGCCAGCGGCTGGCCGGTGGCGGCTTCTCCAACCATCCTGCCGTTACCGTGGCTGTCGCCAAGAAGCGGGGCACCAACGGAGTCGAGGTTGCCCGCAGCGTGCTGGCCGAGGTTGAAGCGCTTAAGGGAACACTGATTCCGGACAGTGTGCAGGTAGACGTCACTCGCAACTATGGTGAGACCGCCGACGAGAAAGTGTCCGGCCTGATCTTCAAGCTGTTCATCGTCACGGTGATCGTGACGCTGCTGATGCTGCTTACCATGGGCAAGGAAACCGCCGTGATCGTGGTGGTTACCATCCCGGTCGTGCTGCTGATGACATTGGCGGTAGCGTACGTGCTCGGTTTCACCATTAACCGGGTCAGCATGTTCGCCTTGGTGTTTGCCATTGGCATCCTGGTTGACGACGCGATTGTCGTCGTCGAAAACATCTACCGGCGCTGGCTGGAGAAGAAGTCCACCGACAAGGAACTTACGATTACCGCGGTCGACGAGGTGGGCAACCCGACGGTTCTGGCCACTTTCACCGTCGTTGCTGCCTTGTTGCCGATGGCCTTCGTTAGCGACATGATGGGGCCATTCATGCTGCCCATCCCGGTCTTGGCGTCGGCGGCCATGGTGTTCTCGCTGTTTGCGGCGTTTATCTTCGTACCTTGGTTGTCGGGCCACATCAAGCCGAGCATGGATCAGCTCGATGTCGCCGCCAAGCGCGAGCATCGGCAAAGTCAGGTGATCGGCAAGTATTACGAGAAGCTGATTTCGCCAATCATGAGCAATCGGCTGCTTGGTCTGCTGACTCTGCTCGGTATTATTTTCGCCATGCTGGCCGCGGTTTCGCTGTTCTACTTCAAGGCCGTCGCTTTCAAGATGCTGCCGATGGACAACAAGTCGGAGCTCAATGTCGTTATCGACATGCCCGAGGGTACCGACCTGTTCGTATCGTCGAACCTCGCGCAACGGCTGGCATCGAGCCTGAACACCGTTCCCGAGATCGTCACCTATCAGAGCTACATCGGTACCGCTTCACCGTTCAACTTCAACGGGCTGGTGCGCCACTATTTTCTGCGTTCGCAACCGTGGCAGGCCGATATCGCGATTCAATTGCTGCCCAAGCACGAGCGCAAGCGTTCGAGTCATGAGGTGGCGATGGAAGTGCGCGACATGCTGGCGCCGGTGGCGCGCGCCGCCGGTGCGCGGCTGACCGTCGCCGAAACGCCGCCCGGCCCACCGGTATTGGCGTCGATGGTTGCCGAGATCTACGGCCCGACGGCCGATGTTCGCCGTCACTTCGCCGGCGACCTGATGCGGATCATGCAAGAGACACCGGACCTGGCCGACATCAACACCTTCATCGTCCGTCCTTACAAGGAAATCGCCTTCGAGGTCGACCGAATGCATGCGGCGATGCACGGCATCAGCGTCGAGGACATCAATCGCGAAGTGACGATGGCCATGGGGGGCTTCGTGGTGGGTCCGGTCAAGCTCGTGCACGAACTGGAGCAGACCACGATCATCCTCCAGTTGCCCCTGGCCGTTCGCGCTCATCCGGGCAATCTGCTCGACCTGCCGGTTCGCACTCAGGCGGGCGTCACCATTCCACTCGGTGAACTGGGGCGCTTTACCCATCGGCAAGTCAGTCCGACCATCTTCCATAAGGACTTGCGGGCGGTCGAGTATGTTACGGCCGACGTGATCGGGCCGTTGGGCGCGCCGCTGTACGGGATGATGAATGTTGACGCGAAGCTTGCGTCCTACCCGACACCGGATGGAGCTTCGGTACACGGCACGTATTTCGGCAAGCCCAAGGACCTGCATGCGCTCGGTTTCAAGTGGGACGGGGAATGGGAGGTTACCTTCGTCACCTTCCGCGACATGGGCTTGGCGTTTGGCGCCGCCCTGGTATTGATCTACATGCTGGTGGTTGCCGAGTTCCGCAACTTCACGTTGCCACTCGTGGTTATGGCACCAATTCCGCTCACATTGATCGGCATCATTCCCGGCCATTGGATGCTGGGCGCGGACTTCACCGCGACCTCGATGATCGGCTTTATCGCCCTGGCGGGCATCATTGTGCGCAATTCGATCCTCCTTGTTGACTTCGCCAAGGGCAAGGTTGCGGAGGGCCTGTCTGTGCGTGACGCTGTGATAATGGCCGCCGAGGTGCGTCTGCGTCCGATCATGATCACTGCGCTCGCCCTCGTGGTCGGTTCGACCGTGTTGCTGACCGAC
>WBZL01001104.1_pt1 | contig 29093 bp, 21 predicted proteins | sample 5204291 | NCBI WGS metagenome assembly WBZL01 (sample SAMN12344345, study PRJNA552823) | activated sludge metagenome | biome: Activated sludge suspended growth; feature: Nitrification reactor; material: Wastewater; isolation source: activated sludge from nitrification reactor of wastewater...
CGTTGAGGGCTTCCAACCCGCCGGGGAGGTGGTCGGTCACCATCAGGTAAAACGCCGAGGCCGGGAGATCGACCGTCAGCCGCACCAGCACGAGATCGCCTTCCTGCACGGTGGCGACGGGGCGGAGGGTGTCGGGGTTCAGATATTCGCGGGTGAGGTTCAGGCCATCGGCGTCGATTTCCGCGTGCCCCACGAACATTTCACTACTCACGGCGTAATACAGCGGGGCGACCGCATCCGTTTCGAGCCGGATGACATTTTCCCCATTCGCCAGGGCCGCCACCGGAATCTCCACTGCGACCGACAAGGTGTCGGCGGAGAGGGTGCCCGTCACGAGCAGGGTGTCGTTCAAGTAAACCCGCACGACCGCCGCTTCGACTTCGCTTTGTTGCGTCAACAGATGATCGGTCAACGCGAGGAGGGCGAACGCGGTCTCGTTCGTCGTGCCCCACCCGTGAGAACTGCGCCGGGCCTGGAGCCATTGCACCATCCCAGGGCGCAGATCACTGTCCGGGCGGAGCACCATAACCGCGCGGAGCACCATCGCCGTCGTGCGGACGTTGGACGACATGAATTTCTGGTGATAATACCCATCGTGGTTCGCACCCGGAGCGGACACGTTCCCATTCGGGGCGATGATCATCTCCGCGAGAATCTCATCGAGCATGTCGTTCGCGAGGGTTTCTTCTCCCAGTTTGTTGAGGGCCAGCGCCAGCGACGCGCGGCTGAACAGATCGAGTTCGTGCAGGGTCGCGGTTTGGTCCAGCGTCAGGTCGAGGTCGCCGTACCCCGCGGTCGCCATCGCGTACAGGGCAAAGGCACGGGTGGGAGCGTTCATCTCTTCCAGATAATCTTTGAGATATTCCGCGCCCCGTTCAAGCACGTCTGCGTCCACCGGATACCCACTTTCGGCAGTGACCGCCAACCCAAATACCACCCACGCGGTCTGGTATCCGTCCGAGGGATCATCGAACCACCAGCCCCAGCCCCCATCATCGTGCTGAAACGCGTACAGGCGTTGCACACTGGCAGAGAGTTTGCTCTCCAACCCGAGCAAGTCGGCCCGTTCACTCAGCCCCAATTCGGCAAACGCGCGGGCGACCACCGCATTCGGCAGGGCGCGGCTCATCGTTTGTTCCACGCACCCATACGGATACCCCGTCAGATACTCCACCCCGTTCAGCAGACTGCCCGCCACCGTCGCATCTACCTGCACGTGGACCCCACTTTCGGGCAGGGCACCCATTTCGGGCAAAACAGACACCTGTTCGGTTCCGGTAAATTGCCCGGCTTCATGGCGGATGACGGGGATCATCAACGGTTGAATGGTGATGTTCATCTGAACCGCATCCCCCTCCCCGGTCGGCGGGGTCGCGCGGATTGTGAAATTCGCCTCTCCCGCGCGGGTCGCGGTGCCCGACCATGTCACCACCCGCGCTTCGCCCGGGTTCAGCAGAAGGTGCTGGTCCGCGGACGGCAGGTCAATCCCCTCCGCGGTCGCGGTGACGGTCAAATCCTGGGTCACCTCGCTGAAGTTGTGGACAATAGCCGAGAGGACGAAAGTATCTCCGGCGGTCAGATTGCGTGGGGGCAGAGGGCGCACGACAACGGGTTGTTGGGTGAGCAGGTTGATTTGCCCTTCGCCGACTAAGGAGTCCAGCGTCACCGCTTTCGCCGTGAGCCGCCAACTGGTGAGGGTATCGGGCAGGGTGACGGTGACGGTCGCTGTGCCGTTGCCGTTCGTCTCCAGGGTGGGAAGCCAGAGCGCCGTATCCGGGAAATCCGAGCGGGGCGAACCGGGCAAGCCATCATCCCCCCCACCGCCGCCCTCACCCCGTGAAAACCAGAGATACCGCCACGGTGCCAGACTGTCGGAAAAGAACAGGCTCAACGATCGGGTGAAGTAAAACGCATCGTGGATGTCTCCCGCCGGGTCATCGGCGAGGAGGAAGATCGCTTCGTCCACGAGGGCGAGGGAGAGTTCCGCCCCGACGGGGTTGCCGCGGGCATCGGTCACGCGGACGGTGAAGGTGGCGTCCTCGCGCGGGGTGTAGGTGGTTTTGTCCGGGGTGATTTCCACGGTCAGGCGGTGGGTGGTGTCCGGGACAGTGAGTTGGACGGCGTCCCAGCGTAGGATGCTATCGGGGATGCTTTCGTAGGCGTATTCGTACTGTTGGAGGTCGGTGACGAGAGGGTTCCAGGTTTGCACGACAACGAACACGTTGGGAGCGTATTCCTCGCGGATGGGGATATTCAGCACGGTGTAGGGTGGTTCGAGTTGGATGATCCGTTGGTCGAGGATGCCGCCCCGCGCAATCGTGAGGAGACCCTGCCCGGCAATGGTCGTTTCTACGATCACCTCGGCAGTGTCTCCGGCGGCGTAGTCGCGGTCTTCGGCGGTGAGGGATAGTTCAGTGGTGTAATCCAGCAACCAGGTGCTTTCGGGTTCAAAAACGTAGAAGTGGCGCGTATCCTGAAATCTGTTGCCCCGGCTATCTTGTCCGTTCAGGGTGAGTTGGTATGCGCCGTTTTCCAGCGTCAGATCGAGGCGGGCGACCCCGTTTTCGTCGGTCGTGAGGTCGAGAGTTTGGTAAAGGGAGAAGTTCCAATAATTTTCACTGCGTTTTTCTACCACGAGTTGAAGGTCACGCGCCGCCAGGGGATCGCCAAAGGCAGAGGTCAAACGGGCAGTCACCGGGATGGGCGCAGTAGGGGCATACAACCAGCCACCCATTTCGATCTGCGCCTGGGTGGCGGTCGTTTGAACGTTAACCGTGGCAAACGAACTGATCTCCTGATTGCTCCCATCGTCCGCAGTGACTTCGATGCCCCAACGAGTCAGCGGAACGGGTTGGTCGCCGTAATAATAGTAGTCCTGCGTATGTTGGCCTAATTTCGCCGGGAGGGTGAACGTGGCAAAGCCGTTTTCATCGGCGGTCAGGGACATTTCGTTCCCGGAAGGGAACCAGCGATATTCGCCCGCGCCCCCGGTGGGGAGTTCGTACCACCAGTACGAGTAGTAAGGCATCAGTTCGTAGGTGTTGACTTTGAGGGTGGCGTTGGCGACGGGTTCCCCGAAGAGATAGCGGGTGTCCACTGTGACGGTGATGGTCTCTCCGGCGACGTATTCCGCGCGGTCGGTCGTGACGGTGACCGCGATGTCGGGTTTTTTGTAATCCTGCACTTTGAAGGTTTGGGCGTGGGTCTCCTCGTCAATGACCAATTCCAACTTGTAATCGCCCAACATCGCGCCGGGAGCGAGGTCGAACGACCCGTTGAACGTGCCGAACGCATTGAGCGTGACCGGGGAGGAAGCGATCACGTTCCCCCGCGCATCGCGCACGTTCAGCGTGGCGGCGAGGTCCGGGGCAGGCAGGCGGAAGTTTACGTCGTTGTCCAGCCGGACAATGCCTTTGTAGTTCACGGTTTGGCCGGGGCGGTAGATCGGGCGTTCAGTGTATAGGTAAGCGACGTAGCCATCGGCAGACTGCTGTCGCACCCCACCATAGCCCCGTGTCCCCCAGACTCCCCCGACCCCGGCGACCGTGATCCCCCCATCTCTTCTTGCAACGACCAAATACGGACTCACGTCCGCGGACAGGGTGGTTTTGAACACCCCCATCGCGTCCGTGGTCCCACTGGCGATCTGTGCCCCCGTCTCGTCATATACTCGAACATCCACCCCAGGCATCACAAACCCGTTGATATTGCTGACCCAGGCCGAGAGTTCGCTTCCCCCTGCTGTGGCGTAGTTGTATTGCAGAGAAATCGTACTGCGCGAGGCTACGAGAAGCATCTGATCATCGAGGTGATCGGTATGCAGATTGATGACGTACAGTCCTTCGTCCAGGTCTTCGGGCAGGTAAATTTCCGCGGGGTGGTTGTTATAGTTTTCGCCGGTGGCATACACTACTTCGGAATCCCAGGATGCGGCGAGGGTGGCACCGGAGAGATCGAACAGCGGTTTCCCCCGTCCATTCCCCCACGGCACGACGAACGTATTGGCGTCCAACTGGATGAACTGGTCAATTGTCAGGCGATACAGTTCGAGATGAACCGTTTCCACCCGCCCATCGGCGGCAATTTGAATCGCCCGTCGCCCGTCCAGGTCCACGACCTGAACATTGGCCCCATATTCCCCAAAACTCGCCTGACTCGGAAAATCGCTGGTGAGGACATTCCAGGTATATGCCTCGGTCAGGACGGGGTTGCCGTCCGCGTCGAGGGCAGTGGGGGCGAGCGTGAGGGCGTATTTCGTCAGGGCGTCGAGGTGCCCGGCGATGGGGATGATTTGAAGTTCTTCCGGGGAAAGCCAGACGATTTCACCCTCCACGGTCGGGCTGATGGTGAGGGCGGCGAGGGTCGAGTCCGGATCCATCGGGCGGTCGAACCGCACGGTGAAATCCTCATCGGGCAGGATCGGCTGAGGGCCATAGTAGTTGTAATCCCAATCATTGCCGTACCCTATTTCGGGTTCGTTGGTGATGGGGCTGGGGGTGGTGAAGCGGTGAACCCCCAGGCCGGACACCGGGAAGCCATCCCCATCCAAGATTTCTCCGACAAAACGCAGGGTGTATTTCGTCAGGCTGGGGAGGGGTAGAGTGGGGGTGATGTTGAAGTTCGTGTGGGCGTTGTTCCACACGAGGGTGTACTCGAAGGCCGGTTCGATTTGCAAAGCGGTGGCAACGCTGTCGGGATGGAGGGGCACATTCGAGGTGAGCACCAGCGGGGGACGGCGATCATCGGTGGGTTCCACGTCGAAGGAGGCGACGAGGGCGGGGGCGGCGTAGGTCCACGTTTGGGGTTCGGAGAGTGTGACGGGGGCCGCTGATCCCGCGGGAGCCGTGGTCACTTCTTGAAGGGTGAAGGTGTAAAGGGTTTGGTCAACGGGTGGATCATTGGGGATCAGGGTCAACGTCTTGTTGGGGGCGTCCCATTGCGTTTCGTAGGAAAGGGCAGGTTCGACCACGAGGTCAATGGTCGTCGGGTTGATCGGGTAGTTGAACTCCAGGTTGAACGGGGTGAGGCGAGATAATCCCCCCTCGCGGGCGAAATCCACGGTGAGGGCGGGAGCTTTGTACGTCCATTCAAACGGCTGAATGGGTTCACCACGGTTGGTTTGGACACCTTCGCCGAGAGAGAATTGAAACGTCTGTCCCGGTGCAAAATCCGTGTCCAGCGAAATTTTGAGGACTTTTTTGTCCCAGGCAAACGTAAAGGGAATGGCCGGTTCGATGGAGAAGCCCGTTTTCACACTGGCCTGGTTCATCTCGTGACTGAATACCAGCGTGATGGTTTTTGTGGCAATCAGAAGTTGCGGGTCCGAGGGTTGACGAGAAACTACTTTGGGCGGAGTCGCACGTGTGAAATTCCACTCCTGTCGGAAATCGAATACATCGCCGGAAGCACTGGTCAGTTGGCGGGCGAGCGCCACTTCATACGTCACCAAAGGGTTCAGGATACTCGTCGGGGTGAATGTGAGCGTGGTCGCGTCTTCGTTCCAGGCGAAGTCGCCCAAGATTCTGGGGACGAACACGAGAGGTGCCCGCACACTTTTGGGGTCCATCGGTTGGTTGAAATGGATGATGATGCTTTCATCGTCATTAAATTCATCAGGAATGATGTCGTCATCCAGCCAGGCATCGAGGTCCGCGGGAAACGGTGTGGGTAAATCGGGCGTGGGGGAAGGGGTTTCCACGCGGGCTGGGGATGTGGGCATTGGGATTGTTGGGGTGGTTTTGGGGGAGCACCCCACGAGGAACAGGATACAGAAGAACAGGAGGGGGAAGATTTTTCGCGACATGAGTTTTTCTCCTAATTGAATCGATCAAAGTTGTTATCCCTATCTTAGCGAGAATGAAAAACGGACAATACCCCTTTCGTGTGTCACTCATGTGTCACTGGTGTGCCACTCATGTACCCCTTGGTACTCAAAAAATGTCACAAGGCTTCCCGGTCACAATAAGGACATATATCCCCATGTGGCTGGGATAGTTGACCCTACTCGAATAACTCCATATGGGCAAAAATCAAAGTGTGCCGGGATGGTCATTTTTTTGTACCATCCCGTTTTTTTTTGGACTCTTTGGGCATGCTTGGGACGGGAGTTTTCCCCCATCAAACTCAGAGAATCTATGTTTTACAATCGGGCGGGCGCTTTTTTTTTTGGGGGGGGTTGCACAATTTAATAGTCAGTGGGCTAATCTTTTTTTAGTTTGGAGGACCAACCGATGGAATGTCTGACCCTTACACTTCCTGCCATGTTTGCGGATCACCACGTGATCGAGGTGAGACGCGTTCTGTCCGAGTTGCCCGGCCTGGGGGCGATCTATGCCAGTAGTGCCTTTTTATCTGCTGAAATTGAATATGATCCGACCGTCATCAGCCCCCAGGAAATTGAGTCTGTGCTCAAAGCCGCGGGGTATCTGGATGAATTGCCATTTTCGGTCGAGGTTGGCGTTTTGCTCCCGGGCGAAGACGGGGATCAACCGTTTTTCCGCCATTCAACGGCCTATACCCAGGCTGGGAAAACGGTGAGTTTTGCCCAAAATATTCCTTTTTCAGGGCGCGCGCTGTGGCCTTGCCCTGGAATGAAACCGACGAAACGAGAGGAGGCGGAAGAGTACTTCCGAGCTGACCATGCCTAGAAATGCACGTACCCCAGAAGAACGCTCTACAGACCCCGCCGCGCAGGAGATTTTGATTTATGCCGATGACATTGGCCTCAGCACCGCCTTCAGCCGCGCGGATGCCATGCCCCCTTGCAATATCGGGGCTTCCGGCATGTGCTGTAAACTGTGCGGGATGGGGCCTTGCCGATTGACCAAAGACGGCCAAACCGGGGTGTGCGGCGCGACGATTGACACCATTCAAGCCCGGAACCTGGTCCGCGCGATTGCCGCGGGCGGAGCCGCCCACTCCGATCATGGACGGGATATGGCCTTTACGCTAAAAGCGGTCGCCAACGGGGAAACCGAAGGCTATTTCATCCGAGATGTCGCCAAATTACGCGTCACCGCGGGGTATTACAACATCCCCATCGAAGGTCGCGCCCCGGAAGCCATCGCCAACGACCTCGCCGACCTGTACATTTCCCAGTTCGGCCAACAGCGCGGGGAAATTGTCCCCAGCAAACGTGCCCCGGCCAAACGGCAAAAAATCTGGAAAGAGCAAGGTGTAATTCCGCGGGGAATAGATCGCGAAGTGGTCGAAGCCCTGCACCGCACCCACATCGGTGATGATCAAGACCCCGTCCATCTCCTGAACCATGCCATTCGCACCTCCCTGGCCGATGGCTGGGGGGGCAGTATGATCGCCACCGATATTTCCGACATTTTGTTCGGCACCCCCGCCCCCATTTTGGGACAGGCGAACCTGGGCGTGCTGAAAGATGACATGGTCAACGTCGTCGTCCACGGACACGAACCCACGTTGAGCGAGATGATCGTGGCCGCGTCCCAAACCCCCGAAATCATCGAATATGCGAAGGCGGCGGGCGCAAAAGGCGTCAACCTCGCGGGGATTTGCTGTACAGCGAATGAAATCCTGATGCGCCAGGGCATTCCGGCGGCAGGCAACTTCCTGCACCAGGAATTGTCCATTATGACCGGCGCTGTCGAAGCGATGGTCGTGGACGTTCAATGCGTCATGCAAGCGCTCGTCAGCCTCGCCGAAAACTTCCACACGAAAATCATCACCACTTCCCCGAAGGTGAAAATTAAGGGCGCGACCCACATCGAATTTGACGAGCACCACGCGATGACCATCGCCAAAAATATTTTGAAAGTGGCGATTGACAACTACCAGAACCGCAAAAAGACTCGCATCCCGAATGTGCGCGAGAGCCTGATCCCCGGTTTTTCGCACGAATACATCAACTATATGCTCGGCGGCAGTTACCGGGCCTCGTTCCGCCCGCTCAATGACGCGATAATGTCCGGGCGCATTCGCGGGGTCGCGGCCATCGTCGGGTGCAACAACCCGCGCAGTCAGCAGGATTTTTCCCACACTTACGTTACCCAGAAATTGCTCAAACAAGACGTGTTAGTCGTGGAAACGGGGTGTGGAGCCATCGCCAGTGCCAAACTCGGTCTCCTGCTCGGGGAAGCGGGGCTGGACAAAGTCGGCCCCGGCTTGCGCGAAGTCTGCGAAACCGTCGGCATTCCACCCGTTCTGCACATGGGTTCGTGCGTGGACAACACCCGCATCCTGACCGTCCTCACCCAAATGGCCGAAGAAGGCGGGCTGGGCGATGACATCAGTGATATTCCCGCCGTCGGCCTCGCCCCCGAATGGATGAGCGAAAAAGCCCTCGCCATTGGCACGTATTGTGTGGCGTCGGGCGCGTATGTCATCTTCGGCGGTTCGTCGCCCGTCAGCGGGATGCCCGACCGAATGGAAGACAGCGATCTGGTGCTGAAATACATCAGCGAGGGGTGGGAAGACATCTATGGGGGCAAGTTGGAATTTATCGCCGACCCCGACGTGATGATCCAAAAAACGCTCGAACACATTGACAAAAAGCGCGCCGCCCTCGGCCTCCCCGCGTACGATGCCGAAAAATTCGGCAAAAGCGACCGCTTTGGCAACGCGGAAGGGCACATCCGACATGGCGATGAGCGTATGCTCGAACTCGAAGCCCTGCCGCTGGCCCAACGGCGCGAAGCCCTTTATGGGGCAAGCCCCAATTGAACGTAGAACGTAGAACGTAAAACGACCGTTCTCCGTTCTACGCTCTACGTTCCCAGGAGAATCCTATGTCACGATATATCGCCACACGCGCCATCCGGGGAGCCAACGCTCTCGTCGCCGAAGCCGAATTTATGCTCAACAAGGCCATCGTCGAAAAAGGGCCAGACACCCCAGTCGCGTTTCCAAATACGGCTTATTACTTACCTTTGATCTACGGCATGACCGGTCAGGCCGTGGAAAAACTCAGCCAACTCAAACCGGTCATCCAGCACGCCCGCGACCTGCTCCACCCGCTCCCCTCCCAGGCCCATTGGACGCCCTACCTGGGGGAAACACTCGATAGCGGCATGGCGACTCTGCTCGCGGCGGAAGCGATTGAAGCGATGCGGTTTGCCTACGGATCGCAACCCGAACCCGCGCGGGGTTTCCATTCCACGGCAGGGGGAGCGTTCACCAGTCCTGATATGGGAAATGGGGGAAACGGGAATGGGAACGGGCACCTCAATGGCCCAATTGACGACATCCAACTCCGCTCGTGGGGGATTCAACTGGTGGACGGACGGATGCCTGGGTTCGCCGCCATTGTCGGGTGTGCGAAGTCGAACGAGGTCGCGGTCAAAATCGTCCGCGAACTGCAACGCCGCAACATCCTGACCTTCCTGTCGGGCAACGTCAATGGGCGGAGCATCATCCACCAATTAATGGAAGAAGGCGTCGAACTGGGGTACGACACGTACACCGTCCCGTTTGGCACCGACACCCTGAGCGCGATCTACGCGCTGGGGTTTGCCACCCGCTCGGCGCTCACGTTCGGCGGGTTGAAAGCGGGTCAGGCGCGGGATATTCTGCTCTACAACAAAGAGCGGGTGTTTGCGTTCGTCCTCGCGCTGGGGGAGGTGGATGATCTGAAGTACGCGGCGGCCGCGGGGGCAATCAATTTCGGCTTCCCGGTCATCGCCGATACGGTCATCCCCGAAATTTTGCCGACAGGCGTCACCACTTACGAACATGTTGTATCTCTGCCGTTCAACGAAATTGAAGGCAAAGACGACCTCGAACGGGCGGAACGCATGGTGCAAAAGTGCATCGAAGTTCGGGGGGTGAAGGTGAAGGTGTCCAACGTCCCCGTGCCGGTCCCGTATGGTTCGGCGTTCGAGGGGGAAGTCGTCCGGAAATCGGCGATGCGCGTGGAATTCGGCGGGAAAAATTCACGGGCATTTGAATATCTGCGGATGCGTCCGATGGATGAAATTGTGGATGGGAAGGTGGAAATCGTTGGCCCCACATTTGATGACATCCCCGCACAGGGGCACATGGATTTGGGCATCGTCATTGACGTGGCCGGACGCCAGATGCAGAAAGACTTTGAACCCGTGCTGGAACGGCAGGTTCACTACTTTGTCAACGGGGCGTCGGGCATTCAACACATTGGACAACGCGACATCGCGTGGATTCGCATCGCACAAGCCGCCGCCGACAAGGGGTTCAACCTAGAACACTTCGGCAAAATCCTGCACGCCCGCTTCCACGCCGACTTTGGCGCGATTGTGGACAAAGTGCAAGTCACGCTGTACACCGACCCTGAAAAAATCACCGACTATCTCAAACTGGCTCGCGAAGCCTACGACTACCGCAACAAACGCCTGGCGGACCTGACAGACGACAAAGTGGACGAGTTCTATTCCTGCACGCTGTGTCAGTCGTTCGCCCCCAATCACGTCTGCATCGTCAGCCCCGAACGGCTTGGCCTGTGCGGGGCGTACAACTGGCTGGATTGCAAAGCGTCGTTCAGCATCAACCCCACCGGCCCGAACCAACCGATCAAACTCGGCAAATCGGTAGACCGGAAGAAAGGATACTGGGAAGGCACGAACCAGTACGCGGGCGTTGGCTCCCACGGCGTGGTCGAGGAAGTCGCCATGTATTCGATCATGGAAAACCCGATGACGGCGTGTGGCTGTTTCGAGTGCATCGTCATGCTCATCCCCGAAGGGAACGGCGTGATGGTCGTCAGCCGGGAAGATACCAGCATGACGCCCGCCGGGATGACGTTCAGCACCCTGGCTGGGATTGCGGGAGGGGGTCTGCAAACTCCGGGCGTGATGGGCGTCGGCAAATATTACCTGATCAGCCCCAAGTTCATCTACGCCGATGGCGGGTTCAAGCGCATCATTTGGATGAGCAGTTTCCTCAAGGAAAGCATGGCCGACGAACTCAAAGCCGTTGCCATCCGCGAGGGCGACCCCGACCTGATCGACCGCATCGCCGACGAGCGCAACGTCAGCAACACCGATGAACTGCTCGCATGGTTGGAAGAGCACAATCACCCGGCGTTGATTATGGACCCGATTTTCTAGCGTATTGGGTATTGCGTATTCCGTATTAAGCCAATACGCAATACGGAATACGCAATATACCCTACCTGACACATGACACCTGACAACCTGAAACCCACCCTCGTCCGCGACATTATGTCCGTCGGCGTCCCCACTTGCCCAGTCGAGACTCCCCTTGCCGAACTGGCGAAGAAGATGCTCGAAAAGGACTGGGAGGCGGTGGTCGTGCTGGAGAGTGATCAGGGGCACGCGGTAGGCTTCGTCAGCCAACGGGAAATCTTGCAAGCGTACGCCCGCTCTGACTATGCGCAGTTAACCGCAGAAGACCTGATGGCGGAAAACATCCCCACCGTGCCCCCGGAAATTCCGATCATGGCCGCCGCCCAACTCATGCTCGATCAGGGCACGCGCGTCGTGTACATCACTCACCACGCGGGCGGGATCAAGTACCCCGCCGCGTGGCTCACCCTCAAACATCTCCTCCGTTACCTGACCGGAGACGACCTCAGCGATCTCGGCATTCGCGCCACTCGGGAAAAACCGTTGGACGTGTTCATCCGTCGCCGCGAAGAGGCTCGGGCACGGGCAACGCAAAACAAGGATTTTTAATCATGGATAAACAAACCCTCATCCACCACCTCAACGAAGACCTCGCAGGCGAACTCAGCGCCATCATCCAATACATCACCTACGCCGCCAAAGCCAATGGCCCTTACCGTCCGCAGTTGTCCCAATTCTTCCTCACCGAAGTCGCGGATGAACAACTCCACGCCCAATTTCTCGCGAACAAAATCGTTGCCCTGGGGGGAGAACCGACCACCGTCCCTGCGCCTGTCCCCGCGGCCAAATCCAACAAAGAAATGATGGAAGCCGTCCTCACCGCCGAACTGAAAGCGGCCAAAGACTACACCCAACGCGCCAAAGAAGCCGAAGAATATGGCGACAAAGGGCTGATGGTCCAACTCGAAGACATGGTGCGCGACGAATCCGGCCACTCCGAAGAAACCGCTCGCATGTTGCAAGATTGGCCACTCTGACCACTGAATACTGGTCACTGAATTCTGAATACTGACTACTGAATACTGACCACTGAACACTGGAGCCACCCATGCCCCTCGAACTTCCTCTCGAAAAATATCCCGGTGCCATCCGCACCATCACCCTGGGCGCGACCCCCGCGGACGGCGGAACCCGAACGCATACCCTCACCGTCGGCGGAGAAAAATCCCTGCCCTTCATGCACTTTGAGGCCCCCACTCCGCACACCCCCATCGTCGCCATCGAAATCCGTGACCGCAAACCTGATGACTGGTCCCCCCTCCTCCTCGAAACCTGGGGCGACGCGCTCAACGACCCCGCCGCGTGGGCTAAAGCCGCAGAAACCGCCGGCGCGGAACTGATCCAGCTTACCCTCAGCCTGACGGATGCGGACGGCCAACCGAACACCCCCGCCAAAGCCGTCGCCGCCGTCAAAGCCGTCCTCGCCGCCACCGGCCTCCCCCTGGTCGTCTACGGCCCTGGACAGGCCGAACTGGACAACGAACTCCTCGTCCCCGTCGCGGAAGCGGCGAAAGGCGAACGCATCGTCCTCGGCCTTTGCGAAGACAAAAACTACCGCACCATCGTCGCCACCGCCCTCGCCAACGGCCACCTCGTCACCGCCCGCGCCCCGATGGACGTAAACCTGTCCAAACAGTTGAACATCCTCATCCACGACATGGGCATGCCCCTCGACCGGATTTTGATGGACCCCACCACCGGCGCCCTCGGCTACGGCATCGAATACGGCTACTCCGTCATGGAACGCCTCCGCCTCGCCGCCCTGCAAGGCGACGCGATGACCCAACTCCCGATGATCGTCACCCCCGGCTTTGAAGCGTGGAAGACGAAAGAGTCAAAGGTCGGGGAAGGCGTCCCCGCCGCGTGGGGGGATTGGCTCAATCGTGCCCTGCACTGGGAAACGCTCACCGCCGTTTCCCTGCTCGAATCCGGCGCAGACATCATCGTCCTCCGCCACCCCGAAAGCGTCCGGCGCGTCAAAATGGCGATTGCCGAATTGATGGCGGTTCCTGAGACCGTATAGCGTATTCCGTATTGCGTATCTTTGAAATACGGAATACGAAACACGGAGTAAATATCATGGCCCTCTCCGGCATTCAAATCTACAAACTTCTTCCACAAACCAACTGCAAAGACTGTGGATTCCCCACCTGTTTAGCCTTTGCGATGAAACTCGCCGCCAAACAGGTTGAACTCACCGCTTGTCCGCATGTGACCGAAGCGGCAAAATCTCAACTCGCCGAGTCTGCCGCACCCCCCATCCGCCTTGTCACCCTCAAAGCGAACGGCAATTCCATTAAAGCGGGCAACGAAACCGTGCTTTTCCGGCACGAAAAAACCTTTTTTAACAAACCCGGTCTCTTCGTCCGCGTGAAAGATGATCTGCCCCTCGACGAAATCAAAGCCAAAGTCGCCCCCGCCGAAGCGTTCAAAGTGAACTACGTCGGCATAGACCTGACCGTAGACGGGTTCGCCGTCGAATCCGTCACGGGCGATCCGGGCGCGTTCTCCCGCGCGGTCAGTGCCGTGCGTGAAACCACCCACCGCCCGCTCATCCTCATCAGCCGCGACCCCGCCGTAATGTCCGCCGGTCTGCAAGCGGTGGATGGCGAAAACCCCCTCCTCTACGCCGCCGACACGGGAAACTGGGAAGCGATGGCCGCCCTCGCTAAACAACATCAGGCCGCCCTCGCCGTCACCGCCGACTCGCTCGACGCGTTAGCCGATCTAACGGAAAAAATCAAAGCGAAAGGCGTGGAAGACCTCGTCCTCGATCCGGGCGGGCGCGATTTTGCCACCCGCCTGATCCGCAGTACCCAGATTCGCCGCCTCGCGCTCAAGAAAAACTACCGCCCGCTCGGCTACCCGCTCATCGCCTTCCCCGCGGACGCTGGCGAAAAAGAATCCATGCTGGCGGTACAAGCCATCGCCAAATACGCCGGATTCGTCGTCCTCGACAGCGCCGACCCCGAACTTCTCTACCCGCTCCTCGTCATCCGCCAAAACATCTACACCGACCCGCAAAAACCGATCCAGGTCCAACCCGGCCTGTACGAGATCAATAACCCCAAACCCAGTGACCCCGTCCTCGTCACCACCAACTTCAGCATCACCTACTTCAGCGTGGCAAACGAAGTCGAAAGTTCCGGGCAACCCGCGTGGCTCCTCGTCGCCGACGCCGAAGGGATGAGCGTCCTCACCGCGTGGGCCGCAGGCAAATTCGACGCCGAACGCATCGCCAAGGATGTCAAAGGCTTCGGCGTAGCGGACAAAGTCAGCCACAAACGGCTCGTGATCCCCGGCCATGTTGCGGTTCTCTCCGGTGAGTTGGAAGAAGAACTCCCCGGCTGGGAAATCCGCGTCGGGCCGCGCGAAGCGGTGGATTTGCCGAGGTTTATGAAAGAAGTCCTTCAACCGAACCCATAATTTATTGAAGGTTGAAGGTTGGAAACTTTCAACTTTCAACTTTCAACTTTCCCCCAAAAAACATGTCCACCTTCGACTCCCTCGCCCAAGAATTTCTCGCCCAAAAACGCATCGCCGTCGCGGGCGTTTCCCGCAACTCCCAACAAACGGCCAACATGATCTACAAAACCTTCCGTTCCAAGGGCTACAAAGTCTTCCCCATCAACCCCAAAGCTGACACCCTTGAAGGCGATCCTGCTTACCCCAATCTGCAATCCATCCCCGGCGGCGTAGATGGCGTCCTCATCGTCACCAAACCCGAACTCACGGACCAAATCGTTCGCGACGCTGTTGAAGCCAGCATCCCCCGCGTGTGGATGCACAACAACACCTTTGGTGGAACCAGTGCCTCCGACTCCGCCATCCAATACGGACGCGAAAACGGCCTCACCATCATCTCCGGCGGGTGCCCGATGATGTTCTTCGACTTCGGACACAAGTGTATGAAATGGGTGCTGGGGGCGATGGGGAAGTTGCCGAATGGGAAGTAACCAGTATTCAGTAACCAGTAGCCAGTATTCAGTGGTCAAAAAACTGAATACTGAATACTGATGACTGCTGACTGATGACTGAACACTGATGACTGAACACACCATCACCTTCGACTCCACGCCCCCCGTCCACGTCCCCACAGGCACTCTCCTCACCGAAGCGGCGCGGCAGGCGGGCGTGGACATTACCCAACCCTGTGGGGGGCAGGGACGTTGCGGGCGTTGTGCCGTGCTCGTGCAAGAGGGCGGCGTCCGGCGTCGCTCCACCCTTCGTCTCACATCCGAAGATGTCGCGGAGGGGTACGCGCTGGCTTGCCAATCCGTCGTGGAAGGAGACGCGCAGATCACCGTCCCGCCGCAGGAAAATGCGGAAGGGTACTTCCGAGTCGAACGGCGTCTGACCACCGACCGGGTTCTGGCCGAAGTCACCGTCCCGACCGGGTACGACCCCGCGCGGGATCAGACCCTCCGCCGGGTTACGGTCACGCTCACCCCGCCTTCGATGGACGATCAAACCGACGACTGGAGCCGCCTGCAAACTGCTCTCCGCCCGCACGGTATCCCCGCCCTCTCTGCCTCTCTCCCCACCCTCCGCAAAATCGGGCGCACCCTCCGCGCAGGGGAATGGACTGCCACCGCCATCATTGACACCGTCTCAACCCCACCGCGTTTACTAGACTTACAACCAACCCCGTTCGTAGTAGGCACTTCAGTGCCTGGGGGTGCTGAAGCCCCTACTACAAACGGAAATTCACTCCCCCTCTGGGGCGCGGCGGTAGACATCGGCACCACCACCGTCTCCGTCTGGCTCGTGGATTTGCTCACCGGCCAGGTGCGGGCGCAGGTGGCGGAGTACAACGGGCAGATTGCGCGGGGGGAAGATGTCATTTCCCGGATCATCTACGCTGGTAAAAACGGTGGGCACGAGGAGATGCAAAATCTGGTGCTCAACACCATCAACGGGCTGATTGACACCGCCTGCAAGCGTGTGCAAACCACCCCCGATCAGATTTACAAAGTCACCATCGCCGGAAACAGCACGATGATGCACCTGCTACTCGGCCTCCCGGCGGAGAGCATTCGCCTGTCGCCGTTCGTGACCGGGGTGAACGAACCGCCCCCGTTCCGGGCCGCGGACATTGGCCTAGGGGTGAACCCCGAAGCGGTCGTGGATTGCCTGCCGGGCGTGGCGAGCTATGTCGGCGCGGACATTTCCGCGGGGGTGTTATCGTCGGGGATGGATGATAGCGATCAGGTGTCGTTGTTCATTGATGTGGGGACAAACGGCGAGACGGTATTGGGATCACGCGATTGGCTGGTGACGTGTGCGTGTTCTGCGGGGCCGGCGTTCGAGGGGGCGGGGGTGGTGGACGGGATGCGGGCGACGAAAGGGGCGATTGAAGAAGTGTGGGTCAACGGGGACACGTTCGAGCCGACTTTCCGCGTGATCGGCGAAGTCAAACCGCGCGGCATTTGCGGCAGTGGGTTGATCTCGTTGATGGCGGAGCTGTTTTTGACTGGCGCGTTGGACAAAGGCGGGAACTTCAACACCCACCTAAATACCCCGCGCATCCGCAACGGCGATCACGGCCCGGAATATGTCATCGCCTGGGCCGACGAAACCGGGCACGGACGCGACATCGTGCTTTCACACGTGGATGTGGATAATCTGCTCCGCGCGAAAGCGGCGATTTATGCCGGGTTCAGCGTCCTGGCCGATAGTGTGGGATTACCGCTCGAAGCGGCGGAACGGGTGCTTGTGGGCGGTTCGTTCGGCAAGTACATCAACGTCGAAAAAGCCGTCGAAATCGGCCTGCTCCCCGACATGCCGTGGGAACAATTTCATTTTCTAGGCAATACGTCCGTGAAGGGTGCATATCTCGCCCTGTTGGACAAAACCGCGCGAGCACGTATCTCCGAGATCGCCCACAAAATGACCTATATCGAACTTTCCGCCGACAATTCGTTTTATGAAGCGTTCACGTCGGCGTTGTTTTTACCGCATACGGATTTGAGTAAGTTTCCGAGTGTGAAGGTAGATAGGGTAAATACAGTACCTGTTATTAAGTAGCCCTTACCTTATCTACCCTATTTACCGTATATACATTATTTACCTTATGCCCCATTCCCCAAAGTAAACCCCATGAACCTCACCGGCCTCCACATCCTCCTCACCTACACCTGCAACTATGAGTGTGATCACTGTTTCGTCTGGGGCAGTCCGTGGCAGACGGGGGTGTTTACGATGGCGCAGTTGAAGGATGTACTCTATCAGGCACGAGAGGTGGGCACGATTACCGAAATTTATTTTGAAGGGGGGGAGGCGTTTCTGTATTACCCCCTGTTGCTAGAAGGCGTCCGGTTGGCGAGTGCGTTGGGGTTTTCGGTGGGGATTGTCAGCAATGGCTATTGGGCAACGAGTGAGGAAGATGCCTGCCAATGGCTGAAACCGCTCGCCCAGGCCGGGTTGAAGTCCATTGACGTGTCCAGCGATCTTTTCCACGGGAAGGCGTTAGAAACGCCCGAATCCCAACGGGTGCTCGCGGTCGCGCCCATGCTGGGGTTGGCAACCGGCACAATCACGGTGGATGCTCCCGCCGGGGCGCGTGACCCCGACGAATGGGAACCAGGCCTGCCTTTGTCGGGGGGCGGCGTGATGTACCGGGGGCGGGCGGCGGTCGAACTTGTCGAAGGGCAACCGCGCCAACACTGGATGTCTTTCCCCCAATGCCCCTACGAAAACCTGGAAAACCCCGGACGAATTCACCTCGATCCGTTCGGCAATCTGCATCTTTGCCAGGGAATTGTCATCGGGAATATGTTTAACCAGCCCCTCAAACAAATCCTGGCACACTTTGAACCGCACCAGCACCCGATTGCCGGGCCATTGATCTCCAGCGGGCCGACCGGGTTGGCGATGCGCTACCTGGATCAACACGAGCAGGAGTTTGTAGATGCCTGTCATCTTTGTTACGCCGCTCGCGTCCATTTACGAAATCGATTTCCTGATCTGTTAGCTCCAGATCAGATGTATGGAGGAGGGATACAAGGTAGATAAAGGAGATCAAGTAGATAGGGTAGACAAGATCATTTGTGCATACCCTGTTTACTCTATTTACCTGATCTACCAGGTATACCCCTACAAGGAGAAGAACCTATGTACATTATTGGTGAGAATATTCATATCATCTCTGAAAAAGTAAAAATCGCTCTCGCCGCACGCGATGCGAAATTCTTTCAAGAACTGGCGGTCAAACAGGTGGAAGCGGGGGCGCAGGCGCTTGACCTGAACCTGGGGCCGCGCAAAAAAGACTGGGAGGAGGTCTTCCCGTGGATGGTGCAAACCGTTGAAGCCGTGGTGGATGTGCCGCTCAGTTTCGACAGCACTAACCTGCTCGGCATCGAAGCCGGGCTGAAGAAAGTGACCAAAGCCCAGCCGATCATTAACTCCACGTCCGCCGAACCCGAACGGCTGGAAAAAGTGCCCCTCGTCGCGAAACAGTACAACGCGCGGCTCGTTGCCCTCACGATGGGGGCGAGTGGCATCCCGGTGGCGGCGGATGAACGGGTGAATATCGCGCTGGAGAAACTGATCCCGCGCGCGCTGGAAATTGATTTCCCGATCAAAGACCTGATCATTGACCCGCTCGTGTTGACCGTCTCCGGCTGTCAGGAATACTGCCCGCAGTTGATCGAAACGATCCGCACCCTGCAATTCGCCTGGGACCCCCCACCGCCGATCTCCATCGGTCTGTCCAACGTCTCGAACGCAGTCCCGAACGAGAACCGCGCCCTGATCAACCGGGTATATCTGGCGATGTTAATGGGCGTGGGGCTGAACATGATGATCGCCAATCCGATGGATGCCCCCCAAAACGAGGTCATCCGCATCATCGAAGAACGGGATAACCGCACCCCGCTCGGAAACCTGTACTTAACCCTACACGACCGCGTGGCCGAAGGCAGTGAACTTCACATGGACGATGTGGATTTCTCCGACCCCGATCAGGCCGCGATCTGGAAAACTGTCCAAATTTTATTGAACAAGGTCATTTATGCGGACTCTTATTTGCAACAGGAGTTGGCGATAGGATAGCAGTGATAAGTAATGAGTAACCAGTAACCAGTAAATTTCGCCCACTCATTACTCTTTACTCATTACTGAGTGCTTCAGGAGTGAGGCCATGCTAAAGGAACCTGCATTCAATATAGACGAGCTCCTTGCAAAGGCGAAGAAACCCTCCGCCGATGCGATGAAGTTGCACCCCTTTTACCGAGGGAAGATCGAAACGACGATCAAATGCACCATTCGTGATTTTAACGACTTCGCCATCTGGTACACCCCCGGCGTCGCGGCCCCGTGCAAAGCGATTGCCGCCGACCCCGAACTGGTGTACGAATTCACCAACAAATGGAACACCGTCGCCGTGGTAAGCGATGGCACCCGCGTCCTCGGCCTGGGCGACATCGGTCCCAAAGCAGGGATGCCCGTGATGGAAGGGAAAGCCCTGCTCTACAAATACCTCGGCGGGGTGGATGGTTACCCGATCATGCTCGGCACCAAAGACCCGGACAAGATCATCGAAACCGTGCTAAACATCCAACCCGGCTTTGGCGGGATCAACCTCGAAGACATTTCCCAACCGAAATGTTTCCGCATCCTCGACACCCTCCGCGAAAAAGCCGAAATCCCCGTCTGGCACGATGACCAACAGGGTACCGCCACCGTCACCCTCGCCGGGTTGATGAACGCGCTCAAACTGGTCGGCAAAGCCAAAGAAGATGTCAGCATTGCATTCATCGGCACCGGCGCGTCCAACGTTGCCTGCTCCCGCCTGATTTTCGGCTGGGGCGTTGATCCGGCCAAATGTTTGATGGTGGACAGTAAAGGCATCCTCGGTGAGCACCGCAAGGATTTGTACATGCGCCGCGCGGAATACGTGGATAAATGGCGCTTGTGCCAGATCACAAATGCCGAACACCGCGAGGGCGGCATCCCCGAAGCGATGGAGGGGGCGGATGTGGTGATCGGCCTCGCGGCCCCCGGCCCGGGCGTGATCCTGCCCGAATGGGTGCGCCGGATGAACACCAACGCGATCCTGTTCGCGTGCGCCAATCCCGTGCCGGAAATCTGGCCGTGGGAAGCGATTGAAGCGGGCGCGGCCATTGTCGCCACCGGGCGGTCGGACTTCCCCAATCAGGTGAACAACTCGCTCGGATTCCCCGGCATCTTCCGGGGGGCGTTGGATGTCCGGGCGAAGACGATCACTGACGAAATGTGCTACGCCGCCGCGGACGCCCTCGCCAGTCACATTGGCGACAAACTCGCCTCCGATCACATCCTGCCCACCATGGACGATTGGGAAATCTTCCCCCGTGAAGCCGCCGCCGTGGCCATGAAAGCGCAGGAACAGGGCATCGCCCGTCTCGAACGAAGTTACGACGAACTCTATCACAACGCCTCTAACATCATCCGCCGATCCCGCGAGTTGACACAAATGATGATGCACAAGGGGTTTATTGAAGAGGCCCCGAAAGATTAACACGCATTACGGAATACGCAATACGGAAAACATTTTGCGTATTCCGTACAGAAAAAGAGGTACTCCTATGTATGACATCATCATCATCGGCGGAGGTCCCGCCGGATTAACCGCAACGATTTACGCCATCCGCAAACGCTTGAATGTGCTGATGGTCGCCGCAGATTTGGGCGGCAAAACCAACTTCCACATGGACTTGAAAGACGAAGATCAGCACCTCGTCATTCGTGGCACGGAAATGGTTGAAAAATTCAAGCGCGAACTCGAATATCTAAACTTCGCCCGCCACATGGAAAACGTCACCCGCGTGGACAAGGTCAACGATCATTTCGTGGTCAACACCGCGGCGGGCGGGGAACTGCTGGCGAAAACCGTCATCCTCACTACGGGGGCGCGGATGCAGTGGTTGGATGTGCCCGGCGAAAAAGAATATCGCGGCAAAGGGCTGGGGTACTCCGCCACCAGTTATGCCCCGCTGTTTCTGGATAAAAAAGCCGTCATCGTCGGCAAAGGCGAACTGGCTTTGCGCTCTGCCGCGGAAATGGCAACAGTGGCCGAGGAAGTTCACCTGGTTGGGCCATCGGGTGAGTTAATGCACTCGCCCCTCGGCAAAAAACTGCTCAACGCCAAAAATGTCACTGTGATGGAAGGGTATCATGTCACCCAGATTCTCGGAAACGGCTACTGCGATGGCGTGATGGTTGAAGGCCCACAAGGATTTGAGACCGAAATTAAAACGGACGGAGTCTTCGTCGAGATGGCGCTGATTCCGAATTCCGAAATGGTGGCGCATATGGTTGAACGCGATGCCCGTGGACGGATCATTGTGGACAGCCTGGGCCACACCAACGTCCCCGGCCTGTTTGCCGCCGGAGATGTCACCACCACGACGGAGCAAGTCCTCGTCGCAATTGGCGAGGGGGCGAAAGCGGCGCTGAGCGCGTATGAGTATTTACTGCCGACGTTATAACTTTATGAAGTAATGAGTAATAAGTAATGAAATAACTCGTTACTTATTACTCATTACTCATCATCTGGAGATTCATCATGCCTGGCTTTACCCCTGGTCGTCGCTGGCAGCCTCCGTTTTCCCCGTTCAAGCGCGAACCGCTGGGCGCGCGTCTGCTGGCCTCGGTTGAAAAAATGGTCAAAGGCCCGTTGTTCGGTTGCCGGATGTGCGGAAACTGCCTGCTCCAAGAAACTGCTTTTATCTGCCCGATGGAATGTCCCAAAGGGGCGCGCAATGGCCCGTGCGGCGGTTCCACGTCCGAACATTGTTACGTGGACGAAACGCGACCTTGCATCTGGTACAAAATTTATGACCGTGCCTTTCACCTGGGCCGCGAGGAAATGCTGTTGGAAGTCCTGCCCCCGATGGACTGGAACAAAACCGGCACGGAAACCTGGGGCGATGTCGTCCAACAGGTTCGCAAATTGGGGGTCAAAACGGTCGTGGGAGGGCTAACCGACAAAGACCCCGTCAAACGCACCGTCACCTGGGATTCGATCTTCCGCCCGGTGCGCCAACCCGATTGGTGGGGCGGCGACGCGGAATACCACGCCCCCGCGTACACCGAACCCATGTCCGAGTTGGAACGCCGTCTGCGGGCCGGAGAATTTGTCGTCACCACCGAAGTTGCCCCCCCGCAAACCGTTTCCACCAACAAACTCAAAAAAGACATCGAGATGGTGATGCCCTACGCGACCGCGGTGAACTTCACCGACGCGCCGTCCGCCACCCCGCGCATGTCCAGCATCGCGTGCAGTAAGATCGCCCTCGAAACGGGCGCGGAACCGGTCATGCAAATCGCCGCCCGCGACCGCACCCGGATCGGCTTGCAGGGCGAAGCGATCGGAGCGAGTGCAATGGGCATTCGCAATATCCTATGCCTGTCCGGCGATAGTGCGCGGTTGGGGGCAACGCCGATGGCGCGCAATGACGTACTCGACTTCGATTCGATCCAAATGCTCTGGATTCTCCGCAAAATGCGCGATGAGGGCAAATATCTCGATCAACGCTCGATGAAATTCCCGCCCAAATATTTCCTGGGGGCGGCCGCCTCCCCGTTTGCGTCTGAGCCACGCTTTCAGGCCATTCGCGAGCACAAAAAGATCAACGCCGGCGCGCAGTTTTTCCAAACCAACCTCGTCTTTGACCCCGATGGGTTTGATGTCTGGCTGAATGCGCTTGCCAAACGCAATATTCTCGATAAAGTGTTCATTCTCGTGGGTATCACCCCGCTCAAATCGCTGAAAGTGGCCCAGTACATGCACCACGAAGTCCCTGGCGTCACCATTCCCCAACCGCTTTTGACCCGTATGGAACGCGCTGGGGACTGTGCGGAAGAAGAAGGGGTGCAAATTGCCCTGGAATTGATCGAAAAAATCCGGTATAAACAAGGAGTTCACGGGATTCATCTGATGGCTGTGGGCTGGGAATCCATCGTCCCCCGCATCGTGAAAGAAGCCGGATTGATGCGCGTTCCGCCGGGCTATTCTCACCCCCGTGAATCTGAGGCATTGACCATCTAACAAAATAGTACACAGACTGCACAGCTTGAAACAGAAGGTCACAGAAAAGAATTGAATGTTTTCTTCTGTTTTTTTCTGTGTCCTATTCTTCGCACATGCTCGAAACCATCTCTTCCCTCTCCCTCCGCCGCGTCCTGCTCCAACAGGGCGTAGACTTGCGCCGTTGCCGGACATGTGGCGTCTGCTCGGAAACCGTGTTTTCCGACGAAGAAGCCGACCTCGCGCTGGGCATCGTCGTCCAACTCGTCCTGCTCAACGACCCGGAAGTGTTCACCAGCCGCACGATCTGGTCGGACACCGTGTTGGAAGCCTCCGACACACTCTGCCCCAACGGAATTGACCTCGCCAAAGTCATCCAAACCCTGCGCGAAGAAGCCGTTTCGCGAGGATATGTCTAAAATTATCGTACACAGAAGGCACAGATAAAACAGAAGGACACAGAAGATTTCATCAGCTTATACTTTCTGTGTTCATCTGTTCCCTCTGTGCTTTCTGTGTACCATCCTAAAAAAACCATGAAACTAGCCATCACCGGAAAAGGCGGGGTGGGAAAAACCACCTTTACCGCATTACTTGCTCAAATTAACGCGGACGGGCATGAGGGATATGCTGGGCGGGATGTCCTCGCCGTGGACGCTGATCCCTCCCCCTGTCTCGCGGGGGCGCTGGGATTCCCAGACGAGTTACGCGCCCGATTGCGGCCAATCTCCGAGATGGATGCCCTGATCGAGGAACGTACCGGGGCGAAACCGGGCACCGTCGGCGGATTTTTCACCATCAACCCGCGCGTGGATGACATCCCCGAACGGTTTAGCGTCCTCCATCGGGGGGTACGTTTGCTTGAAATGGGCGCGGTGGACATCGGCGGGAGCGGGTGCATCTGCCCGGAGAGCGCGATGCTCAAAACGCTGTTCACCCACTTGCTCTTCCGGGATGACGAAATGCTGATCCTGGACATGTATGCGGGGGTGGAACATCTCGGACGGGCGACGGTCGATTTCGTGGATGCGATGATCGTCGTCGTCGAACCTACACGGCGCAGTCTCGGCACGGCGGCGCAGATCAAAAAACTGGCAAATGACATCGGGTTGAAACGGTTGTTTTTGGTGGGGAATAAGGTCAGAACAACAGATGAAGCGACGTTTTTGAACGCGGAAACCCCTGGCTTGCCTGTGTTGGGTTTTCTGCCTGCCGATCTTCGGGTACAGGAAGCGGATCGATTGGGGCAAGCGGTGTATGATTATGTGCCGGAGGTGAGGCAGGCGGCTGTTGAGATTTCAAAAAAACTTGAAGGAGTAATTCGTCATTGAGGCAATTGGAAATGCCCCAATGACTTTCTCGATATGACCACGACTATTGCCCTTGCAGGAAAAGGCGGCGTTGGAAAAACGACCATCGCCGCACTCATTATTAAGTACCTCGTACAAACTCAGCCCGGGGCAGTGCTGGCGATTGATGCCGATCCCAGCAGTAACCTCAATATGGCACTGGGGCTGGATTTGGATTGGACGGTGGGGGACATTCGCGAAGACATGCTCGGACAGGTGAAAGAAGCCTTGCTTCAGGGGGGTGCGGCGATGGGCGCGCTCGAAGGGGGGATGTCGAAACACGATTACCTGGATTTGCAGATTCGCAGTTCCCTCTCTGAGGGGGAACAGTTCGACCTGATCGCGATGGGGCGCTCCGAAGGGCCGGGGTGCTACTGCGCGGTGAATCACAACCTGCGCGAGGTCGTGGATTCGATCAGCAAAAATTACCGGTACGTGGTGATTGATAACGAGGCCGGGATGGAGCATCTGAGCCGCCGCACCACGCGCGATGTGCAACACCTGATCGTGGTCAGCGACCCCTCGCGGCGGGGATTGGTGGCGGCGGAGCGCATCGCCGGGTTCCGTAAGGAGATGGATATTCGGATCGAGAACACCTATCTCGTTATCAACCGTCTCAACGGCACTTTGCCCGACCCTGTGAAAGGGGTTGTGGCCGATATTGGTTTACCGTTGTTGGGTACCATCCCCGCCAGTGAGGAGATGGAAGAGTCCGAGTTCAGCGGCATTCCGCTCGTGCAGATGGGGGACGAATCCCCTGTGTACCGGGCGGTGGCGGAGATGATGGGAAAGATTTTGTAAACAGGTCTAAACCAGGATTCAGGTGCGGTTGACCCCGTAGTGGACCCAAGGAGTTTTTGGTGTTTGCAAAAGCGCGCCAGACAATGAGGGGGTTTCACCCAGGGTTGCTGACATTGTGCGAGGTGGGGGTGATGTTTTTGCCAGCTATTCCGGCTTATCTTTGGCTTTGGCCACAGGTTGAAGGGGTTTCTTTTTGGGGGGTACAAATTCTCTCGTACGTTTACGTGATGGGCGGGACGCTTTGGATCACATTACGGCATTGGAATCTGCATGAGATAGGGTTCACCCGGAAAGGGCTGGGAATGAGTCTGGTGTGGGGAGGGCTGATCATTTTGGGGCGTACGCTCATTATTTTGTCCGTTGATTGGGCGTTGAGTTCTCCTGCTTTTAATGGGTGGCGAATCATTGGCGAAGTGATTTTTTATTTTGGCCTAGTGGGGGTTGTGGAAGAAGGCTTATTTCGTGGGCTGATTTTTCACGCGTTGGACACCTGGAAGGGAACGAACTGCGCGATTTGGGGGTCGAGCCTGGGGTTTATCCTGTGGCATCTTGTTGGACAAGGGCCATTGGTCGGGCTGGCGATGCTGTTTTATGGGCTGATCTTCGCGCTGATCCGGTGGCGGGCAGGCGGACTCGTCGGGCTGATTCTGGTGCACGGGCTGATGGATTTTGTCGCGGCGCAGATGCTTCCCACCACGGATGTTGTCCAACTGGGTCGGCCTGAAATTCCGCATCCCGGAGAATTGTTTGTGGGGTGCGGGTTATTGCTCGTGGTCCCCATTTACTTGTGGTTGGTTGCACCACGTTTGAACCGGAAATCGGAGAATCTCAATGACACGCCCTAAACTTTTCCATGTTGGATGCCTTTTTTATCTGCTGATTCTGTCTCTTCCGGGGTGCCGTACCCCAGAAATTATCGCCGAACCAACCGTCTCGCCTACCCATACCCCATCCCCACCTCTCCCGTCTCCCTCCTCCTTGCCTCCCACAAACACTCCTACGCCCACCCCTACCGTCATTCCCTTAAACACGGAATCCGAGATCATTTTCACCATCGTCAACGATGAACCCGCCAGTGGATTGGCCGGGGACACACCTCCCGATTGGCTCGGATGGGGCGCGCAAGCGTTCACGGTCGGACCGGATGGGAGTTTTTGGCTTTTGGATACTGCATCCGCCCACCGGCCCCGATTGTTGCGTTTCAGTTCGGTAGGTACGTTGCTGACCGAAATTCCGCTGGATGATTCCATCGTAGGTGCGGTGGATGTGGTCGTCACCGTGGAGAGGGTGTGGGTTCTGGGTGCCTATTCGCAACCCCCGAAAGTTGTGGCGTTCACCCTGGACGGGGAACGTGTTGCCGACTACCCCATTTCTACCTCCCCACAGCCGAACAATCTCTGGCTGAGCGAGGGTGGAGAACTGTGGATCACCGACCCGACTTTGTCCGGTCCGTACCAGTTTTTGGATGCTTCGGGCGAAGTGGTCGTCAAACATCTGGAGGGGTACATGTATGGAGGGCACTTGTATGGGGTCCTCTCGCAAGAATTTGGACAATCCATCGTTGCCTATGTGGATGAGGTACAGATTGAAATCACGCCCATGACTCCCAACAGCCAGTTATCTGGGGGTGATTGGCTCGGTGTCATGCCGAACGGGGGCTTTTATGTGGCGGTGTGGGAAGAGGTGCAAGATACTGATTCGGCTATTGGCCCCTTTCGGCATGTCGTTCACGCTTACAACGTGGCGGGACAATCGCTGGGCGTTGCCCTTCTGCCGGAAAACGCGGTTTTTGTAGACTTCAATCGTGATTTGGAAGTTGGGTCAAATGGCGAGTTGTACGCGTTGGTCTCCCGCGAAGATCATTCCGTGGACATTCTCCGTGTGGGGTTCATGGCTCAAATTCTGCCCCTTTCCGAAGCGACTCCCCCCCCAAAACCGACCCTACTCACCCCTCTCTATCCGGCCTGGACTACTCCGCCTCCCGATGCCACCGACCTGGAAATTGCCAGGGAAACACTGTTGGCCTTTTTCACCGCCTTGCATGACGGGCGTTATGCCGACGCTGTAAACTACTATGGGGGCGATTATGAATCTCTGTGGAGTTGGGACCCAGACACTGATCCCAATGATTATGCGCGCCTTTGGGAACATGCCCCCTTAATGTATCTCTTGGTGTCCAATATCTTCGAAGAAACACCGATTGCCCCCAACGAATTTCTTTTCATCGTTGAGTTCATGTGGGATGATGGCACACGATTCCAATTTGGACCATGCTGTGGGGCCAGCGAAGCAGATATGCCTCCGGTTTGGCAATTTCCGTATACAGTGAAGATCATAGACGGACAGATGAAGGTGTTGGGAATGCCAGTGTACGTGCCATGATGGATTTTTTGTCATCATTTTGTCAACTGAATATCAAGCGAATTGTTTTCTCATTTGTTATAGTTCAATTAAAGTCATTCTTCCCCATCCGTGAATGCTGTTACTTTGGATGAATTAAAAAATCAGTTTGACGCGAGCAATAGATGAAGCACTTTCTCCCCCTTTTTTTATTTCTTTGGTTAACGGCGTGTACCGCGAGGTCCGCGCCCACTTCTTCCGCCATGCCTGTTTCGGCCACCGGTGACCCTCTTTCAATCAACGCCACGGATGACCAGTTTCAAGTCATTCAAACATATGAAACCTCACAAGTTGCCTTAGACTGGCCTCAATCCATATTGGATTCGGCATATCCACCCCTGGATGTGTACGGGTATGAAGGTGTAAGCATTGGTGCCGACGGTGAGGTTTATCTAATCCATTTACCGGATGGCAAACGGGAACAAATCACCTCGGATGGCCTTATCAAAGGGAATGCCGTATTATCAGATCGATATATCGCCTGGTTTGCACAAACAGGCAACAATGGAGCGGTGGACATTTTTGTTTTTGATCGGGAAACCCAGCAAGAACAAAAAATTTCTCTCGAACCAGCGCTCCGAATACAACTCGTTCTCGACGGAACCTACCTGGTGTGGGCGGATCAACGCAACGAGACCAACACCGACAATGACTTCGATCTATATGGCTATGATCTGGCATCGGGTACAGAATACCCCATTGCGCTTGCTCCTGGTGCCCAGTATAGCCCGGCGCTTTTCCGCAACAGGGTAGTCTGGCAGGATAACCGAAATAGCCCCGCGATAAACCAACCCCTCGCCGGATGCGGCAATTGCCCCGAAAATCGCTTTGATATTTATCTGTTTGACTTTGAAACAGGTATCAGTCAGGTTCTTGTCGAAAATGAATGGCTCAAAGCTAATCCGGCGATTTATGAAGATACCGTGGTCTGGGTAGAATATCACCCGCTAGCCGAAAGCGATCCTCTTTTTGGTCTGGCAGACCTGTACTTGGTCGATCTTCAGTCCAACAAGATTCAACAAATCACAGCAACCCCAGACTCAGAAAACGCGCCTCTCCTTGCCGGAAATCGGTTGGTATGGACGATTGGTACAGATTGCGATGTGATTGAAATCGGCGAAGATGGGAAGGAGATTCTCCCTGCCGTCGGCATTTATTTGCTCGAATTGGACAGCCGCCAGCTTTATCATGTGTCCAGTGAAAAAGAACCGCGCGCTTTGTTTGACCAGAATTATGCAATTGTGCAGGCTGGATGTATGACATATACCTACACAGCGATTTCACTTCCGCAGAAATAACCCGTCTTCATCCAGGGGATCGCCCCATGCCAAAAGCTATTGTGACTGCTCAGGCTTAGAGAGGAAACTCCCCGAAAAAAAGGGTAAAAGGGGGCTGTACAGCCCCCTTTTACCCTTTTTTTCGGGGTAATCTCTACCGTGGCTGAGT
>WBZL01001105.1_pt1 | contig 29070 bp, 46 predicted proteins | sample 5204291 | NCBI WGS metagenome assembly WBZL01 (sample SAMN12344345, study PRJNA552823) | activated sludge metagenome | biome: Activated sludge suspended growth; feature: Nitrification reactor; material: Wastewater; isolation source: activated sludge from nitrification reactor of wastewater...
CCGCCGAACCGGCCGGCCCGAACGCGGTCCCCGGCCGTGCGGTCGCCCGATTTGCCGCTTGGCCGGGCCGCCCGGTTCCCGTATCTCCCTGCGCCGATCCGTTCCCCAACCCCCTTTCCCGCCCCCTTCGCACGCTCCATCTCGGCCAAATACTGCGCCGTCTCCGCGCTTAATAGCACCCTCAGCGTCCCGATTTGCGCCTCCCCGCCTAACATGCGTCAACTCCATCAATCATCGACCATTGTCCATTCATTCTTCACCGTTCTGCGCTCTACGTTCTACGTTATTTTTTCCAGCTTTCCCGGGACCTGGTCCCGGAAGAACTTCCAAATCTCATTCGGATCGCGCATCGTCTCGGACGCGTGCGTCTCATCCTCCCCCTGAAACCGCCACCCTTCGTCCCACGCCATATAGAACGCCTGCCACTTATCCAACAGACTTGCCGGCAACTGTTCCTCGATCCAATCCGGATCGGGCACCTGCCAGGCCAACGCCAACCGAAACGCCACGAACCGGCGAGGGTCAGCCCCTTCGCCGGTTAGGCGTTTTTTTCCGTCTCCAGCGTCCCCGCCCCGGCCCGCTTGATCATCCCGGACAACATCAGCGTCTCATTCGCCAGGCGTCCGATGGCGTCCCCGTATCGATTCGCGGGCAGTCGTCGCAAAAACTCAGCCGATGGAAACGCCCGGGTCCCGATCCCTGTTTCGTCCACGTCGCCCGTCACGGACCCGAAGTACGCCGCCTGCGCGATGTCATAAAACAAATACTCTCCTGCACGTTGCGCCCCCCGGCTTAGGTCCCGCTTCTCATCCGCCGTCAACTCCCGCACCACCATCTCAAAAGGTGGTTTATCCCCCTCTCCTGAATCAGAAGAGGGGGCAGGGGGTGAGGTATCAAACTCAGGCACGGCCACACTCGCGCGCAAAAACCGCACATCCAATTTTTCCCAATCAAACATAAGCACTCCTACAATCAGCAATCAGCAATTAACTCGGCTGTCCAGTCGGACGGATCGTAATCCGTGCGCGCAGTTTCCCCTTCAGCGGGGTCAGGCGGGCGATGTTTTTAATATGCGCCGTAAAGGTCTTCGTCTCCGTCGCCGTGGGATCCTCGACCTTCATCGACACCCCGGTCGTAGCCGTAAACGACGTGCGGAACTGGGCATGGGTGGCCACGGCCACATCCCACCCGACCAAGGCGGTGAACTCCTTCAGTTCCCGCACCCCAACATCGAAGAACTCCATCCACCCGCCCGGTGAATCGTGCGCGGTGTGCTCTTCCAAAACTTTTTCCTCTTCAGGAAAACTGACCTCCTCCACATTCGCCACGAGCGTCAACGACCCGGTGTTGATGTAGAGCTTGGTTCCAAAAGCAGTTTGTTCAGCCATTACTAAAAATCTCCTTACAAAAAATTTACGGTGCTTTTACGCACCACCATCCTCTTTCAACAAATCAGGCAACGCATCGCCCCCCTCTCCGCCCGATGTATTCCCATCGGCTTTGGGAGATGGGTCAGTTGTACCCAACTGCGGGGTGAGGTGTTCCCCGTGACGTACCTCCACATGCAACGCCGCCGTCGTCGGATGATTCGTCCGATACGGACAATACCGACATTCCAGCCACCCCTCCGTATCCAATACATAATGCTCAAACCTGCCCGGGTACGCATCCCGCATCGCCCGCTCGAGCGGATGAACCTCCTCCTCCGGCTCAGGCAAAACCACCTCGATCACTTTTTTCTTCGCCATACAATCTCCTTTCCTCTCCTCCCCCCTCTCCTGTCTTGGGAGAGGGGCAGGGGGTGAGGTTACAGCTGGACTAGCGACACCTTCACCGCCGCATTTTGCGCCGTAAAGTTGATCTTCCCGTTCGCGTCTGCCCAACCTGGGCCTGTCAAACGGAACAGACGCAGTTCACCCGCCGCCAGACTCACGGCATTCACGTTCCCAGAACGGCCATACACCGGATCGGGCTGGCTCGTAATCGTAAACGTGTACGCGTTCGTCGCGTGCGTGTTGCGCGCCAACAGCAAAATATCACTCCCGGACCCGGTCTCATTCCCGTTCCCGGTGTCAATGGTCGTTTCCGTCAACACCAGCCCGGTGGTGCTCCAAAACCCCGGAGCAGTCTGCTTATTAATATTCGTTGCCATAAAATACTCCTTTCCTCATCCCCCCTCTCCTGTCTTCGGAGAGGGGCCGGGGGTGAGGTTCCTACCGATATAAAAATCGAACATCCACATACCGCACATACGCGGCGGGAGCTTCGTCCACACTGCCATCGAAGGCATTCAAATATTCACAGAAACCCACGTGTACCCCTCCTCCCAACTGTCCCCTGTATCCCTGGAAGAACCCCTTTACCACCTCAGCCAACTGCACCGCAAAACGATACCGGCTCCCCACACAGGCCAACTGCACCCGCGCCTGACTCAATTCCGATGGCCCATCGTGCGCTAGATCGCCGCTCGAGCTGATCACCTGATAGGCCATCGCGGGCAGATCTGCGTCCTGTGGCACGGTCAGTTCAAAAATCCGCCCCCCGATCAGCGCATGAATGGCCGTATTCGCTGTCAACGCCGCCACAAGCGACTCTTCGAGCGTCATGTGAGCACTCCTGCAATCTGATCCCAAAACACCTTCCCCATCACGCCCAAAACCCGTTCCCCTTCCTGATCAATCGCTGGTCGCAAAAATGGCCGCGCGGCGATTCCGCCCACCGCAAGTTGTTTCGATAAGGGGTGGGGCAAGGCCCCGCCCGCCAAAGCCGCTTTGTTCGTCGGCATAATGTAATGTGCCTGGGTCCCTGTCTCAAAGAACCGGTAATGCCAATGTTCCTTATCAGGACCAATAAATAACAGCGCGTTCGACTCACTCGCCACGCGCACCACAATCACATTATGCGGCCCCGGAGCCAGTTGGTTCGCCGTCTCCCCAATGATTTCCGCCCCGGCCACGCCCGCCTGCACCACCGGCTGACCCATCGCCGCCCGGATCGCCGCTTCAAAATTCGCCATCAATTCGTCCAAACCTTCAACTTGTTCAGGCATTGTTCACGACCTTTTCCGTGCAAATCAACTCCACTTCCCGGTTCCGCTCCGCCACATTCACCACCGATAAAATTTCGAACACCCTCTGCCCATACACCGGGTCCGTATACACCGCCCGCATCTCCGGCCTGATTTCCTTCGTCCCCTGCCTCCGGATGCGAATCCGATGACTCACCTCTGCCTGCACCTGGCGCGCCTCCAGGAACTCCCGCCCTCGCAACGGCTGAATATTCGCCCAACACGACACCACCAAAGACCAGGTGATCTCCTCCTCCCCGAACGTGCTCTTCGTCACCGTCCCCTTTTCCTGGATGACGACCCGCCGATTCAACGTCCCTGCTCTCAACCGGTCACCTCGTCCCTGGACACCGTACGCCAAAACGGAAGACGCCGCGCCGCCTCCCGCGCATACGCTTCAGCCTGCGCCGCGCGGCGAAACACCCGTTTCAAACGCCGCGTCCGCATCCCCCCTACCACCGACGCAAAATAAAACTTACTCCCCGTCGCCAGTTTCTTAATTCGGACCACCGGCCCGGCCTGCACACCTGATACCTGACTACCTGGCACCTGACACCTCCTAAAACCTATTCGCCCGCTCCGCATCCAGCACCCACTGGATGCCCATCGGCAACTCGGAAATACTCACACCCTGGGCAATGACGATCCCCTCCCGATTCTCGTAGAAGTGGCCCAAGATCAGCTTGATGCCTTGCACAATCGACCTCGGCACATCCTCCGCCGCGGCCCATCCCGCCACAAACCGCACCCGGACGCCGTTCACGGACATCAGGGTATCCGACGGCCACGTGTACCCAGTCCGCAAAACCACCCCGCCAGGCTCGCCATACGTATCCACGTAATAGCTTGACGCGGATAAGGTTTGCTCGCTTCCGCCTTCCGGGGTGTAATACACGCCGGTGACGCTTTGGAGTGGCGGCCTGGGTAGGAGGATGCGATCTGCCGCGGGAAACTCATCGAGCACCAGGTCCCACGTCTGCGTCAGAAATGCGCGCCACGTGTACGCCTCCGCCATCTCCCGCGCGGCCGCGATGTACCCCTCGATGGTCGTATTGTCATCGTCAAAGTCCACGCGTAACTGCGCCAGCCCCTCCTCCACACTCACCGGCTCCGATGTAGGAGGCGCAATCAACTTCAGCTTCAGTTCATTCATCCGTGTTCATCCTTCAGCGTTCGTCTATGCGTCATCGCCGGTTTCTCTCGCCGAATCCGTCGCTTTCTCTCGTCTTCCCCCGCGCGTTCTTGCCACAGGCTTTTCTACAGCCAACGCCGGCGTTTTTTCATCCACTTTTTCTGCATACCCTCCCGCGACCAACCCCTTCGCCATCTCATCCGGCAGGTTGTACACCTTCCCCGCCTGCAACACCCCCTCCGGCCCACTTGCCAACGTTCTCATTTTTACTTTCATCGTCTTCACCTTCAGGTGACAGTCACTTCAGCAGTGACTGTCACCTACTAAATACTGAATACTATCCACTGACCACTAATTCGCCGCCACCAGCCCCAGCGCTTCCAGCCTGGCCTCCACCTCCGCCAACCGTGCCTGAAGATTCGCAATCACGGCCAACACCGTATTCCCCTCGTCTGCCGTCACAAACCCAAACGGCGTGGTTTGCGTCAAATTCTGGATGGCATAGTCCGGCGTCCCCGGTGCGGTGTGCGTGATCGTTGTAGACTGCGCGGTCAACGCCGCCCCTTGCGAACCATTTGTCTTCACGATCCCCCCCGTCTTGATGTCGAGCACCCCCCCACTCTCAATCACCAAAGCCGCCCCCCCCTGTTCCAAATAAACTTTCGTATTGTTATAGGCCATTTCATAATCTCCAGGAGGAGGCCGCCTCGCGACGGCCTCCCCCAATCAGCAATCACCAATCTACAATCAGCAATCCCACTACGCCGTGCCTTCCGCGGGCGAGACATGAATCTCCTGCCCCACCACGACTGCCGCGTCCTGGGTCACCGGCTCCTTGATCGCCCCAAACAGTTCGACGATTAAGAAATCCACCGTGGCATTCTGCGTGCCGCGGTCAATCACGTGTTTCAGATACCGTTCGCGCGGGCGGAAGATTTCCGTCACCACGATTTGATTGTCGTCGTCATCGGCAATCGTCTGGCCCGTTCCGGCCAAATCCGCATACGTGCCCCCGGACGTGTCACACTGCTGGATTTTTGAACTTGTCACAGCTCCGGAGACAATTTCCCCCAGTCCCAGGATAAACCGTGCCCCTTCGTAGCCTTGCGTATCCACAGCCTCTGACGTCAAATCAGAAGTACCCGCCGCACCAGTCCAGTTGGTGCCATCTACTTTCAAACGTTGCGTTTTCACGCCCGGACTCATATTCTTCATAATTATGCTCCTCGATGACTGCCGCTGACTTCAGTGACAGTCACCTTGATAGAAACCTAAAAAACTTTGGTAGTAAAACTAAGCCAACTTCACGCGGGCGAAGGCTTCTTCCAACACCGGCATCCCGTCGCTCTCCATCCGGCCAATCAACCCCACCTGATTGGTTTCCGCATACAACTGATCCAATCGCTGAATGGTCATCGCCATCGAATCGGCAATCCAGTATTGGCTGAAATCGCCGATGATGCCAACATACAGCCCCGTCGTGAATGTGTTGGGCGCATATTCCGAAGAATACGCAGGCACGTTCAGCAAACGATCAGGTTGCCCCTGCACCACGGACGGTTGCCAAAGGTATTGCCCACTTCCATCCTTGAGTTTTGCCACCATCTTCCAAAGGTCCCGGTGCCCGAGCCACTTAGCACGAGGCAGGTACTGCGGCTTCAGCGAGTATTTCGCGTTGATCAGCCCGTCCATCGTCACCGCAGTCGTGGTGTTGTCGGTGCTCACATCCCGCCCGGTCGAGATGCCCAACGCCGAAGCCGTGAACACGCCCAGGGGTTGCCCTGCGCCGGACCCGGTCAACCCGGCTTTTTCCCACGTGATGGCATACTTGTACGCCAGGCGTTCGATGGCCAGTTGTTCACTGGACGGCACTTTCATCAGCAATTTATTGCTGAGTTTGATGCGTTTGGCCATGGGTTGCGGAGTCAGGGAACGCCGCCCGAAACCCATCGAAGAGTCTTCGCTCCCGGTCGCCAGTTCGGTCGTCCAATCGGCATCTGCGGGGTCGCTGTCCAGCGAGGGCGCGCCCAGGGTTTCTGCATTCGGCACGGCCAACACCGTCGCCCACTGCCGAATGTACACCAGATCATCCACCGCCTTGATCAGCACATCCACCAACTGCAACGGCGTGTACAGATACCCGCCCAGGGTGTCAGAGTCGGCCTGAAGCGCACGCACTTCGGGATACTTGGCACTCCGAAATTCACCACGCCGAATGAAACTGCGATACGCGTGGTTGTACCCCACCTCCGCCGTCGGGAAAATCTGTTTCCACAGGGGTTCATCGCGCCAGCCGTCGACCGTATCATTCATGTACCGCATCCCACGGGAAACGAACTGGAGCGTCGGCCCCCCATTCGGATTCCCGTTCGGGTCCGGCAGATGGGTTTCAAACCGGTTCGCTTCCAGGGATGCCTCTGCATTCGCCGTCCGCTCTTCCCGTTCGATGTCTGCGCGGAGTTGGTCCGCTTCCTTCATCCACCCGTCCCAGGAGTTTTCGTCCTCCTGCGACCAGGTGCGTTTTTCTTTTTCAACCGTGTCCACCAGTTGGCGGGCCTGGCTCACCAGATTCGCCCGCTTGCGTTTTTTCTCCAACAATTTGTGACTCATGTCGTCCTCCGATAATTAATAATTGACTATTCAAAATTCACAATTGACTTAGGCCTCAGCCGCCATCAAATCCAACCGTCGCCGCATCGCCAGAAAATCAGGCACCTGCCCGGTCTCCATGCCATCCGACTGGGGTGCAGGCTCCTGCCTCTCACCCGTGAGCGATAAACGTTTGAGCGAAAGCTCCAACGCCTTCAACAAATTCAAATCATCCTGTTCGAGACCCCCGAACTCCGCCCGGTACAAAGCCCGATAAACCGTTTCTATGGAAACACCCTTCGCATTTTCCTCGCCATTCCTCAATCCCGAATCAGCAATCAGCAATCCTCTTAGCCCCACCGCCGTCTGCGGATACGCCGGAAACGTCACCGGGCCCGCGTCATACAGCTTCACGTCCAACAACGTCCGGATGACCGTCCCCGTCTCCGGGTCCTCCTCCCACCGGTCCCCTTTCGGATTCACGCGGAACCCGAACGAACCCTGATCGATATCGCCCCGCTCGAGCGACACCACCAGGTCCCGCGCGCCCTGCGTGTCCGGGACGTCGACCTCCATGCTCAACCCCACCTCATCCTCCGCAAACCGCGCCGTCCCCGCCCGATTGCGCCCTAAAATTACGTTAGGATCATGATTCAGCATCGAGCGAATATCATCTTCCTTGATCGACTTCGCAAATGCCCCCCGCTCGATCTTTTCCCGGAACCCCCCCAGATTCACGCTCAACACCCCGAACACCGCCGGATACCCTGTAATCATCGTCCCCCCATCCGCGCGGCGCTTCACCGCAAACTTGTTCGACAAGTACCGTCTCTCAATCGTCATTGCGACCTCCATCGTCAATTTTTTGGCGAATAATTGCCAACTCAAAACCATCCACAAAAAGCACGGAAGCCATCACGCCAACTTCCTCCAATGCCGTCAGAACATCGTTTCGGATGCGCGTAGCCTCTGCCCGGCTCACTGGCAAGCCGGACGCCTTACGAATGACGACAATGTCCCCCGCCTGCACATCCAGCCTTCCTATCTCCATCCGGATTAGTTCCAACTGCCCGGTTTCGACTACATGCTCTAAATCTTTTTCCATAAAAATCCTTCGTAAAATTCGTGCAATTAGTGTCGAAAAATAACTACCCGGCCACGATCATACAATCGCATCCTCGATGTACCGGGGGATGCCCAATCTGACTACTCACCGTCAGCGGCCCCTCCGACCCCTCCGGTTCAAACTCCCCTGGCTCCAGGAACCAGGAGTTAATCTCAATCACCATCCCGTCCAGATCATCACAATACGGACAGGACTCCCCCGTATTTACCCATCGCAAATGCAACATTCCCAACGCCCCATATAAACCCTTTGCAAAACCATTGTTTGCCCGGACCGTCTCATCCCCCGCGAAGTCCCCAGGCCGATCATCCATCCACGCGTCGAACTCCGCCTCGAGCAGGCCGATCAACTCGTCCGCATTTTTCTTCGCCATCCACGCGTCCAGTTTGGCCGTGAGATCCACATACTGTTTTCGGCTATATCGCCGTGCATAACTTCCCACATACGACCGCAGGAATTTGTCCATATCCACGTCCGCGGCATCTTTACTCACCTCATCCCCCACCGCATTCCGGATCGCCGTCATATAACTGTCATAAACAGGCAACACCTGGTCGAACGTCCACCCCTCATGCGCCCGGTAGAACTCGTCTAACCAGTTTTGGAAATCAGAAACGGACCGTTTTGGGAGAGTCTTTTTCGCCTGCGCCATCACATCGTTCCGCTCCCGCCGCATCACCCGGCCAAACACATCCACAAACATTTTCTGATACTGCCCGATCAGCCGGTGCCGCATCGTGGCCGCGTTCTTCGCCCGCACCTCCCCTCGCTCCACTCCCCTCTCCGCCTTCGGGAGAGGGGCCGGGGGTGAGGTCGCCGGGGGTGGGGCGCTCTTCCCCTCCACCGGCTTTAGATTCCCCTTCAACGTATCCTGCACCATCTTCTCGGCTTTATCCGCCGCAATCCCCAACGAAATCAACAACTCCACCGCCACCCCCTCGGCCACCGTCCCATTCACCAACCCGGCCAGAATATCAATCGCCGCCTTGATCTGCGCCCCATTCAACCCCTTATCCGACTCAATGTTTTCAGGGGTTCCCCCCTCTCCGCCTTTGGGAGAGGGGCCGGGGGTGAGGTTCTCAGGGCTTTCCACTTCCAACATATTTAACGGCATCCAATACGCCTGGCCTTTGCCCTCCGGCAACGGATTCTGATCCTCCATCTCCAACAGATCATCCGCGTTGTACGCCCCATTCCGCCGCATGATGTCATAAAACGCCGCGCGGCTGGCCGCATCTCCGCGCAACAATGCATTCACGTTGAACTTGGTGTAGTACTTCGCCCCGCGCTCAGACGGAAGAAGCAAATACCGGTTCGCACTTTGCTCCCACTTAACAAACCACGGCATCATCGTATCCGTCACAAACTCAATACCCAGATGCTCGATATTCGAGAACGTCGCATTCTCCAAATCGCCGATCTTGTGTGCTTGCATCCGGTGCATCCGCGCGACTTCCGACACCTGAAACTTTCGTGTCTCCAGGAACTGGCTGTCCTCAGGCGGAATTCCGATTTGATGGTATTTCACCCCTTGCTCGAGCAAAGCCGTCCGGTGAGAATTACTCAACCCCCCATGCGCCTCATCCCAGGATTTTGTCAACCGGGTGTACGCCTTGTCATTCAAGGCCATCGGCGCTTCCAAAACCCCACTGGGGATTCCGCCCCCCCCGAACCACCGCGCCCCAAACTCCTCCGTCGCCAACGCCAGCCCCAAGGCCTGTTTGTGGACCTGCGCGGGCGTCAACCCCACCAGCCCGTTCGACGACAACCCCCTCAAATGCCACACCCGATACGCAAACAAACTGCGCTCCGTTTTCCCGTTCGCGTCCGGACGCGCCAGTTTCACTGTATAAACCAACTCCCCTTTAATCCGACTCAACGTCACCTGGTTAGGAGGCAACGGCCAAAGCGCCCGCACGCGCCCTGCACTATCCCAATCAATCTCCGCAAACCCATTCCCCCAACTGGCCACATGCCCCATGATCGTCTCCCGAAACTCGAAACTCGTCATCTCCGGGTTCGCCTGATCATGGAGAATCGTATGCAAATAATGCTCGCTCGCCTCCCGTCGTTCACGCCCGTTTTTTTGGAACACCCCAAACGGCAACATCGCCAGCGTCTCCGCCAACACGCGAATACACGCCCAATACGCCGTAATCGAAAGCGCACTCTCAGGCGTTACACTGATTCCCGTCGCCGAGTCATACCCCGCGCGCGCAGAAATCCACTCAGGCGGTTCCTGCGACGGATGAAAGCGTTTCTCGCTATTCGGATGGTTTCTCTGAAACAGTCGTACCAGCATTCGCTTTTGCTCCAAACAGCCCAAAGGCCATCAATAACACACCACCGGTGATCAACGCCGCAGGGACACTCACCATCCCCACCCCGCCAACCACCAGCCCAAAGCCTACCAACGCGATCCAATCATAGGTATCCATCATTCTGCCTTTGGATCATTCACGTAAAACGGCGACTCATTCGCCGCCTGCCCGGTTCCTACCGCAAACCACCGCACGTGCCAGGTCCCCACCTGATTCGCATCGATGTCGATGTGGTACACCCCGGTCGCGTCCTTCACCACCGCCGCATCCACCCCATACACATACGTCGTTACCACCCGCGCGGGGGTCCGCACGCTCACCTTTACCGTCGTCGGATCTTGGGCCGCCTGCGCCAAATCGGTAAACGTCCCCGTAGCCCTCACAAGATCACCTTTATCAAAACGTGATGTCATGACTCAAAATCTCCTGCCACATTGCCCACGACCGCAAACGCCACACTCACTGCACTTACCGTCGTAAAGCCCAGACTCAACCCATTCACTGAAGTAAACGCCATCATCACTCGCCCAGGAGAAATCAACCCACTGATGGACGTCGCCAATATCCCGGCCAATCCCAACACCCCGGAAAACAACTTACTCACGGCCCGTGTGATCATCCCGCTCGAGCTGATCATCCCGCCCATGTTTTTATGACTGCCTTTGCTCAACACTCCCGTGCTGGAAAGCACCCCTCCCACCGTCACGAAAAATGCACGCAAGCGGGTCAGCGCCCCAGCTGGGGAAAGCGCTCCGGTCAAGTTTTTGAAAACATTTCGGAACAGCAACCCAGATGGGGTTACGTTCCCGGACATGGGTTTACCCGTGCGTCGGGTCAACGCGCCCGAGGAAGCCAGGGTTCCCGCCAGGCTCACCAAAAACGTGCGGATCGTGGCCAACGCTCCGGACGAACTCACCGCCCCGGTCAAAGCCTTCCGCCCTTCTCGTATCAAGCCTCCTACGTGGGAGAGCACCCCGCCCACGGCTTTATTCGTTCGTCTACTCACGCTTCCCCCACTGGTCAGCGTGCCCGCCAGGGATGTCAGGTAGGTGCGGACGGTGGTCAGCGTCCCTGACAAAGTGAGCGTGCCCGCAACCGCCTTCAACGCCCCTCGGATCAGCCCCCCTACCCCGGCCACCGCCCCGGCCACCATTTTTTGTCCCTGCCGATTTACCGCCCCCGCACTGGTGAGCGTCCCCGTCGCACTTTGTGTATAGCCTGTGCCCCCCGTCGCCACCTTGCTGATCAAATACGCCATGTTTCCCCAGCTGATCGGCGGGGGGTCCTCATCGGTCAGCGTGCCGCCTTCCGTCCAGTTTCGTCCGTTGCCCGAATAGTCCCTGGCCCTAATTCCCGATCCCGGAAAAGTCGGGGTGAAAAGGTAAACACTGGAAAGACTCATTGGACGAATAGTGAGCATTTCTGAGGTCAATTGCGCTTCAGTTTTTGCCACTGACCAGTGTTTGATATACCCCTGTCTCCCATCGAACCATTCTGAGTACGCGTTGTTCGAGAGATGATGGTATTGATTCGAGGCATTGGAAGTGGTCGCCGTAGGAGACACGTAGAGCGATAAATCTCCCAGATTCGCGTGATACCAGACCGCGCTCGTGTTAGAGCTAAACACCACTGCCCAAAAAAACCACTGTCCAGGGGTGAGAGTACGCGAACCGACATAGGCCGTATTGTCCCATAAGGCCAGTGTCACCCCATCGTTATCCGTTTGAAGACTCAAACTGCGCCCGGTTCCCGCGCCCACGACCTGTTGATCAATGGCGAAAAGGGTCGAGTAGTCATTGCGATCATTGACCATGTACGCCCACCCGCAAATGGAGAACGGAGGCGTAATCGTCGCCCGTTCAAGATAGTCGCCAATCGCATCAAAACGAATTGCCATTAGTTACCGTCTGTAAGCTCCACGGCCAACACATAGGCATCCCCCGCGCCCGTGTCGCTGGCGGCGTCCCGTGTCAATTTGAGCCGAAACAAATCACCCGCCGCGATGGAATCGGCATTGGTCAGCGTGATTTCAATGACATCGATGTAACCAGCCGTGCCCGGCACGGTCGTATTGTCCACCGAATTGATCGTGTCAAACGAATCCCCTGCGTCCAGGTCAGTCGCATCTCCATCGGACACGGCCTCGAGTGACGCGTCCCAATCGGTATCCCCACTCGTGGCCGAAGCCATCATGTAGGTGACTTTGGCGTGCAAGGCCCCGGTCAACCCCTGTGGAGCGACCGCCGTCCATTGGCACGTCTCGTTTGTGCCCGCATCAAACGCCAGCACTGGCCTGGCATTGACCGACATCAACTGGGGGAAGTTGCTGGCAGGAAATTCTGCCGAAAAGGGGGCGAAAACAAAACGGGTATTTGCCATGTCTTAGGGTCCATAATCCTGAATGATGACCCCTGTGGAAGTCCCATCGGCGTTGAGGCCATCCATCTGCACCATGTACGACATGAAGGGGGTCCCCAAAGGGAGGTCTTCGGTGATGACCAGCGGGTAACACGTCCACCCCGTTTCAGTGCAGGTGGGATCAACATACCCGTTTTTGTCTGTCCAGCCGACAAACGGGCGTGTCTCCGGCAGGTTCGCAAGGGTCACGGCATGAAGAATATATTTCGTCGCCAAAAAACCTGTGGGTTTGATTTCTTCGCCCTCTGCACAATGGAACTCCTCCAGCGCATCCATGAGATTCCAGGTCGCACGCAGAATGTGATTGGGAAATTCTGGGTACGCACCCATGTAGTAAGGTTCCACGTTCGGATTGAACGTGATCGTTGAGACAAATTGATGCGAATACCCTCCGCGTGTAGGCTGAATGGCAAAGTAAGGAGTTTGTCCGATCAAGTCCAAGGGATAAAGTTCATTGGTTTCAAAATGCCGTGGGGTGGTGGCATCGTAACAATAGGAAGTTTTATAAGGGACGTGCTTAGGCCCCCAATCCTCAATCCCCGAGGTCATGACCACCCCGCATGGAAGTTCTGGTTTCCCATTAGCCCCAATCGCACACGCCCTGGCGAAAATAATCCCACTGTGATTCCGTTTTTTGGCGTGGGCTTCATCCCCTCGCATGTGGACTCGATAGGCCACATTCGTAATACAGAGCTTATCGTCAATCGGATTTGAGCCATTGTCAAAAAGCGCACATCCAGCCCCAGGAGCAATCAATTGATCTTGCGTTCCATCCTCCTTGACCCTGGCATAAAGCCAGGTGTACCCATCCACTTCCTCGAACTCACCCGACTTCGGGAACCCGTCTACATTCTCCTCTGTAAGGTATGTGTTGAGCGTCTCCCCGAACACCGGAATCAGCGTACAGGGATTGACCCCCATATCGAACGCCCCGAGGCTAGGATATCTGAGGTCCGGCCCATACGGGTGCCAGTGAGAACAGGGATCACCCGCCACCGGCGTGGCTGTGGACAGGGCTGGGGTGGCCGTCCCCCCCGGCGTGGCCGTGGGCAGATCAGGGGTCGCCGTTGTCGGCAGGGTCGGGGAAGGCGTCGGCGTCTGGGTCGTCACGATCCCGGTTGGGGTGCTTCGGGGTGGTTTAGGGGTTGCGGGCGTCACCACGGTCGTAGGCCGAGAAAACAGCAGGCCCTCCCCATTTCCCGTTGGGACGCCCTGGCTATCTAAATAGCTCAAGATCGCCGACACGGCGATGATCGCCGCTGTCGCCACCCAGCCTATTTTAGAAAGGTTCAGCTTTTTCACTTCTAGCCACCCGCCGAAATCGTCAACGTGTAGGTGAACTGGATGCTATCGCCATTGACCACGTTGATCGCACTGAAGACGGTCCGATCCATCAGCGTCCCCGCGGTCGGGTCGTTGAACACACCGTGCTCCGTGATCGCCTTCGTGGTGGTGTACGAAATCGTGCCCACACTGCGATACGCGTTCGCCGCCGATTCAGTCTGCGTCCCCGTTGCCCGACTCTCGCCGTCGGTGGTTTCCATCGCCGTGTCGGTAATGTTTTCCGCCGTCGTCCCCACGCCGCTATCGTGATATTTGAAATCGCCGAAGACACTGGTCTCCGTCTGCAACTGGTCGGTGACAAAGTTTACAAAGGCGGTCGTGACGACCCGAAAACCCAGGACGCCATAATCGACCATGCGCCCATCCGCTTTGATGACGCGTGCCTCGAGCTGCCCGTATGCGACAGCCAGGCCGAACGCCCGCGCGAGCGGCACCCCAACATGCACCGCCAACCAACCATGGATAAATGCCCATCGTAGGATATTCATCAATGTCCACCCGATCCCAGGCCCAGGCGGGCGAATGCGTTTTGCGCTCAGTTTTCCAGCCAGTTTCGTTTCTCCAAACAGTGACATGTCAACCTCCAGATATACCTAAAAATCTTACAACGTCCGAATCCCGCGTTCCTCATACACCGACCCATCCCCGGCATACAACAGCGCGCGGCTTAAAGCCATAATCAAAGCCGTAATCCCATCGATCTTCTCGCGGGATTTTTCCTTATCCGGCTTTATGTTCCCTGCCGGATCCTCCCTCGCTACCACGTTATCAGCCATCCACCTGAGCACCGGATGATTCCCGTGTGCCAGCAAATGCTTCAGCACCAGGCGTTCCAACTCCTTCATCGGCGGACTCATACTGGCGTAGCCCTGCCCAAATTGCACTAAAAGCGGGTCACCGCTCATCTCATGCACGTCAGCATCCACCGTAAAACCCAATTTATTCTGCAAATCAGTCGTGATTTTTTGGCTCCCCCACCGGTCAAATGCCAGTTCACTGACATCGAAATCCGCCATATCCTTCTCCAAATCCTCGACAATAAAATCGTAATCGACCACGTTTCCAGGAGTCGCCGTCAAAAACCCCTGCCGCACCCACGTCGAATACGGAACCCGATCATTTTTAGAGCGCGTCTCAATCGCCTCCTCCGGGCAATAAAACCGGCAGATCACCGAAAAATAATCATCCTCCACGTCCGGCGGAAACACCAACAGCCGCGCGGTGATATCTGCCACGCTCGACAGGTCCAGCCCTGCATAGCACCGCCGCCCGGCCAGGCCCGCAGGATCGACCGCATGACCGCACAGGTCCCAGTGCTCCATGTTCATCCACTTCGTAATCCCTTGGGTGATCACGTTCAACTCCAACCGCAAAAAGCTATTCAGCGCACTCGGCATATTCTTCGCCCGCTCCGCCTTCCGTCGCATATCCGCAACCTTCTTCGAAACGCCCAGATTCGGGTTGGATTTAACCCAACATCTTTCATCCGTCCAATCATCCCCCTTCTCGATCACATTCCCCTCCCCATCCCGCACGTCAGGGTCCAGCGTGAAGATGATTCCAAAAAACGAATCATCCTGGATCACCCCCCTCAGCACCTTCTCCGTGTAATCGTGCAGGTCCGCATACAGCCCAACCCCCCCGTTGCCAGCGGTCGTAATGGCATACATCAACGGAGATCGCCGCGAACCGGTCGCCGTATCCAGCACATCCCATAGACTCCTATCCGGCCAGGCGTGAATCTCGTCCCCAATCACGCCATGCACATTCAGCCCGTCGAGCGTGTCCGCATCTGCCCCTAACGGCTCAAATTTTGACGCCGTATCCAGCACGTGCAGGTTATCCCGGTAGACCGTGATGTGTTTCTTCAGGTGAGGCGACGCCTTCACCATGCGCGTAGCCTCTCCGTGTGCGATCTTGGCCTGATCACGTTTCGTAGCCGCGGTATAAACCTCCGCCCCAGGCTCCCCGTCGCCGGCCAGGAGGAACAATCCGACCCCGCTCGCAATCGTCGTTTTCCCGTTTTTGCGTGCCACCTCTTGAAACGCCGTGTTGAACCGTCGCACATACTCCCCGGATTCCTCATCCAGCTTCTGCCACCCAAACACTACCCACACAATAAATTGTTGCCAGCCCTGGAGGACAACAGGCCGCCCGGCCCATTCCCCTTTCGAGTGTTTCAGCAACCCAAAAAACGCCAAAGCCACCGTCGCCTTCGAAACCTCGAAGCGCAACCCGCGCGCGGCCCCAGCCTCCAAATCAAGGACATGCCGTTGTACCGCCATCCGCACCCACTTGCAAACCACGATGCTCCCACCCAGCACCCCATCAATATACGCCTGCACCTGAAGATTCACGATTCACCCCCTTCCGTCCCCATCTGGGCCGCCAACCGGAACAACTCCTCCGCCAAAGTTCCCCCTCCCCCTCCCCCCTCCCCGTCAGGATACTCAATCCGCCCCCGCGCACTGGGTGTCAACCCAAACTGCTCCGCATACATGCGGAACGCATTCGAGTTTTCCCGCCAAACTTGCAAAAGTGGATGCTTCCGACTCAACCCCCTTTCATCCACCACCAACATTCGCATCTGCTCCGCCTTCTTCAGCCCCTTCCCCATCACCTTCTTATCCACCTCGATCTGATCCCCCTCCTCATCCACAGACTGCGCCAACATGGCCACCGCAAAACGCTCAACCGCATCCTGCGACATAACCTCCAACGCCTCCCACGCCAGCGCATAATGTACACACATCAACTCCAGCGCCGCCGAATCCCCCTCCGTCAACACCCCCCGCGCAAACAGCACCGGTGCCACCTTCCGCCACAACTCGCGCGCCCGTTTCGGCAACTTCCCACGCGGCACCGGCAAATCAACCGGCTCAAACCGCGGCATCTTCGGCACCGCGCGTTTCCCCGGATTCCCGGCCAGGTCCTTCATCTCGGCTAGCTTCGGTTTCCGTCCAACCATCAAACACCCTCCTGTGGAATTTTGCCTAATTTCGCGGGAGTCTCTCCAAGACTACCCGCACGGTTTAGTGTTTGAGTAGTGTAGAGATTTTTAGCCCCCTTCCCTGGCGCGATTACATGGTTACCAAATCCCCCATTTTCTGACGCTGTTTTGCGAGAGTGGCACGAGGTGCATAACCGCTGTAAATTGTCGGCGTCATCAGATCCACCTAACGAACGAGGAATGATGTGATCAGTCTCGTCTCCTAGTGCAACAACTCCTGTGTGTACACCGTACGGGTCCGCACAAAATGGATGCCCCATCGCAAATCCACGGCTGATCTTTGACCATTGAGAGCCGTAACCTCTCTTTGTCGATGAGCCTCGACGCTGGTCGTACTCCCGTTGCCGGTCCTGGTAATGTACATCACAGAAACCACGCTTCGTAGCCAGGTTACGGCACCCCTTGTTCACACACGGTTGTGATGCCATTCTAGGCATTCGTGCCCCCACAATATAATGTTGCGTCACCTACGCATTCGGTGGCACAACCCTCCCCCCCCTTGCATTTGGAAGAGACAACTTTATACATTCCAGCCATGTGTGGCAACATACCAATCACCTACTTATGGCAACGGTGGCAACTTGAACAAAGCCGCCACCAATGGATAATTGCTAAAAAATAAATAGAGCGCCACGGCAATCGCCATCAACGCCTTACTCGTTCGATGACGCAACAACCAGGTCACCGACGGATACTCCTGTTGTAAATCCTTGATCGCCTTCACATCCCCCTCAATCTTCGTCAAACGCTCATTCACCTCATCCCGCCGATTCTTCACATCCGCTTTCCAGTCGGCGATCTCGCGCTGTATCTCAAACTGCACATTCATGATCTGTCTGAGCATCATGAGCGTCATCCGCCTCGCCTGCTTCTCGTCTAATGGATGCGTCGAATCAGTCAGCAACTCATCGACATCATTGATCAACTGCGGAATGCTCCCACCGGTCAAACTACACCTCCACTACAAACAAACCGTTTCCGCAGAAACAACCCCGCGACGCATCGCCCGAGCCATCCTACGCCCATACCGAATCGCCTTATCCATCGACCGGAACGCCGCCCGGCTGACCGCCGTATACCCCCCACCCTCCCCCCCCACAAACCACCGCGCCCGAAACAGTTCCCCCCGGCCCACACGCGCAAACCCGACGAAATGCACCTTAACCGCTCCCGAAGACCCAACGCCCGAAAAAGCATTTCGCAGTTGGAATCGTGCTCATCCCCTGGCTGTACTGGCACTGCCGAGCATGTACAACCACGCGCTCGATAATAGTTTTCGATATACGCCAAATCAACCGTCACAAGTCACCTCAAATCAAAAAACGTCATCGCCGAGGCGTCGTCCCGGCGATGATTTAAAAAAAGAGAAGCGTCACGCACGGGCGCGACGCTTCGCCATTTGCAATAATTCTAGCATAAGTGTTTCAAAATGCAACACTTATTACGTTATGGTTCTATGACTCTCGTACTGCACAATTGGGCGATAAAAGGGATAGGGGGCTTAAGGGCCAATTGGCCAAACGTTTGGGACGTTTGCCTAGTCGAGGAGGCCGAGGGAGCGGGCGCGGAGGAGCGCGGCGGTGCGGGGGTTGGTGGTAGGGTCTCCGGAGACGCTGAGTTTTTGGTAGAGGGTGTAGGCGGCGTTGCGGACGGTTTTTTCGGCAAGGTGGAGCGTGGTGGCGATTTGGGCGTTGCTGCAGCCTTGGGCAGAGAGGCGGATGACGGCGAGCTCGGTTTCGGTGTAGGTGCGGGCCTGCGAAAAGTTGAGCTTTTCCAGTTCTTCGGAGAAGATGGCTGAGCCTGCGAGGATGGCGCGGATGATGACGGGAAGGTTGAGGGTGCGGAGGTCGGTTTTGAGCAGGTAGCCATGTACGCCAGCACGCAAGACGTTTACGACGGTGGGGCCTTCGGTGAGGGCGGAGAGGACGAGGATTTTGATGTGGGGAGTGAGACGGTTTATTTCGCGGATCAGGTCGGCGGGAGCAATGGCCTGGCCGAGCATGGCGAGGTCGAGGATGATCAGGTCGGCGGGGGTTTTGCGGAGGGTGGGGAGGAGAGTGGTGGTGTGCGGAAGGGTGGCGACGGGGTGGAGATCGGGGGTTTGCCGGAGGGTGGCTTCGAGCATGGCGCGGATGAGAGGATGGTCGTCTACGATGATGATGCGGGGCATAAGTCCTCGGGGGGTGTTTTTTTGGAAGGATTTTAGCTGAGAGATTAGGGGGTGGGCAAGAGGACATTTGCCTTTTGTTTTGGGATTATTGGTGGGGGAATTTGTTACCCGGCAGTCAAATTGAGCAACACTCAACTTGATACGATGTCATAATGCCGATAGGCCTGGGGAATATTTTCCCCCGCGGTGAACTCTGTTCTAATAGCTGTGTATGATATACACAGCTGTGTGGTGGGGGAAAATGTTCCCCAGGCTTTTTAGTTTTAAAGCAAACGAACCGGCACTGAATTATTGTCTTAAAGCGAAAAAAAGAAAGTCATACCCCCTTTTAAGGGGGTAGTCCGTTTTTTGTGGCATGGGGCTTTTGGCAGTTTGCAGGGTAATGGCATAGTTACGGGTGGGTAATGGCCTGGCTACGGCACGAGGCACGGTTACGGCACGACGGGGAAAAATGGCAGGGTAACGGCAGGCTAACGGCGCGCTTATGGCACGCAATGGCAGGGTAATGGCATCGAGTTATGCGAGGAGTTTTTGTGTCAAAAGTGTGTGCGTTGAATGATGCCCGTCGCAAAATCGTATATTCCTGGATGCAATATATAAAATGCCGGCATTTTCTCACCACCCCTCCCCTTTCACCACTGAGTGAACTTTTTAGAATGGAAGCCAATCATTGGCGCACTTCTGAGAGCAAAACTCCCTGTCAACAGCACGCCAGTACAGTTTCCCGCATTCATCGCATCGGTGAAACTTTTTGAGTGTCCTAACCAATTCGGGAAACGCAAATCGCAATTGCATCGGCCAATACAGCCAGCTTACATCCCATGCGTCATCATCGTAGTATCCGTGTGCCCCACATCGAAGGCAGATGGGGTATCCGCCATCATTCACGTCGGGGTTTTCTTTATGGCCTAAAAGTTTACAAATAAAGCGTTTTTTATTCATGTGCTTCGTGATCTTTCGTGGTATTGCAGGTTGCTGCAGCATAGGCAGCGTCCATTTCTGGGGAAAATAACCAGGCTACGGATGCCATTTTTTCAGGGTGACAAACAATGCAATCGCAACCGGCGAAGTGAACGCCATGTATGCAAACCTTTTCGTATGGTTCGCCGTTTTCTCCGACTTCGATAATTTTTCTTTTTGCCATTATCTTTCTCCTGGGCGTGCGGCCCAACTAGGTTATTAGCGATTTAGCCCTTCTTCAAAAGCCCGTTGCAACGCCACAAACTCTTCATGACTTCCCCCCGCGTCCGGATGCGCTGGCCGGGCCAACCGCATAAACGCCGCGCGGATTTCTGCCTCCTGTGCGTTCATCCCCACCCCCAACACCTCCCACCACTGCCGCGTGCCCCCTTCCGGCAACGCCACAAACCCCCGAAAGGCCGCGCTGACCATCTCCTTCGCCCCCCAACGCTCGAGGCCGCGCAGGGCTTCAACGGTGAGGCGGATGGCTTGCAGGTTGTCTTCAATGCGGGTCCATTTATCGCAGGGGATACATTGCTGTTGGCCGTTGAGCGTGAAATAGACCGCAACGCCTTTATCGTCGGGCTGGCGGCGGGCGGCTTTAGGGAGACCATCGAGGCGAAGTTCAAGGTTGGTACTGATTACGACGTGTCGGGCACCCAGACGGCGGAGCTCGTCGAGGAGGCCGTCGCGGGCGGTGCTGAAGTTGGTGTCGAAGCGAGCGTTTTTGAGGGCTTTGGTGCGTGGCCAGCCCGTGGGCCATTGGAGAGGATAGGCGGTGGTCATGATTACTCCTGAAATAATTCAGCCTGTTCCGGGCTTTTCTTGGTGACGAAACTCCCGCTGAGGTAGCGGCGGTTGTCCTGGCCCTTAAATTTGCGAAAATTGGGGTGGACTGCGAGTTTTTCGGGCCAGTGGTTGAGGACGGTGGTCCATTCGGTTTCGGCGGGGTAGGGTCCGGTGCGGGATAACTGGAGGAAGGTTTCGGTTTCTCCGGTCGCGTAAATGAGAATTTTTACATCGATGCGGAGGCCACCATCGGGTTTGTTTGCGCCGACGGTGGCGCGGGCGGGGAAACCAGGCGCCCGGCGGGCACGGACGAGGAGGTCAGTGAGAGTGTCCGTGAGGGTGGGGGGTTTAGTGGCCATAGGGTTAGTCCTCCTCGGTGGCGGGGAAAAAGGGGTCCAGAAGGGCGTAGAGGCCGTTTTCTTTGGCGGGGGCCAGGATATCGATCCATTTCGAGCGGGTGAGATCGTCCATCGCCTCCAGGACGGCAATCGGGCCAGCCAGCGCCATATCGAGATAGACGCGTCCGGGATGCATGTCCAGACGGGTAACGGCAAAAAGCACCGGCGAGACGATGCCCTCGCCGCGCGTTTCCGCTTTATTTTGGTAGCCGTAAATCAGCCAGGCGATGAAATAAGGCCACTTGGCTTGTCCAGGTCGGCGACTGGGGAAAACTCCTGTAGCATTGCAAATTTCATGCACCGGCCAGCGCATCCAGGTTTCTGGACTGCCGAGTAGTAGTAGTTGATCATGATTTTCTTGAGGAGGATCAACTACTACTACTGTATTAATTAATTCCTTTAACGCGCCTGGCGATTCCACCTGTCCGGGAATCCTGGACTCCTGGACTCGACGGCCATTTTCGTCGGATTTGAGTCCAGAAACCTGGACTGAGTCCAGAAACCTGGACTCAGTTTCAGGCTTCAGTCCAGAAACCTGGACTGAATTTTTGAATTCGATGACGAAGCGGTCGTCTGCCGAGTAGTAAGCGATCAGCGCGTGGCTGACGAGTTGATTGAGATGCTCATACATGGTTGAGCGGCCACATCCGAGAAGTTTGAGCATCTCGGGTTGCGTTAGGACGAGTTGGCGGACGTGGTCGTTGTTCCAGGCGCGGGCGAAGAGCCGGTGATAGGCGCGATAGAGGCGATTGGACAGGGTGTCGTCGAAGGTGAGGCGGGGATCAGCGGGGGGGTAGTGGATGTCCATCATGATCGAGATCAGGGTCCGTGTCAGGTAAGAATGTCAGTTGGATGAGGGCGGGGGCGCTGAGGCGGATGGCGGCGCAGACGTCGATCAGTTTTTTGAGGCGATAATCGACATCGGCGTTGTGGGGGATGACCAGCCATTGCATGTCCGGGGTCAGCCTCCACTCCGGGGTGAGGAAGTCGGCCAGGGCCTGGCCGGTGGGACGGGCGGTGATGTAGAGCCATTGTTGGCCGGGGATGACGAGAGGGTCCGGCTGGACGCCGATGAGGACATCCCCGATGGAGGCGAGAAGCGTGGGGGTGGGGGTGGGGGTGGGGGTGGGGAGTGGCATGGCGAAAACGTAGAGCGTAGAACGTTAGAAGTAGGCGTCGAAGGCTTCGGGATGGGACTTCTCGAAAACTTCGAGGGTGGTGTTGGCCGCGATGAGTTCGATGCGGATGTCGATCAGGTCTTCGTGGGCGAGTTCCTGAAAGTCGGAATCGGCGGGGGCGTCTTTGATGTCTTGGAGTATCTTGATGGCGGCATCGAGGCGGTTTTCGGATGCCATTTCGACAATCCAGTCGGGGAGGGTGTTGATTTTGACATAGTAGATGTTGCTCATGAGGAAGGTCCTTTTTTCGGTGAGGTCATATGCAGGGAGATCTGGGTCGTCTTCGGGGGCGTGGGAGGCTTCCCAGGCCAGGAAGAGGAGGCTGAGGAGGGAGATGATCAGGAAGACGGCGAGGCTCAGTTTGAAATTATCCATGGCTTACCAAAAATACAGCCGTTCATCGTCTTTTTCGTACAGCTCGATGACGCCGCGGCGGATGTTCGACCGGACTTCGTGGCCGCAGTGGCCACAGTATTGCCACCAGCCTTCGCGGATCATCCGCCGCGCCTGTGCGCGCTGGCGGGCCTCGAACAAATAATCCCGCGCCGCCTGGGTGAGGGCGAAGGTGGAGAGACGGTCGATGAAACGCACCATCTCATCCCGCGTATCGCCCACGCTCCGGTCGTCAATAATGGCCTGCGAGATGCGGGCGTGAAAAACGTCAAAGTCCTCGTACTCGCGTTGAGTCAGGCTGAATTGGCGTTCGACGAGACATTGAAGAATAAATAACATGATTAACCTCCTGGGGTTGTTAAAGCGTCCCGGCAAAGGCCGAGTTGGCAATGAGAAAACCATCCACCGAGATTTCGGTCAGGGTTTTTCCGTTGGTGGTGTAGGTGTAAATGGCTTGGGGTGTGGTCATGCACACGATGATCACGCAGTCCTGGGTGGGATCGTAAACTTCGACAAGGGGGACGGCTGGATCGGCGTCTTCCTGGAGCGAGGCCAGGGGGTGATATTTGACATCGGCGCGGCCTGCGTGTTCTCCGGGTTCCTGGGGGAAGATGACCAGTGCGCCGCGTCCCTTTTCGTCGTGGGCGATTTGGGCGGCGAGGAGAAGGCGGTAGGCGTGGGGTTCGAGATAGGATTGGATGGACATGGTTCACTCCTGTTCGGCAACTGTTCGGTGATATCCATTTTGTGGCCAATGATTGTTCAGGGTCGCCTTCGGAATGTTCAGGATTTGACTGAGGGCGTTCTGTGAGGCCTCCGGCCATTGTTCATGGGCGGCGCGCACGCGTTCGGCGGCGTCCAGATCGGCGTTGAAGATTGTTCGGTATGCGGCCAACCGTGACACCTGCGTGTTCAGCCGTTCATACTCCGTGTTCAGGTGTTTCACCTGCGTGTTCAGGCTTGCGTTGTCCGTGTTCAATTCGGCATTCGCCGTGTTCAGTCGTTGGTTGTCTGTGTTCAGGCTTTGGTTGGTAGTGTTTAGATCGGTGTTGAGTTTGTTCGCCTGACGGAGTTGGTCGGTCACGTCGCGGAGTTTTTCGCGCAGGTCCCGTTCGGTGTCTGTCTGCTTCTGGACGGTGACGGGGTCGTTGCCGGTGATGCGGAGGGCGTGTTGGGCACGGACGGCGATAATGAGGGCACCGACCATAGAGAGCAGGCTGAGGGTGCCTGCGGCGATGACGTTGACGAGCGGGTTGCCACTGGCGGCATCGAGGCCGACGTTGACGACGAGAACGATGGCGATATAAAAAATGGCGGTGAAGAATGCCAGCCAAAATGGGCTACGCTGATCGGTTTTGCGGGTGAGGGAGGTGTTGTACTGGTAGAAGCTGACGGCGGTGTGGACGGCGGAGATGCCGAGGACTTCGACGGCGGCGGCGGAGGCAAAGCCGATCCACGGGTCGAAGCCGAGATGTTCGGTGGTGTTTTTGTAGGTGAGGTAGGCGGGGATGAGGGTGGCGAGGAGGGGGGAGTAGGCGGCGAGGACATCAATGCCTACGCCGTAGACCGCGTGGTTGATGTCCAGGGCACGCTGGAAGAAGTTGAGGAGTTTATCGTCGGGGGCGGGAGAGGTAGGTTTCATGGGGTGCTCCGCATAGGAATTTCTGTATGGTGGAGGAGATAGGTTTTCCCGGCCTGGGTGCAGGTCTCGTCACACCATACGTTGTGAGGGGAGACGGGATGCCCGCGTTTCCCGCACCCGGTGGCGAGGTGGGCACGGGTGGGGTGGCCATCGAGAAGGGTCCACTGGAAGGTGTCGAAGTGGATCAGGCGGGTACGTTGCGTCTGATAGAGCTTGTGTAGGTAGGTGGGGACATTGCCCCATTTCCAGCCCTGGAAGACCCGGCCCAGGCTGACCATTGAGTCGCTGTACAAATGCACGTGGGCATTGGATGGAAGCAGGGTGAAGCTGTTGAGGATGGCGTAGAGTTCGGTGAGGTTGTTGGTGATGGGGCCGCTTTGGGTGGTGGCAACGAGGACGCCGGAGTTTTCATAGGTGCGTTTGTCGTTTTCGGTGTAACAAAACGCCCAGGTTCCCCCCACGGATGAGGGGTTATGACCGATAACGCCGCCATCGGCGTAGATGTGGATGAGGTTATTCGTAGCATCGAGGGTGTTCATCATATCCATCCTTGCGCGTAGGCGATGCCATACAGAATACAGGCACCGATGAGGAGAAGCGCGGCGGTGAGACGCCAGTCTCCGTCGTGGAGGGGTTTTCCGCAGTGGGGGCAACGGTCGTTCATGGGGGGTTCCTTTAGTTCGATGACGGTAAATCGCCGGGCATGGAGATATTGACGGTTTCGGCGTTAGGCCACACGAGTTTACGATAACGGGCAAGTTCTTCGACGAAAAATCCAAGCGTGTCCGGGGAGAGGAAACGAACCGTCAGGGGAAACTCTTGTAGGCCAACGATGGTGAATTTCATGTGTACCTGGGTGGGGGCTTCTTTGGCGTGTTGATCGGGACACCAGGCGGCGATGTCGATGTTGTCGATAGATAAGCCGACGAAATCCAGGTTGGGGGTGGGACCGTAACGTTTCGCTTTTCCGCGTGGTTTTGGCATGACATACCTCTATATTTTGGTTTTATGGTTTTGGTTTTGGGGCGTATTGCTTAAAACCAATGGCTTCGAGGGGCGGTGGGGTAGGGGAGTGGTGATCCGCTCTAAAATTGCCGCCATGATGGACCGGTTCGCCCGTTCGGTGGCGAGGTGTTCCAACGCCTTCGCCGCGGTATCCGTCTGCTCCAGGTGCGTGCGGTGGTCGCTCGCAGGCGTCCCCTCTGCGAGCCGGTTCCCCTGCCCGGTCCGCGTATCTAGCAAATGGTGATCGGCCAGGGCGGGCGGGAGTGCGGTGAATCCATTCGGCAGGACGACCGGCAACGGCTGAGTCCGAAGTTCCCGCCACATCTGCGCGGCGAGGGCGAGGTTTTGCACACTGACTCTCGCTGACCAGGTGGCCATGGCCGCGCCGCTGGTGAGCACGACGAGCACGCCAAAAGCGGTCAGAGAGGCCCCCAGGCCAAAAACCATCCATGTCAGATACTGGCGGCGTGTGGCGGCGTGAGCATCTGCATTGGCGCGCGCCTGTTCGGCTAGATCGTTCATCGCGGCGGTATGCTCAATCGTCTCCTGTTGGAGGGCGTCCTGCGTCCGGGCGTCGGCAAAATCCTGCGGGGAGAAGCTCTTGCCGGTGAGGTAGACGGCGGAGCCAAAAAACACGATCAACAGCATCAGCACGCCCAGGGCGAGGTAGTGCCAGGGGTGGGGTTGGTTTTCGGTATGGAGTTCCATGTCATTCGCCTCCTGCCGGGGTGAGGGAGACGGAGACCTGCCCGCTGGCGTTCGTGATCCACGCCCGGTCGGGGGTGACCTCGCTGATCAGGGTCAACTTGTCCAATACGACCGCGGGGTCGGTCGTCGTCCACCCGGCCCCCTTGCCGGTTCCGTCGTACAAGCCGATGGCGCGGGCGATCAGCAGAGCTTTGGCGTGGAGCTTCGGGTCCAGGCCGCTTTTGCGTTTGGTGGTGTCCTGGCCGGTCAGGTGGCGAAAGGCGAGTTCGTGCAGGGCGAGGTGCGCCTGATATCCGCTCACGTCCGGGGGTTTGGCGAGGCGAGCTGTCATTTCGGCGATCTCCGCCTGTGCTTTCTCGAACTCCTGGCGTAATAGGGCATCCTCCTGGCGAATCGGGCGCTCGACCATGCGAATCGTCCAGTATGCTCCGGCCAGGCCCCCGGACAGGGCAGAGAGGGTGATCACCGCGAGAAACATATCGAGCGGATGTACGGGCAGGCCTGCTCTCAGCAGGAGCATGGCCAACGCTCCCAGCGCGGCCAGAGCACACACCCCAACGGCCAACGCAACCCGGGCGAAGTATCCAGGCGGGGTCAGCGGCGCGGGGGCATCCACAGGTTGCACGGGGGCGGTCGCACGTGCGGGATTTGGGATAGGGCGAACAATTGTTTTTTGCATAAGTTTTCCTGTACAATTACATAGCCGCTACGTTTTCCTAGCGGTGCCCTGGTCGGTTACGAGCCATGCCCAGGGCTTTTTTGTTTAACTCTCCGGGTGGGGTGGATGCCTTCCACATCCACCCCACCTTTTCAGGAGTTCACGGTGACTGAAACCTTCAACGATGTACTCATCGTCATCACCGCTAGGGCCACCGGCAGGGGTTGAACCTGCAACCTGCTCATTACGAATGAGCCGCTCTCCCATTGAGCTACGGTGGCGGGGGCTAGTTGAGAATGCGTCCACGGATAGAAAGCAGGTCGTGGATCCGTGTGCGTAGCTCATCGGGGGTCATCACCACCAGGCCAGGCCAGATGGCGGGGTCGTCGGGGGTGAGGTAGGCGATGTCGATGGTGAGGTCAACGGCGTAGAGATGCCCTTTTTCGACAAGGTCGGCCATGTGCTCATGGTACAAGCGGACTTTGGCAAGCCCCTGGTGGTCGGGGAAAAACTGGGCGGTGATGATTTTCTGCATCAGAACGGCATGGTGGATGAGCCACGGGTCGGCGGTTAGGGGAAGACTGCGGGAGGGAGGGTCCCGGTCGAACCATGCGGCGTCCATCTCAGGCCTCGCCCTCGACCGAGCGCAAAACTAAGGCATCGCCTTGCCAAACGACTTCTTGTAAGCCGCGGGCTGAGTGGACGAAGCGTTCGCGGGGTTGGACCCGCTTCTCTCTCAACAAGGCCTTCATCTCGATGCGGGGAATGACCGTACCGGTGGCGACGCTTTTGTAGGTGATGCCGGGACGTTCGCCGCCCCCTTCGCCGTCGCCATGCCCATTTTGGGAAGCGGGGGGGAGCACTACGGGCGGGGGCAGGGGTACGGTCGAGAAAACAACTTCGATCCACAGGTCGAAGGTTTCGGCGTTTTCGGTGGGGGCGAGATACGCCTGCCAGGTGCGCGGCGGGGTAAGCGTCTCACCTCTCGTTTTGGAGAATTTGAGTAGGGACATCCGCGCGGCCTCCGCCGTCTTTTTATCCGACATCGCGATCTGCAACACCCCGTCCTGGGGCTTCATGGCTACGGCTTCTTCGTAGAGCCAGAGATATTTCATTTGATTTCCGGTGCGAATTTTGATTTGGGGCGGGATCGTCGTTGCCTTACGGATGACGACGCCCGCGGGGATAGGGGTATTCATAAAAACTCCTGTGGGGAAATAATGTAGGTCAGTCCAATTGCCGAAACCCATTACGAGCTCGGCTTGAGCGAAATAAAAAACCCTCGCTCTTTCTCGTACCCGAGGAAGCTGGCCCATCCGTCGAGGTAGCGCATTTCAATGGGGGTAGCGATGGATGCGGTGATGAGTTTGTAGTTTTGTTCTTGAAGCCAGGCGACGACAATGTTGTAGGCGTCGATGGCTCGTTGTTTGCGCTGTTCGGCGTCGGGGGAGAAAAGCGTGTCGCCGTTGATGTAGGTGACACTTCCGACGGGGATCCTGCAGTAGTGAACCGTGTCGTGTTCAGGTTGCTGGCAGAGTATGATCAGACGGTCGGTGCGATAGCTATGCGGTTGAGTTGAGCCAGGGTCGGTGATGAGCATGGTGTATAGGTAGTTGGACCGGTCGGTTTGTTTGAGGAGGTCTTCGAGGGTTGAGTAGCCGAGGTGGATGGTCATGTAAGCTCCTTGGGGACAGCCCTATTTAGGGCCTGGGGGTTGCAGATCGGGCACAACTTCGGGCCATCGTGCCGATCCTTCAGCCGCCGTTCGTAGTCCCGTCCGCCGCGCCACGTCCGGGCGAGGATCATCTGGATGCCGCGCTCGAAGGCGACTTCAGGGAGCCTGGCGTGCGATTGGCCGGTTTGGTGTTGGTGGAGGCGGGTCCCCAGGTCGTCGGTGTAACCGAGATAGTGTTGGGTGGTGTGGGCGGGGCTAATGGGGCTGGCGAAATGGAGCAGGTAGACAGTGCCCATGATATAATCCTTACATCTTCGAAGGCTTGGCGGCCTTTCAAAAACGGTCCTGTTTGCCCAGGGCCGTTTTGCGTTAAGGGACACTTTCGCGACACCGGCAGGCCGGATCGGGTAAAGTGGAGGGGCGGGAGTGCCGGGCGGGAGTGGCCGGGCAGGTCGTCAGAACGTCCGTTGAGTGGGGGGGTTCTCCC
>WBZL01001106.1_pt1 | contig 29042 bp, 30 predicted proteins | sample 5204291 | NCBI WGS metagenome assembly WBZL01 (sample SAMN12344345, study PRJNA552823) | activated sludge metagenome | biome: Activated sludge suspended growth; feature: Nitrification reactor; material: Wastewater; isolation source: activated sludge from nitrification reactor of wastewater...
GAGCAAGAAAAAGATTTGGGTTTGGAAGGCGTAGCGGCTGCGGTCGCCGTAAAAGTTTGCCAGAAACGGGTTTTCTTCAAACACTTCCAGCAAAATAGACGCATTGAACCGAGGCTGTAGCAGCCGTGCTAGCGTCGTCTTCCCCACGCCAATCACGCCTTCAATGGCGATATATTTATGCAAGCTGTTGTTTTCACTCATGATTGACAAACGGGTTTATTGCAATCACACCATCGTATGATTGGCCGTGATTCAAATCTTCGGTTAATAGCATATGGCAGCCCAATCTGGATGCAGAAGATAAAATAAGGGCGTCCCAGAAAGAAATTCTATATTTGTTTTGTAGGTCAATCGCCTTAGTAATATCTTGAACGGCAATTAGGTGAAGTGTCCATTTACCTAACTCGGCAACAATGTCGCTCGCTTCTTGGTAAGGGAGCGGGACAGGTATTTTACGGGTTACTGTTACATAAAATTCTTGCAGAACTTGAGTACTCAAACAACCTAAACGATTTTCCCATAGCGTTTTTACGAGCGTGTTGGCAATCTTGTGTTTGGAGCCAGTTGAATAATCAAAAGCGTAGACAAGAATGTTCGTATCTACAAATTGCCTTTCTTCATCGCTCATATAGTTCATCTCTTGACCATGTAATCTTGCCTTTTATGCCAAAATCATACGGCTGGTTCAGGCGTTGTATTTGCCTTTGTTTGGCTAATTCGTAGTCATCTTCTTTGGCAACAATTTCTTCTAGGGCGTCAGACAAGAGTTTTGAAAGCGAAATTTCTCGTTGCACAGCAACGATCTTTGCTTTTTGCAAAATGTCCTTAGGGATTGAGAGAGTAATATTTTGTCTTTGCATGAAGGCCTCCACGTAAACAAGTGTAACACGTATTCGCGTGAATTCCAACTACTTGTAATTATAAAACCCGCGCCCGGTTTTGCGCCCCAAACGGCCGCTTTCGACCATACGCTGCTGGATGAAGTGGGGGCGGTAGCGGGGTTCCTGGAAGTAGGCGTTGTAGGTGGATTGGGTAACGGCGAGGTTGACATCGCAGCCGATGAGGTCAATGAGGCGGAAGGGGCCCATACGGAAGCCAAGCGATTCGATGAGCTTGTCAATGGTGGCAACGTCGGCAATGCCTTCGCCCAACATGCGGAACGCTTCGCCGTAGAAGGGGCGGGCGACGCGGTTGACGATGAAGGCGGGGGTGTCCTGGCAAAAAACGGCCGTTTTTCCCATTCTTTCCACATAAGCGGCGGCAGAAACGGCCGTTTCCTCACTCGTATCATCCGTCTGCACCACCTCCACCAGCTTCATGATGTGCGCCGGGTTGAAAAAGTGCAGTCCAAGCACCCGATCCGGCCGCCGGGTGGCGGCGGCAATGGCGCTAATGCTCAGGCTGGAGGTGTTGCTGGCAAAAATGGTATGGTCGGGCGCATGGGCATCCAGTTCGGCAAAGATTTGGCGTTTCAAATCCAGCTTCTCCGGCGCGGCCTCAACCACCAGGTCGGCCTGGGCGGCGGTGGCAAGGGAGGTGGTGGTGAAAACGGCCGTTTTTGCCCACGCCGCCAACGCCCCATCCGTCTTCCCCCGCGCCACCCCCTGGTCAATCGAGGCAAACATCTCCCCGATGGCCTTATCCAGCAGCCCCTGCTCAATATCAAACAGCACAACTTCATACCCCGCCAGCACCGATGCCTGGGCAATCCCGCGCCCCATCGTGCCTGATCCCAAAACAGCAATTTTGTTCATAAGTAAAAAAGAGAGTAGCGATTGGAGATTGGAGATTGATGAAGGTTCACAATCTCCAATCTCCAATCGCTAATTACCCTTATATTCCGGTGTCCGTTTCTCCAAAAATGCCTGCACCCCTTCCTTAAAATCGTGGGTTTTGCCCGCAATTTCTTGCAGTTGTGCTTCATATTCTAACGCCTCGTCCAACGACATGCCGATGCTTTTGTACATGGCCCGCTTTGCCAGTCCATACGCCTTCGTGGCTCCATTGGCAAACCGCTCCGCCCAGGCCGTCGTCACTTCGCCAAGCTGGTCGTGTGGCACCACCTGGTTGACCATGCCCCACGCCAATGCTTTGTCGGCCGACAGCCGGTCGGCCGTAATCGCCAGCTCATAGGCGCGGCCATAGCCGATGAGGCGGGGCAAAAACCAGTTGGTGCCGCTGTCTGGCACCAGCCCCACGCGGCTAAAGGCCAGCACAAAGCTCGCTTTATCGGAAACGATGCGAATGTCGCAGGCCAGCGCCACGCCGCACCCCGCCCCCGCCGCCACCCCGTTGATCATGCCAATGACCGGCTTTTCCAGCCGCACCATCTGCTTGATGAGCTGGTGGTAGCCGTGGCGTAAGTGGTCGCCAATGGAGAAGCTGTCGCCGCGCTCCTGCGTGTCGGCCAAATCCTGCCCGGAGCAGAAGCCGCGCCCGCTGCCGGTCAGCACCACACAGCGCACCGCCGCGTCACGGCCCGCCTGTTTGAAGGCGTTGGTGGCTTCTTCAATCATTAAATCATTAAACGCATTGAGCGTTTCCGGCCGATTGAGCGTGATTGTCGCCACGCCGTTGCTTACGTTGTAAAGAATGGTTTGATAACTCATGGTTTTGCGTAATCAGTAAACAGTAATCAGTAAACAGTCTGCCCACTGATTACCGATTACTGATCACTACCGATCATCAACGTCATAATATCAGCCGCGTGCGCCTGGGCATCGGCACCGACGGCACCCATTTCGGGGGAGCGCATGGCGGCTTTGAAGGTGTTGGCATCGCCAAAATCCATGACGGCCATCAAATAGAAGCCGTCGCCCGCCAGGGTGCGGGTGAATTTGGTGATGGTGGCACTTTGTAGCCCGTTGATTGTGTGAACCAGGGGAACGTGTTGGTTAAAGTACCATTCGTCAAAGGCGGCGGCATCGGCCGGCTGGGAATAGAGGGCGATTAGCTTCATGAGTCTCCTGGGAGGAGAGATTAGGGATTGGAGAGTGGAGATTTGGTTGGTCTCCAATCTCCAATCTCCAATCTCCAATCTCTACAATGGCTTAAACTGTTCAAATGGCTCCTGACAGTCGTGACAATAATAAATGGCGCGGCAAAGGGTGGGGCCAAAGCTGTTTTTGAGGCTGGTGTTGCGGCTGTCGCAGCGGGGGCAGGGAGCAATATCGTGGAAAATGATGTCAAGCTTGCCGCCGTGCATAGGCGGAGGGGCAAGGCCAAACGCTTTGAGCTTGGCGCGGGCTGCGACGGTTATCCAGTCGGTTGACCAGGGCGGGGCAAGGACGATGTTGACGGTAATGTGGGGGAGGGGGATGTTGAGGGTGGTAGAAACGGCCGTTTTTATCTCCCGTTGCATCACACCCAACGCCGGGCATCCAGAAAACGTGGGGGTCATCGTCACCGTCACTCGGTCATCGTCTAGCTCCACATCCCGAATGATGCCCATCTCCACCAGCGACACCACCGGAATCTCCGGGTCTTTTACCATTTCCAGCACTTCCCAAACCATCTTGGTTGTTATTGTTTGCATTGCCTTGCCTTTTAGGCGAAAGGGCGTATTGCATACACCCCTACCACTCCGCGCCAGGGTCTTGCCGCGCCACCTCCTGCATCTCTTGCAGCAGCGGTGCCAAATATTTGGAATGCTGTTGGCGGCTGGTGGCAATTGGCTCCAGCGTGTCTGGCACCTGCAGCCCAGCCTGGTGCAAAAACGGCAGCACGACATCCAGCCATTGCTGCTTAAGCTGGTCGGCATCTGGCAAAATGTGGCTGGCAACCAGGGCTGGTTCCTCTGGCAAAGGCACAAACATTTGCAGGGCAAACGGCCACAGCGTAGTCAATGCCTTTTGCGTGCGGCGATGGCTTTCATCGGTGCCAAGCCCCAGCCGCCGAACCCAGGCACTGCTATGACGCACATGGTACAGTTCCTCACGGCGCACCTTGGCGGCGGCATTGGCAAGCGGCTGGTAGTTGCTTTCTGTCAGTGCCGTCAAGCGCAGCATTTCGGCCACGTCAAACAAATATTGGCGCATTAGCGTAAACGCCCAATCGCCATTGGGCAGCTCCACCATCTGGATGTTGTAATAGGCGGTCGGGTCGCGGAAAAAAACAAGCTGGTTGGCATCTTCACCCGTCAATTCATGCAGCAGCCCATACCAGACTGAAGCGTGGCCTAGCTCGTCTTGGGCTAGATTTGCCAGGGCGATGTCTTCCTCCAAAATGGGGGCGTGGCCTGTCCACTCCGAATCGCGGTGCGCCAGCAAAATTTCGTCGTCGGCCATTGCCAGCAGTTGGGCGGCAAGGGCGTGTTTTGTTTGTAATTCCATCTTTTGGTAATCGGTAATCGGTAACCAGTCATCAGTAATCAGTGTATGCAACCGATTACTGATTACCGGCTACTGATTACTGCTATGCTTGGCCTTGCGAATGGCGGTGAAGGTGCGGTAGGCGGACGGCTGACGGTAGATTTTGTCGTAGGCAGGGGCAAAGAGGGAGTCTATGTCGTCGTCGTCGGTACTGGTGATGGCGGCGTTGGGAACGACCCACCAGACAAACACGTCTTCGCTGCTGCCAAAGGTGTCAATGGCTTGTCGCAGGGCGTGTTGGGGAGAAACGGCCGTTATTTCCCCCACATGCCCCACATACACCATCGCCCGCCGCTGCGACGTTTTCTGAAAAATCTGGTACGGTTGTGGTTCGCCCATGTCGGTACCATCCTCTTCATCATCGGCCAGCTCTTCAGATGTTCGCATCAAAATGGCACTGTGGGGAACCACCCACAGCGTATGGCACGCCGGCCGCCGGACAAACACCGTTCGCGCATTCAAAATTGCCATTTCGGCATCGGCGGCATGAACGGCACCTACGCTTTGAAACGGCCGTTCCGCCTTCTCCTGCATAAACACTTCATACAGCGGCCATTGTGTATCGCGCCGTCCGATCTTGTTCATGCCATCACCCGTTCCGGCCGGGCAGCAAAGGCTTCCATTGCCGCACGCACCCAACGGCCGTTTTCATGCGCTTCTTGCCGGGCGGCCAGCCGTTCGGCGTTGCATGGGCCATCGCCTTTGACCACCCGCCAAAATTCATCCCAATCAATGGGGCCGGTTATCCAGTTGCCGCTGGCTTCGTCAAAATGGAGGTCGGGGTCGGGGAGGGTGAGATTAACGGCCGTTAAATCCGTCACCATCTCATTGATAAACTCCTGCCGCAGCTCATCGTTGGTCTTTGTCTTGATACCCCACTTGATCAGCACCGCCGAGTTGGGCGAATCTGAATCATGCGGCCCAAACATCATCAGCGTCGGCCACCACCAGCGGTTAATCGAATCCTGCACCATCTGCCGCTGGAATGGTGTTCCCTGGGCATATTGGATCACCATCTCCTTGCCCTGCTTGTGGTGAAACGTCTCCTCGGCGCAAATCCGCACCATTGCCCGCGAGTAGGGGCCATACGATGCCTGCGCCAGCATGGTCTGGTTTTTAATCGCCGCTCCGTCCACCAGCCAGCCAATCACCCCAATATCGGCCCAGTTGAGCGTGGGATAGTTGAAAATAGACGAATATTTGGCGCGGCCGGCCAGCAGTGCGTCCAGCATTTCCTCGCGGCTAATCCCCAGCGACTCGGCAGCGTGATATAAATATTGCCCATGTCCCCCTTCGTCCTGCACCTTGGAGATAAGCACCATTTTGCGCCGCAAATTGGGGGCGCGGGTAATCCATGCCCCTTCGGGCAGCATCCCCACAACCTCGCTGTGGGCGTGCTGCGAAATCATACGAATAAGCTGCCGCCGGTATTCGGCCGGCATCCAGTCACCCGGCTCAATCTTCTCCCCCCGCGCAATCCGCGCCTCAAACTCGGCCAACTGTTCCTCGTGAGTAAGCGTTTTATCCATAGATTGTTTCCCTTTCTGCCCCCATCAGATGCTCGCCTAACGTCATTGACTCTTCTACAAGGACTGTAACCAGCAAGAGAGCATCTTCCGGTAAATCAATATTGTCTAAGAGTTTTATTTTACCTTTATGAACGGTTGCTTTAAGCGTTGGATAGATCATGGTTGCCTCACTCAAAAATATTTAGCAACTCTATTTTAACACACGATTGTCAAATACTCGCTTGAGTTTGCCGCCTTCGCTGCGGGGGGCTTCGCCGGGGGCAAGGAGCGAGACCTGGACATTGATCCCCAGTGCTTCACGCAGGGCGTGGTGGATGGTTTGCTTGAGGTCGTTGGTTTCAGAAACGGCCGTTTCCGCATGACCCCCAAACACATCCGCCCCCACCTCCCGGAAAAACCGCTCCGTCACTTCCACCTGCACCTCAATATGGTCCAAATGCTCCTCCCGCGAGACGTTGATGCGGTAGTGGGGGGAAACGTGCGTCAGCCCCATCAGTGCCGCCTCAATTTGTGAGGGGAAGACGTTGACCCCGCGAATGATCAGCATGTCGTCGGTACGGCCAACGATGCGGCTCATGCGGGCGTGGGTGCGGCCGCAAATGCACTTTTCCCGGTTGAGCGAGGCCAAATCGCCGGTGCGATAGCGCAGCAGCGGCATCGCTTTTTTGGTTAGCGTAGTAAAAACGAGTTCGCCGATTTCGCCGTCAGGAACGGCCGTTTCTGTCACCGGATCCAGTACCTCCACCAAAAAATGATCCTCAAACACATGCGCCCCGTCCTTCGCCTCCACACACTCATTCGATACCCCAGGGCCAATAATCTCACTCAGCCCATAGATGTTGACGGCATGAACCTTCAGCTTCGCCTCCAGCTCCTGCCGCATCCCCTCCGTCCACGGCTCTGCCCCCAAAATAAAGACACGCACCGCCAAATCATCGGGGTCAATCCCTTGCTCCAGCAGCGCGTCCGCCAGCGTCAGCGCATAGGACGGGGTGCAGGCCATGATTTGGGGGCCAAAATCTTGCAGTAGCATAATTTGCCGCGCCGTATTGCCACCCGAAACGGGAATGACGGTCAGCCCCAGCTTCTCCGCTCCATAGTGCATCCCCAACCCACCCGTAAACAGCCCATACCCATACGCATTTTGGAACATTTCGCCCGGCTGCGCCCCGCTCAGAGCAAAACAGCGAGCCACCACCTCCGCCCAAATGTCAATGTCCTCTTGCGTATAGCCCACCACCGTCGGCTTGCCCGTTGTCCCCGAAGAGGCGTGGGTGCGGCTCACTTCGCTCAAAGGTACGGCAAACAGACCAAATGGGTAGTTGTCGCGTAAATCTGACTTTTTTGTGAAGGGAAGGCGGGGTAAATCTTCTAAACCACGCACATCTGCCGGTAAGATGCCGGCCGCATCCATAGATTTCGTGTAGAACGGCACACGCTCGTACAAATATGCCACTAGCTCGTGCAGCCGCTGGCTTTGCAGTGCCTCAATGTCGGGGCGGGGCATGGTTTCCATTGCTTCATTCCAAATCATGTGCGTCTCTCCTCGTGCTTGGTGGGTTGTCTCTGCTTGTTGGCGAGATTATAGAAGAAACGGCCGTTTTCGTCTAAACCCCCTGCAAAAGCAACCGGCACAGGGTAGCCAACCGCATTGTCCCGCGAACCATTCGATAATTGTCTAATGCACAGTTACGATGAATCAGATAGACTACCTTCAGCACAATGCCTTTTCACAGGCATAGAGCAACATTTTTGCACAATTGAAGATGAAAGATTGGAGGCCGATCAATCTCTAATCTCCAATCTCCCCATTCAAACTTGGAGGTTCTGTCTAATGACACAATACGCTTATTTCAACGGTTCTATTGTCCCCATGGCCGAGGCCAATGTGAGCATTGCCTGCAACACCTTGCACTACGGCACTGGCTGCTTTGGTGGCCTGCGTGGCTATTGGAACGAAGAAAAAGAGACGCTATATACCTTTCGCCTGGTTGACCATTACAAACGCTTTCTCAACAGTGCCAAGCTGCTCATGTGCAACTTCGACTACACCCCTGAAGAGTTGCGCGACATCACGCTGGAGCTTTTGGCGCGGGAAGGATGGCGGGAAAACGTCTATATTCGCCCACTTGCCTACAAAGATGATGGCATTTATCGTGTTTGGCTGCACGATGGCAACGACAAGGTAGCCATTTTTAGCCAGCCCGTTGGCTCCTATTTGGGTGAAAAGATGCTCAAGGTCTGTGTAAGTGCCTGGCGGCGGGTGGACGACACCGCCATTCCGGCACGGGGCAAGATTAGCGGTGCTTATGTCAACAGTGCCTTGATCAAAAGCGATGCTGTTCTGAGTGGTTTTGACGAAGCCGTTGTTCTCAATCAGGACGGACACGTCTCCGAAGGGAGTGCCGCTAACTTTATGATGGTGCGTGATGGGGTGCTGATTACGCCGCCCATCACCAGCAATTTGCTGGAAGGCATTACCCGCCGCTCCATTTTGTATTTGGCGCAAGAAGAGCTGGGACTTGAGGTTGAGGAGCGTGAGATTGACCGCACCGAGCTGTATATTGCCGAAGAGGCGTTTTTCTGCGGCACCGGGGCGCAAGTGTCGCCCATTGGCTCCATTGACCACCGCACGGTGGGGGATGGACAGCTTGGCTCTGTAACAGAACAAATACGCGATCTCTATTTTGATGTAGTTTATGGTCGCAATGAAAAATATATGCACTGGTTGTCGCCGGTGCCACAAATGGAAATGGCCTAATGCAGCCTGGTAGCGCGATTTGGAAAATCGCGCTACTTGACGTGGGTGGCGCGAATGCTTACAATATGACTAATGTTAGTTAATTTAAGTATAAACTGATTGTTGTGGACGGGTCTCTTGGGAATTAACAATTTATTTGGGTAAAAAACAATGTCATTTCGGCGAGTCTTCGAGGAGAAATCCCGCTCACCTGGCCGTTGCCAACGGGATTTCTCGGAGGACCTCGAAATGACATGTTTACCCGTTTATTTTGTTAACCGCCAACAGACCCGTCCCTGATCACCCACCTGATGCGAAACCCACGTGAAAGAGTGTTGCCGATCTCGGAACGGCCGTTACCCGACACCCCAGCCTGGCTCCACGAAGCCAGCTTCCTCATTGAAGCTGGCGTTCGTAGTGCCAAAACCGAAAACACCTACCGCAGCGGCCTGCGGCTGTTTGCCGACTGGTTACAGCATTTCGGCCATGTTGGCTATAGCAAAGAGGAAGAATGGCCGTTGTCGCCGGAGAAGCTAACAACGGCCGTTCTTCTCACCTACCGCAACTGGCTCTTTGCCAACCGTTCCCGCTCCACCGTCACCACCTACATGGCCTCCGTCACCGGCTACCTCAACTTTCTCGACGGCATTGACCAGCTTCCCCCTGCCGTGCAGCTTGGCAAGCTCCAGCGGCAAATGGCGCGGCGGCAAGTGGAGCGTAACCAGGCAGAAACGGTCATTGACCTCGACCTCGTGCGCCAGCAAATCCCCCGCATCGTCACCTACTACAACGAACTCCCCCTGCCCCCCGAAAACGACCGCTACAACCGGCGGCTGTCGCTGCTGCGCGACCGCGCCATCGTTGCCGTGCTGTACTCCACTGCCGCCCGCATCTCCGAAGTCGTGGCCCTCAACCGCGCCAACATGGATCATGGCAACGCCCACTATGCCACCATCACCGGCAAAGGCTCTAAACCGCGCACCATCCACATCCGCGACTACGCCCGCGATGCGATTCGCGCCTATCTGAACGAGCGGCGGGATGCAAATCCTGCCCTTTTTGTCTCCCACAGCCAAAACTCACGCAGTGCCCGGCTATCCATCACCTCCGTCCACAATGTTGTTAAAAAGGCGGTGAAGGCACTGCACCTGCACCGCAGCATTTCGGCGCACGATTTTCGCCATTACCGCGCCACACATCTCCTGCGCGAAGGGATGCCGCTGGAAGTGGTGCAGGAATATTTGGGTCATTCTGACGTTTCGACCACGCGCAACATCTATGCCCCGGTGCTGGGGGTGCATGTGGTCAGTGAATGGCTGGACAATGTGGACATTGCCCCGGAAGCGGCGGCGGATTTGGTGGAGGGGGAAAAATAGGACGCGGACAAACGCGGACGAACGCGGATTTTGGCCTAACCCCTGCCTCTCTGTGAACCTCTGTGCCTCCTCTGTGTCGCTCTGTGAACCGGTTTGCTACACAACCCTGAATGAATTATTGCTGAAAAACAGCCTACGATAGATATACGGCCTCTGTTCACCCCAGGCTGGTGACTCTACAATTTGCTGGCGTTGATTTATTTCTCAAGATGGAGATAAGGACAGATGCCAAGAGTCGTACGTATAGCTTGTTTGTTGTTGCTGCTGGCCGCTTGCCAGAATGTGCCGCCGCAAGAGCCGGATACGCCCATTGCGCCAACGGCCGTTTCCCACATCACCACCCCCATTTCCGCCTCCCCCACCCCACTGCCAGCCCCGCCCACGCCCACGGCTGTGGCAACTGAGGCACCAAAGGAAGAAACGGCCGTTTCCCCCAACGCCATTCACCCCGAAACCATCAGAACCACATTGGAAGCCCTTGCCACCCTGTTTGAAACGACCCACTCCACCCAATCGGGCTGGCTCTATCGGCAGGAAACAGTCTACTTTCACGTTTTCCCGAATAGCAAGGCCACCATTGTCGGCTATCGCAACCTGGACGATACCTGGGTGTCGGAATATTGGCAGGAAATTGGCGCAGATGGCATCATCCGCCGCCAAATTACCCACGTTTACGACACTGACGGCGGGCTTTGGGAGCGAAGCGCGGTTTTGGGAGACAAAAGCGTGCGGGTGCTGCCGCTGCAAGGGGTTGACGACCGCATTTTGACTCTTTTGGAGCCGCCTTCATACCGCGCTGCCGCACGGGATACGTTGACGATCCTGGGCTGGGCAGAAAGTGCAGGGGATGAAGTAAGGGCTTGGGAGGAAAACGGCCGTTTTATCCTCGAAATTACCACCCGCTACGATCCACCCCTTGCCGCCGAGACCAATAGTACAGGGCTGACGCTGAGTGGCGGAAGACGACAAGATGTTTTTGATATGGCAACGGGAGAGGCTATCGAATATCGGCAATGGGTGATTGATGAACAGGGCGAGGAAATCTTATCGGAGGAGGCGTTGGTGGCAGAAACGGCCGTTCTCCCCACCCTCCCATCCCTCGCCGCCCAAACCCTGCTCGACGCAAACAACTTGTTGGCGATTGGAGATTAGAGATTGCCAACCTTCAGCAATCTCCAATCTCCAATCTCTCATTTAACCTTCCAACTTCACCAGCGACCAGTCATCAATAAACCAACTGTTGTTATTGTTGATATAGCGGTTGCGGAAAGCCGCCCCCAGCCGCACCGTCGTCGGCGCATCCAGCTTAAACTCATAGGTGGTGGTGTTGCGCGTGGCAACATTGGTACCAGCCCAATTCGTTCCGCCGTTGTTGTAAATAACACGCACCTCAGCCGCCTGCGGGTCGGTGTTCCACACCTTTTGGTTGCCGTTGTAATCCAGCACCGTATCGGGGAAGTAGCGCACGGTGAAGCGGTAGCTACCGGCCGGCAGGGCAATATCAGTGAAAATGCCAAAGCTAGTTGGCCCATGCCCCTTAAACGCCTTAATGGTTTTGTTGCCATTAAAGACAAACTGGGCGCGTTCGGCATCGGGCAAGTCGGCCGTGGTAATAACCCGAATTTCAGGGCGCAGGAACAGATCATTGGGGTCATCAGTGAAGGGGTTGGGGCCTTCGTCGGTAAAAGCTGACCAGTGAATGGGCAGTTGAAGCTCGTTGATGCCGTTGAAGAAATACCAATCTTCTTCAAAGGAGGGGTTGGGCAGCAGGTTTTGCCCCACAGCGGGAGCTGGGGGTGCGTCAGGAACGGCCGTTGGCGGAGCTGAAGCCACGCTTGTGGGTGCGGCAACCAGCGTTCCATCCCAGCCGGGGATGATCAATTCTTGCCCGGAGCGTAAAAAGTTTTGGTCATTTAAGCCATTGGCCGCCATGATGTCGCTAACGGCCACGCCGGTGCGGAAGGCGATTGAAGCCAGTGTGTCGCCAGATTCAACTGTGTAGGTGCTGCCGCCGGAAACGGCCGTTGGTTCTGGCGTAGATGTTGGTTCGGCTACAGCTTCCGTTGGCACTTCGGTTGGGGTCACAACCACTTCCACCACCCGCGTCACTTCCTGCGGCACGACCACTGTCACCTCTACAGGTGCTTCTACCGTTACCACCTGCGCCACCTCTACAGTGACCGGTACTTCCTGATTAACAATGCGCGTTACCTCTACTGTTTGCGGTTCGCTGCTGCATCCAATTGCCAGCAGCCCCACGACAACCAATACCACCAAATAGATTGGCCGCCCCCATAAATTCCACATTCTTTTATTCACGTTTTTGTACAAACTTCCTTTTTCTTTCCTGCAAATTTTTGCGATTACCAAAGGCCACACGCCTAAGGCAAACAGCTAATCGTCTATTGTATCCACATCTGTCGCCAATGCCTAAACCGGCATTTATGATGCGCCGGTAGCCTTGGGCGTGTCCGGGTCGCTGCTCCATTCGCTCCAGGAACCGACGTACAAACGGCCGTTTCCCACCCCCGCATGAGCCAAAGCCAACAAATTGGCGCAGGCACTCACGCCAGAGCCGCAGTAAAAGACCGCCTCGTCTGCCGGTGTGTCGCCCAATAGGTCGCCAAACTGCGCTGCAAGCTGCGCCGGAGCCAAATATCTCCCTTCCTGCCAGTTTTGCTGATAGAAAAAGTTGACCGCACCGGGAACATGCCCGGCAACAGCGTCAATTGGCTCGATTTCACCCCGGTAACGGTCGGGGGCGCGGGAATCAACCAGCAGCGGGGCGTGGAGAACATCGGCTTTGACCACAACCCAATCGTGGCGAGGTGTGCCGGTAAAAACGGCCGTTTTTCCCCCCACTCCCTCCCCCATCTGTTCCGGCAGTCCCGCCGCTTGCCACGCCGGGAACCCCCCTTCCAGCACCGCCGCCGCTTCATGCCCCATATAGCGCAGCATCCACCAGAGGCGGGAGGCGACCATGCCGTTGGCATCATCATAGGCCACAACCTGTGTTTGGTTGCTGATGCCTAAACGGCAAAATAGCTGCACCAACGCTTCGGGCGTGGGCAGCGGGTGGCGGCCAGCATCCGTCACGGGTGGACCGCTGAGGTCATGGTCAAGGTGGGCGTAAATCGCGCCGGGGATGTGGCCGGACAGGTAGTTGCGGCGACCAAGTTCGGTATCGGCCAGGCTAAAGCGGCAATCAACGATGACCCAATCGGGGTCATGCAGGTGGTTGGCGACAGTTTGGCTGTCAATCAGGGTTGTGTACATATGTTTCCTTCCTCATCTTGGGAGAGCAAGAGGTTGGAGATTGGAGATTCGTCAAATCTCCAATCTTTAATCCCCAATCTCTCAATTTTTAGAGCAATGATAGCGGGAGAACGGCCGTTTGTACAAACTCAGGCCATGCGTTGTTCGCGGGGGATTTGCAGCCTGGCGTTGACAAATTCGGGGTGGGTGAGGTTTAGTCCCTGCGCCAGCAGGCGAATTTGCTCCATTTCTTCATATCCCACAGAGCCATCGGCAGCCGCCACGGCAAAGAGAATATCAAGAAAACGAACGCGCTCCTCGCGGTTAGTCACCTGGGCAAACTGACGCATCATGCGGTAGGGATCAAGCGCGGCGGTAACAGCCATCAGGGAGACTTCGGTGACAAAAACGGCCGTTTTTCTGTCCACCCCCCAAAAATCTTCTAATGCGACCACAACCGCATCATATTCGCGCTCATCCACCTTGCGGTCGGTATGTGCCACCTTCGCCAGCAGCCCTCCAGCCAAACTCAGTTTCCGCAGCTCTTGATCAGGAATGTTTAGCTGGGTTTCTTCCATGTTTAGCCGCTGGCAAACGGCGTAATAGACGCGGTTTTTGATAAAGTCATCAAAATATTGTTCGCGGTTGGGGGCATGAGCCACGGCGGCAGTCCGGCGGCGCACGGCTTCGCTGACCAACCAGCTAAATTGGGAGAAAAAGTTTAGCTCCACGCTTTCGATAGCATCCCGGATTTCCTGAAAAACGGCCGTTTCTTCCGGCGTCACCACCCCATCGGCCAAAATCATGTTTTCAATGGCTCGCACCGCCAGTGCCTTGTCCGCCGGATGCCGCAGCACCCCTTGCAACTCCACCACCAGCCGCTGGCGCTCCTCTTCCCCCACCGGCGTTAGCATATACAGCTCCAACAGTTGCCAATCTTGCTCATTAAGCCGCACCCCCTGCTCCTGCCCCACCTGTGGCAAATAAAACAGCAGGTCGCGCACACTATCAATCTCCTCGTCGCTCACGCGGCCATCGGCCCAGGCGGCGGCAATGACAACTTTCCCCAGCGTTAAAATTAAACCATGACTATCCATTACACCACTCTCCAATACAAGGTTGATACGTGCAAGTAGCAGGTGGCAAGTTACACGTCTGGTCGGCAAACAAGACTTGCAACTTGTTACTTGCCACTTTGTCACATTTTCTGCACAGTATATGCGGAAAAAACGGCCGTTTTACCCGTTTCTTATCAGACGCCTAAAAAAAGGTGGCGACACTGGGAAACAAGTCCCCCATTAAACGTTGATGTTGATGGCACTGCCGGATTCATAGCGACGGAGGCCGAAGGAAAAAACGGCCGTTGCGATGAGCCACAGCAGCAGCACAAACCCCGCCAGCCCCAGCAGCAGCACCCCGTCCCGCCCCTGCACAATCTGCACCGGAATGGCTCCCACAAACGCCGCCGGAATCAGCGTATAAAGCAGCGTCCGCGCCAGCCCGGAAAACAGCGCGTTGGGATACATGCTAAAGGTCAGTAGCGAGTTGGTGATCTGCTGGCTGGCGTATTGGGCGTTGCCCATAAAAAAGGCCAGCGACCCGGCAATGACCCCAAATGCCGTCAGCAGCAGCGCTACCAGTACCGACGAAAGCAGGAAGAAAAGAATCTCGATGGGATGGAAACGGCCGGCAAACAAAAAGGCGACAAAGCCAAACACAATATCGCCCATTGTGGAGACAATCATCCGTGAAAAGATGAGGTGGGGCAGCAGCGGGCGCGGGAAAACAAGGTAATAATCCAGCCGCCCCTGGGCAACCAGGTAAGCCAGATTAGCCCCGGCGTTTCCGGCAAACAAAAAGGCCAGCCCATACCCCAGCGTCACAATGGCAAACAACAGGTAGATGTCGTGAATTTGGTAGCCGCGCACGCTGCCAAAGCGGTCAAAAAAGAGCAGCCAAAAGACAAAGTAGATGCCGTTGTTGATCAGCATCCCCACAATTTGCGTAATAAAACTGGCGCGGTACTCCATCGCCGACGACAAATTGACCACAAACAATGCTTTTAGAAAGGATAGTTCAAACAGTAAACGTTTCATCGTATTAAATGGGACGCAGATTTGCCTGATTTGCCTGATTTTTAGAAGTTGGTTTGCACACTCGACCCAAAATCTGCGTCATCAGGTAAATCTGCGTCCTATTCCTCTTTATCCCCCATTAATTGCCAGCCGCTGCGTCATGAGCCGGTATTGCCACAGCAGCACCGCGCCGAAAATGAGCAGCCACAGCAGTTGCAGCCCCACAATTTGCCAAAATTGCGCCCAGTTAAAGGCGACAAACAGCTTGGCTGGGGCGTAGGTGGTCAAGTTAAAAGGCAGCACGCGAGCGGTGCCTTGCAGCCAGTCGGGCAAAAAGTCGAGCGGAATCATGAGGCCACCCAAAATAAAGACGAGCTTCTGGTAGATGAGCCGGAAGGAAAAGGTGTCTTCGGTGACAAAGGCGAGCAGGCCGATAATGCTGAGAATAAAAAAGTCGAGCAGCATTGCCAACGCCATGACCAACAGCACCAGCGGCACATGCGCCCATTCAAGCGTGGGCAGCCCGGCATAATACAGCACCAGCGGCAGCCCCAGGGCAAAAATGAGCACCATTTTTACCCCGCCTTCGGCCAGCCCGTTGAAAAAGTGATAGGCCAGATAGTTGTAGGGGCGGACGAGAGTGTAGGCGATGGAGCCATCGCGGACTTCCTCGGTGATGCGGGTGTCGTGGCGGATTTTGCCCAGCTCCATGACTTCGGCGATGAGGAAGTACCAGATGGTGTTGGCAAGGGTGAGACCGGCTATTTCGGTGCTGTTCTGAGATTGATAAACGGCCGTCCACAACTGCACAAAAATAAACATGATCAAAATAATAAACACTGCCCGCCCCAGGGCATCCCAAATATACGCCAACTGGTTCTGCAAATTGGTCAGCGTAATCGCGCCGTATTTTGTTGTGGTCAATCGTAGTTGGGTCAACATAAAAACCTTCCAGAGTAACAAGTAACAGGTGGCAAGTTGCAGGTTGTGTTTGCCAACGTGACCTGCAACTTGTAACTTGCTACTTGCTCTTTTTTAGACCGCATATATCTCCCGAATAATCTCCTCCATTGGCGGGTCGGCAATGTTGATGTCGTTGCAGGCGTGGCCGCTAATCACCTGCTGGATGACGCTTTCCACCGGGATTTGGCGGCTGTCAAACTCCAGCTTTACGCCATATGTCCCCTGTTTCACCGTTTCCACCCCCGGCAGGGCAAAGGGTTCGGTCAGGGCGTTGGCAAAGCGCACGTCCACCACCTTGCGCCGCAAAAATTGCCGCTTTAGCACCGAGGTTTTGTCATCAAAGATGATGCGGCCGTGGTTGATGACGATGACGCGGCGGCACAGGCTTTCAATGTCGCCTGCATCGTGGCTGGTGAGGAAAATGGTGGTGTTTTCGGTCTCGTTGAGCGTGCGAATGGCATCGCGGATTTGCTGTTTGGCAACCACATCCAGCCCGATGGTGGGTTCGTCAAGGAAGATGAGGCGTGGGCTGTGGAGCAGCGAGGCGGCAATTTCACACTTCATGCGCTGCCCCAAGCTCAGTTTCCGCACCGGGGTTTGCAGCAGGTCGCCAATTTGAAACGCCTCGACGAGAAAGTCGCGCCGCCGCTGGTATGCTTTCATGTCCAGTTCGTAAATGCGGGCAAAGAGGCGGAAGGTGTCGTCGGCCGGCAGGTGGTACCAAAGCTGTGGCTTTTGGCCGAAGACGGAGCCGATTTGGTAGGCCAACTGCCGCCGCTGCTGCCAGGGGACGCAGCCGAGGACGGTGGCGTGGCCGCTGCTGGGGAAGAGGATGCCGGTGAGCATTTTGATGGTGGTGGACTTACCGGCACCGTTGGGGCCAATAAAGGCCAGCATTTCGCCTTCTTGCAGGGTGAAGCTGAGGGGAGAAACGGCCGTTATTTCCCGCATCTCTGGCCGCCACACCGCCTGCAAACTGCCCCGCAGCCCCGGAGCCTTCTGCTTCAACTGAAACCGCTTCGCCAGGTCACGCACCTCAATGACCGGCCTGTCTGTCTCGTACTGCATACACACCTCCTGAAAGAGAGATTGGGAGATTAAGAGATGGAGAGATTAGCCGTGTTCAATCTCCCAATCTCTTAGGGTTCAATCAAAAATAACTTTGCAGTTCCAGAAGTTCAACTTCTGAGAGAAGTTGAACTTCTAACTCCCAAGTTATTAACGAACGAACCCTTGGTCCCAGTTGCTCCCCATTCCCACACAACAAAAAAGGCACGATTCTGATGAACCGCGCCTTTGAGAAACAGTGCCAAAAATTTGCTAACCGAAGTTGTTACTTCCTTTGGCCTCTCCTACCCAAAAACGCGGCGTTACCAGGGCTAATACCCTCGGTCATACCACTCCCGTAAACGGAAGATAAAGATTGGGTGAGGAGATGATAGGTCAACATAGTGGGCAGATACTAACACGCCTTTTTTGCTGTTGTCAAGAGGCAAAAAACTGCTCTGGGTCCAACGGCCGATAATTGACCCCCATCTCCCCCAGCCGCGCCAGATGAACACGCAGCCGGTGTAGAAAGTCGTGGTAGTTGCGCTCAGAAACGGCCGTCCAGATCGCCTCGGCAATCGCTACCGCCCGTGGGTAGGTCATGTACTCCACATGGTCACTGGTTGAGATGTATTCCGTCCAGATATTGCCCTGTCCCCCCAGCACATGATGCTGTTTGTCAGCCGGAATGCCGGCCGTTGGGTCAAACAAAAAGACATGCTGCAGCGGCAAGTAGTTGCCAATTGCCGCTGGCTCATTGTCTGTATCTTCCCCTTGATAGTAGTCAAAGTAGCAGAAGGTATTGGGCGACATCACCACATCATGCCCAGCCGTAGCCGCCTCAATGCCGCCTTTGGAGCCACGCCAGCTCATGACTGTGGCGTTGGGAGCCAGCCCCCCTTCCAGAATCTCATCCCACCCCACCAGCCGACGGCCGTTTTTCTGCAAAAACCCCTCCATCCGCCGCACAAAATAACTTTGCAGCTCATATTCATTCGCCAACCCCTCGGCCGCAATCTTCGCCTGGCATTTGGGGCATTCCCGCCAGCGATCTTTGGGGCATTCATCCGCCCCAATGTGGATAAATTCGCTGGGGAACAGATCAAAGACCTCGGTCAGCACATCCTGCAAAAAGTCATAGACGGCCTCATTGCCCGCGCAGTAAACATCCTTCTCAATCCCCCAGAATGTTCGCACCGCATACCCTTCGCCGCGACAGCCCAGTTCGGGATAAGCCGCCAGCACGGCAATGGAGTGGCCGGGCATTTCAATTTCGGGGACAACGGTGATAAACCGCGCCTGGGCATAGGCCACAATCTCGCGCACCTCGTCCTGGGTGTAAAAACCACCATAGGGCTTGCCGTCCAGCTTGTGGCGGTCGGTGGGAATGGGCGAAGCGTCCCGAAAGGCACTGATTTCGGTTAGCAGCGGATACTTTTTGATTTCCAGCCGCCACCCCTGGTCCTCAGTCAGGTGCCAGTGCAGGGTGTTGAATTTGTGCAGTGCCATCGTGTCAATAAACTTTTTGATGAAGGGGACGGGGAACAGGTGGCGGCCAACATCGAGCATGAGACCGCGCCAACTGTAGCGGGGGAAGTCACGGATGGAAACGGCCGTTATTTCCCACCGTTCCTCCTGCACCCATTCCTCCTGCTCAATCGCCAGCGGCAAAAGCTGGCGCAGCGTTTGCACCCCGTAGAACAGCCCGTTGGCGGCATTGGCGCGAATGATCACGCCCGTGGTATCTACGTGGAGCATATACCCTTCCTTCCCCAGCGTCTCATCCGCCCCTTCGGTGGTCAGATAGATGTTGTGGGCGGCGGGAGCGGCGGCCAGTTGCAGCGGCAGCGGCAGCCCGGTTGGCAGGCGCAGCGACTGCGCCAAATAGTCGGCGACGGGTTGGGCGGTGGCGGTGGCGTAAGAAACGGCCGTTTTTCCGTCCAGCACAAACACCCCCTCCCCCAGCGTCATTTCCTGCGGTTGTGGAAAAATAATAGGTTGTTGCATGATTCTTTCCTTTGTCAAAATTTGCGTAGCCGAGGATGCCAATCCTCATCCCTAACACAAAACGTTTATCAAACTTTAGCAAAATAGTAACAGGTTCTTAAACGGCCGTTAACACCCCTCCCCTATTCTACTATCACAAGCAGTAAAGCAAGGTACTCTCTGTTCATAACCTTTCTTCTCCCCTCACAGGTCAGCCGATAAGCGGGCTGGCCTGTTTTGCTGTTTGGGTGGCGGGGGGAAGAAACGGCCGTTTTCCAGCCAAAACGTCAATCAAATCCCCCCGACGGTTTACAGAATCCCCGAAAAGCAAGTAGAATAATCGTAGCTACAGTGAAAATGAGGTGCTTATGCTTATTCTGCAAATTCAAAATCACACCTTAGAACAACAATTGACAGAACTTCTACAGCAGAAATTTAACGGCAACGCCGACAAAATGCTGCCCGAGTTGGTCAAAAGCTATGCGACACAACTCAATCGGCTAGAGTATAGTGGTGTTTTGAAATGGGAAAAAGATGGTTTGGCCTTCCAAAAGGAAATCAGGCATGAATGGCAATAAAATCTTTTTGGATACCAATGCTTTTATTTATGTAACTTGTATGTTTAAAGGAAATGGATAATCATAGAGATTATCCATTTCCTTTAAACATACAAGTTACGAATCTGATTCCATAAGTGTGAATAAACTTGGTTGACGCATATACCGTATAATCTCGGTCTTTTTACCAGCATTTAGCCTGTCATATAAATCGTTTAATGTTGTTGCGTCCGTATCTGGTTCAACAAAGCGAAAGATGGATGTAGCCAAATAATCTCTTCGTTTTTCAAAAGCTATCCATTTCCGCCCCTCATCCTCTGCAACTGCACCAGTCGTATTTGATCCAGCGAATATGTCTAGCACAATATCACCTGGATCAGTCAAAAAACGTATAAAAAATTGTGGTAACTTTGTTGGAAATCGGGCAGGATGCCTTTTTGCTCCCACCACTTTGCATCCTTGCATGTACTGACTATTAGACTCGGTGTTTGGTATCTGTAGTAGATTAGAGGGAATTGCGCCACCATTATTTGTTGCAAAACTAGCACTGATATCATGTCCAGATGGCCTTTTAGCTGGTGAATAATACTTGTCTGGTGCCTTAAGTAACTTTTTCATTCGTTCGCTGTATTCCGTCAATACATTAGACACATTTGCTTTTGGCCATTCGCTCTTACTAAACCACCAAACTGTGTTTACGGAATCTTTGGCACGCATTTTTCTTTTGTTCACCCACTCAATTGGGCTGGGTAACTTAGAAGGATTGAACCAATAAAAATCTTCTGCTAAGAAAAAACCTATATCATCACAAAATTTTAGTAGAATTCTAAAATTGTAAAGGCTTCTTACAGGATTCCCTTTTTGATAAGCTCCCCCTAAATCTAAAACAAAACTTCCATCATCACACAGTTTGTCATATACCAAACGGCCAAACTCAGTCAACCATTCTACATATTCATGCTGTTCTTTATTGCCATATTCTTTTTTTCTCTGCAAGGCAAATGGAGGACTTGTGATAACCAAATTGATGCTGCTATCTGGCAGCTCTTTTAATAGCTCTAGTGCATCCCCACAGTAGGCCTTGCCCAAATGAGTTGAATATGCAGGGGGGGTTTGTAGAGTAGGCAAGCTTCTTCTTGCAATCATTACAACTCCTATTTGATACTCATAGTCTGTAGACTTGTAGTCATCATAGCGATGCCTTTTTTGTCATGAACTCGCAAGAACCACGGGCTCGTTGGCTATTTGCTCAAAATCTCCGCACAATTCGCTTGAGACTTGGGCTATCACAAGAAGCCTTAGCGGCTAGTTGTGGTCTGCATAGAACTTATATCAGTTCCGTGGAACGTGGCGAGCGTAATATATCTATAGACAACATAGAAAAAATCGCAACTGCACTACAGTGTAGTATACCAGATTTGCTTTCTACAGACCCCAAAAATGATGAATCCCCACTCAGATAAAGTAAAACTCGATGCGTTATTTCCATATATCCGAGAGTACCAAGAATTAGCTAGCAAACACGGCATAAATGATATTTTTCAGGATAATGGAGGAAAGCTATTACAGATTTTGCTTGTTACTGGCCTTCGAGTTCTTCCTGGCCGTGAAGGAAATGATGCTATTGACTCCGATGGCAAAGAGTATGAATTGAAATCGCTCAATATTCGGCTTACCAAAAGTTTTTCGACTCACCACCACATGAACCCCAGCATTATTAGCAAATATCGGCAAGTTGATTGGCTCTTCGCTGTATATGATAGTATTGAGTTGGTAGAAATTTATCATCTCGATGCTAAATTGCTAGAGCCATTCTATATCAAGTGGATTACTCGCTGGCATAATCGGGGCGAACAAGATTTAAACAACCCCAAGATTCCTTTGAAATATGTACAGGAGTTCGGTAGGAAAATTTTTTCTTATAGGCTTTAACCTTTCAAGTACAGTTTATCATGAACAGGCTGTTTGAAATATTTACAACCTGTAGCCAAACGGTAACAGTTTCTTAAACGGCCGTTAACACCCCTCCCTTATCCTACCACCACAAGCAGCAAAACAGGTCAGCCGATAAGCGGGCTGGCCTGTTTTGTTGTCACTTGTTGGCAAAGAGAAACGGCCGTTGTACCATTACCTACATGGGTACACTCAATCCAAATATACCAACCGCAGAACTAGCGCGGCTGATGACCACAGCCGCCGATAAACGAAAAGCCTACCGGCAGGCACTGCTCACGCCACAGCTCATTTTGCGCGTCTTTCTCGACGACAAGGAGTGCGTGGCCTACCAAATTTTGCGCCAGCTGCAGCAGCAGCGCGGCTTTGATCTGAACGATTTGACGCAGCGAGTAGACACGATGGCTCAGCTTGCTTCTGGCAAAGATGCCAAGTTCAACTTCACCGACGACTTTGGCAAAGACGTGCCGCTGGCCGATGAAACGCTCGTTGTCATTGACGAAGCCCTGACCATTGCCAAAACGCGGGACGAACTCAAGGTTCACAGCGGCCACGTGCTGGCGGCCATGGCCCAGCAAACCGTCACCACCTCCGGCGTGCTACAGCGTATTGGTATCACCCCCGCCGCCATTATCGCCCTGCTGGGCGACATGGCTCAGGACGGCACCCCCATCATCCACGACCACATGGACGAGGCCAAAAAAGGTAACAGCCCCGCCTATTACCAGCGCGACCATTTACTGCGCGACTTGGTGAGCCTGCTGTCGCTGTCGCAAAAGCGCAATGTGATTCTGGTGGGACCAGAAGGGGCGGGCAAGCGCACCCTGGCTTACAGCCTGGCGCAGCTTTTGGCCGAAGGCAAAGGGCCACAAGGGCTGCGTTCGCTGGTGCAAATTAACGAAACGGCACTGCTGGACAATCCGCTGGCGGCATTGCGCGTGGGGCTGCGTCGCGCCAGTGGCGGCATTTTGCTGGTTCCCGACATCCGCCGCTTTTTCAACGACCGTCTCCGCAGCCCGTTCCCGGAGCAGGTCAACAACGATTTACGCAAGGCGATGCTCAACAACGAGCAAATCATAATCGGCACGGCCACCAGCGCCGATTATGACCTGCTGAGTCAGGTGCAGCTGATTCGGGAGCATAGTAACCGGCTGGACGTGCCGGCCGCCACGAAAGACGAGTCGGAATCTATTTTGACCTTCCACCGGCAGCGGCTGGAGCAGGAGTATGAGCTGGTAGTGACACGGGAGGCATTGTCAACGGCCGTTCAGCTTGCCAGCCAATACATCAAAACCATCGCCATGCCCGCCGCCGCCATCCAGTTGGCCGACCGCGCCAGCGCGTTGGTGCATATGATCACCGAAGGGCATTTGGACACGCTGCCGGAAGTGCCGCCAGACGGCCGTTTAGACAGCGGCGATGTGATGGTGGCCGCCAGCCAGATGACCAAAATCCCCATCACCAAGCTCAGCGAAGACGAAATGGGCAAATATGCCAACATGGTTGAGCAACTTCACGAGCGCATCATCGGCCAGGAAGAGGCGATTTTGGCCGTCAGCCGCGCCGTCAAAACGGCCCGCGTGGGGCTGCGCGATGCCAAAAAGCCCATCGGCTCCTTCCTCTTCCTCGGCCCCAGCGGCGTGGGCAAGTCGGAACTGGCAAAAGCCCTAGCCGAATTTATGTTTGGCACCGAAGACGCGATGCTGGTACTGGACATGAGCGAATATCAGGAGGAGGCCAGCGTCAATCGGCTCATCGGCGCGCCGCCGGGGTATGTGGGGTTTGAAGGGGGCGGCCAGTTGACCGATTTTGTGCGCGAACGGCCGTATACCGTTGTCCTCTTTGACGAAGTGGAAAAAGCCCACCCCCGCGTCCTCGACGTGCTGCTGCAAGTGATGGACGAAGGCCGCCTAACCGACGGTCAGGGGCGGCTGACCACCTTTAGCGAGACGGTCATCATCATGACCAGCAACCTGGGGGCGCGCCACATGCTCATTCCCGTCATTGGTGCGGCGGAGCGCGAACTGGTGATGGCCGAAGTTCACCGCTTTTTCCGCCCGGAATTTATCAACCGGCTCGACGAGATCATTCTGTTCCACCAGCTTACGGGCGAACAGCTTGCGCTGATTCTTGACCTGATGCTGAAGAAGGAGGTTAAGCTGGCGGCACAGCAAGCTATGACGCTGGAGCTAACGCGAGCGGCGAAGGATTGGCTGCTGGCGCAAAACGACCAGCCGGAGTTTGGGGCGCGGCCGCTGCGCCGCATCATCAGCCGCAACCTGCGCGAACCGCTGGCGGACTTTTTGCTGACGCAGAAGCGGGGCAATGGCAATACGCGCATTGTGGTGGATGAGAAAGAGGGGAAGCTGAATTTTGCAATGACGACGGAATAAAAAAATGGGACGCAGATTTACCTGATTCACCTGATTAAGAGGTTTATCAGGAAAATCAGATAAATCTGCGTCCTATTTCTTGTGGAGGCAAATAATGAGCGAGAAGAAAGAGGTGATTCGGGGGAAGTTAACGGCCGTTCGTGCCGACTTTTTAACGTATGTGGCGGGGTTGGATGAGGTGGGGTGGAAAACGGCCGTTTTTACCGATGAGTCCACCGACCCCTGGAACGTCAGTGACGTGGTGCGCCACTTGGCCGATGCCGAATGGGGGATGACCGGGCTGATGATGAACATCCAAAGCGGCAAAGGGGGCGTGCCCGAAGATTTTGACCGCGAAAAGTGGAACAGCCGCTCCATTGCCAAACGCAAAGACAAAACCCCCGCCGACCTGCTGGACGAAATGGCGCAAAACCGCCAACGCCTGTTTACCTTCCTCGACACCCTGACCGATGACGACTGGGCCAAAGAAGGCCGCCATGCCAGCCTCAACATCTACAGCATCGAGCAAATTTGCCACATCATTGCCGACCACGAAAACGGCCATTTGCAAAATATTCGGGAGGCGGTTGGGGGGCGAGGGCTGATTGACTAACAAATTCAAGAATGCACCGCTGCGGTTCAACAAGATTTGGCATAAACGTTAGAACTATCATAGAAAAGGATTAAACGGCCGTTAAAACCCTTGCTTTTATTGACAGACCCGTTCTCTATGTGTTACGTTATGGTAACACATGCTTGACTACACCTTTACCTCGACACACCCGACTGATTTAAAACGCTGCAGACTGCACCATTCAGCCCCTGAAAAGGGCATCCCCTACCAGCACAATCCCTGACTGGTTCTACAAGCTATTTGATGGCAAAACGGCCGTTTGTCACAATCGGTGGGCAACAACCGGGTCGTTTTCATGCGTGTGCCAAAACCAAATCCATTACCATGTGTCCGTTCCCCTAAATATGTACCAGGAACGAACCCCAAGCATAAGGAGTAAAATGCTTACTGAACAGACTCTATTAGATCATACTCACACCTATCTCCAACCAACCCGTGAGGTTGCCATCGCTACCTTTGCCGAGTTGCTGGCCGATTATGAGCCAGAACCGATGCGCCAGGGTCAATATGTGAAAGGCAAAATCTTGCAGATCAACCAAAACAGCATTTTGGCTGATGTGGATGCCAAAAGAACGGCCGTTGTTCCCCCCCAGGACATTGCCGAACTGTCCGACGACGACCTGCAACAGCTTGCGGCCGGCGATGAAATCCCGCTCTACGTTTTGCGCACCCCCATGGACAATGAAGAACTGTTTGTCTCGCTCAACAAAGGGCTACAATATCAGGATTGGCTTTGCGCCCAGGAGCATTTAGCCAGTCAAGAACTGCTTGCACTCAAGGTCATTGGGCATAACAAGGGGGGCATGTTGGTTGCCTACGGCCATTTGCAAGGCTTTATCCCCACGTCCCATGTCCCGGAACTGCAAAATATTTATAATGCCCGCCAATTAGCGTCACGCAAGGCCAAACTGGTGGGACAAGAGCTTGCCGTGCAGGTCATTGAAGTTAATAAGCAGAACGGCCGTTTGGTGCTTTCGGCCAAAAAAGCCCATCAGGAACAGCGCAAGCAACGCCTGCTACAGCTAAAGCTCCAAATAGGAGAAGCCATCATCGGCCGCGTAACCAATCTGGTCAAATTTGGCGCATTTGTTGATCTCGATGGCATTGAAGGTCTCATTCATATTTCAGAGATCGCCTGGGAACACATAGATGATCCTGCCAAACATTTAGAACCTGGCATGGAAGTGACCGTGCTAATCCAGTCTGTAGACATAGAGAAAGAACGAATCAGCCTGAGCCGAAAAGCATTGTTAGACAGCCCCTGGGAGCTATTTGCCCAAAAGCACCTCCCCGGCGAGACCATTGAAGGGGTTGTCACCAGCGTTGCTGACTTTGGTGCCTTTGTCCTGGTTGCCGAAGGCATTGAAGGATTAATCCATACCAGCGAAATACGCGGCACGCAAGATGCCGCCCCCCAGGACATTTTCGCTCCGGGCGATGTTGTCTTACTCCGCATTCTACGCATTGAGCCAGAACGCCAGCGCCTGGCACTTAGCCAACGGCGGATAAACCAGCATGAAGAGATGGAATGGATCTGGCAGCGGGAACAGTCAGTACCTACCCCGGCCGAAAGTTATGCACAGGCCGAACCCGTTTACGCCTAATCGGCCACATCAGCTATAGACCTTGAGATAATCTTTATGTCTATAGTAATGAACGAACCCAAAGGAACGATACAAGTGGAATTAACATTTAAAGCCTGGTTGCTTAAACAAACCGAGCGCAAAGATGCCATCGGCAAATTGGCGCAAGCAATGAGCAAAATGGAATACACCTATACGCCCCGGCGAAAAAACGATGAACACAAGAAATGGGCAGATATTATTACCCGACATGGCGAAGTGAGACATGTCGTTGCATTTAACCAGGCTTGGCGTGAATATCAGATAGCCAAAGAGGCGGCCATTGCAGCCGCCCCGGCTTAAAGTGTCAGGCAAGGTTAAGGCCGCAGATTTCCCTCGCAGCCGCAACCTGTGCCGCCAACGCTTCTGGCGCTGTGCCACCCGGCACGGCGCGGCTCGCCAGCGATGCTTTGACATCCAGCACGCTCACCACATCGGCCTGAAACGTGGGGCTTAGTTGCTGTAAATCACCCAGTGACAAGGCGGTAATTTCTACACCGCGTTCTTCAGCCAGCCGCACAATGCGCCCTACCACGCCGTGGGCTTCGCGGAACGGCATCCCCTTTTTCGCCAGATAGTCGGCCAAATCAGTTGCCAGCAGACCAGATTCAAGCTGCGCCGCCATATGCTGCGGGTTGATGGTCAGGGTGTCAATCAGTCCCGTCATCACCGGCAGCACCACGCAAAGGGTGTCAAAAGCATCGAAAACCGGCTCCTTGTCCTCCTGCATATCTTTGTCATAGGTGGAGGGCAACCCCTTCAGCGTTGCCAGCATCCCGGCCAGATTGCCCAACAAACGGCCGCTTTTTCCCCGCGTCAACTCCAGCGTATCGGCATTTTTCTTCTGCGGCATAATGCTGGAGCCGGTGCTATAGCCGTCGTCAATCCGCACAAAGCGAAATTCGGCCGTCGAGTAGAGAATGAGCTGCTCCGAAATGCGGCTCATGTGCAGCCCAATCATCGCGGCGACATAGAGAAAGTCAGCCACAAAGTCGCGGTCAGAAACGGCATCAAGGCTGTTGGCGGTAATGCCGGTGGTAAAACCAAGTGCCTGCGCCAGCCCGTCGCGGTCAATGGGAAAGGCACAGCCAGCCAAAGCAGCAGCACCGAGGGGAGAAACGGCCGTTCTTGCCCGCGCCTGCCCCAACCGCTCCCGATCCCGCGCCAGCGGCCAAAAATGGGACAACGCCCAATGTCCCCACGTAATCGGCTGCGCGTGCTGCAAATGGGTGTAGCCCGGCAAAGGAACGTGCAAATGCCGTTCGGCACTGCCCACCAACGCCTGCTGCAGCTTCTGCAAATGCCCATCCAGCTCATCACACGCCCCCAGCACCCACAGCCGGAAATCCGTCGCCACCTGGTCATTGCGGCTGCGCCCCGTGTGGAGCTTGCCACCCACAGGGCCAATCAGCTCCGTCAGCCGCCGCTCCACCGCCGAATGGATGTCCTCGTCCCCCCGCTCATAGACAAAGGTGCCGTTGTCAAACTCCCCGCGCACCTGCTCCAGCCCGGCGACAATTGTTTCCGCTTCGTCAGCGGTCAGCACGCCCGCCCCCACCAGCCCCCGCGCCCAGGCCACGCTGCCGGTAATATCCTCGTCATACATCCGCCGGTCAAAGGTCAGGCTTTCGTTAAAATGGTGTACCAGTTCATCAATTTGGCGGCTAAACCGTCCGCCCCATAGTTTGCTCATAATAAAGGAGATTAGGAGATTGGAGATTGGAGATTAGGAGTCAATCATCTCCAATCTCTAATCTCCAATCTCCAATTTTTTACCCACGAATAAAAAACGCCCAGAGGGCAACAGCAATCATCACAACCCCAACAACCGCATACATTCGCACCGTCGTCTTGTCCCCCACCAAATTCCGCGCCCGCGTCAGGCGGCGGCTGTTCCAATAAAAATCGGGTTTGAAGTAGAGACCAAAGAGGGTATAGAGACCATAGGCCAGAATCAAGCTGTTGAGAATGTAGTCAATAAGCATAAGAGTGGATGGAGGTTGGAGATTAGAGATTGGGGATTCATGCAATCCCCAATCTCTAATCTCCAACCCTATTATCACGTCCGGTAATCGGCGTTGATGGTGATATAACCATGCGTCAGATCAGTCGTCCACATCGTTGTGGCCGCGCTGCCGCAGCCGAGGTCAAGGCGAATGGCAAAGCTGGGGGCGGCGAAAATGGCGGCGGCATCGGCTTCGGCGTAGCCGGTGGGGGTGCCATCCTTGACCAACTGTAGCCCATTCGCCGCCTCCACACCAATCCACAGCCCCGTCTGGTATTGATCAAACGTGACCCCGGCACGGCCGGCCGCTGCCAGAATGCGCCCCCAGTTTGGATCACTCCCCGCAAACGCGGTCTTGACCAGCGGCGAGGTGGCAATGGTTTGGGCAACAGCGTGGGCGGCGGCCTCATCTGGCGCACCCGTCACCTGAATTTCCACAAATTTACTCGCGCCTTCGCCGTCGCGCACAATCATTTTGGCAAGCTCGGTGCAAACGTGGGTCAGAGCCGCCTGAAACGCCGCCGCGTTGTCGGCATCAATTGCCACGCCGCTGGCGCC